>Ga0265295_1001986_pt1 | contig 34022 bp, 22 predicted proteins | sample Munlansysbiofilm_FD_192503 | JGI IMG/M metagenome (GOLD analysis project Ga0265295, IMG submission 192503) | Leachate microbial communities from a municipal landfill in Southern Ontario, Canada - Methane capture system biofilm | ecosystem: Engineered > Solid waste > Landfill > Unclassified ... | reverse complement strand
AGAAATGAAAAAGATTTTGAACAACTTTTAATAGATTTCTAATAGATATATGATTGATTATCAGTCTATACGCAAACAAAACCCTCCTGGATTATAAATTGTTCGGACACGTATGATATTTTCTAATAAAAATTCTCTTTTAAATGGTTTACTAACTGTTTTATTTTATGATAATTGGTGTTGAGTCTGTTTGAACCGTTCGATGCGCTTTTAATCGATTTGGATATTTTTCATGCAATAAATTGTCGGCTTCGATTAAGTTTTCTATCATTTCATTTTTGATTTTCTCGTACTCTTCGCGATTAATCTTTTTAATGGGCTCTACTGTGGGCGATTCAACTTTTAATGGATCAATCGCCTGTCCATTCTTCCAAAACCTGAAATCAAGATGTGGTCCTGTTGCTAAACCAGTACTTCCAACATATCCAATGAGTTGTCCTTGTTTAACATGCGATCCTGTCTTAATGCCTTTTGCATAATTTGATAGGTGCAGATATCCAGTTGTATAAACACTGTTGTGTTTTACTTTTAAGGTCTTTCCACCTTGTTTCGTGTATTTAACTGCAATTATAACGCCATCTCCAACGCTATATACGGGCGTTCCCGCAGGCGCAGCATAGTCAACTCCATGGTGAGGTCGGCGGATTTTAAGAACTGGATGCAATCGACTGTGGCTAAATCGGGACGATATTCGACTAAAACGCAATGGTGCTTTTAAGAAGGCACGTTGCAGGCTTTCGCCTTTTTCGTCGAAATAACCGGTGCCATTATCTTGTGTGAACTGAATAGCATAAAACTCTTTGTTTTGATGATTGAAAATGGCAGAGTATATTTTTCCGATACCCACGGGTATGGTATCGACATACTCTTCGTCGTAAATTACGGAGAAGTGATCTCCTTTTTGCAGTCCAAAAAAGTCGATGCTCCATGCATAGATTTCAGATAATTCAATGGACATTATTGGATTTATTCCAAAATCAATCATTGCATTCCAAAGGTTTGACTCAATAATACCGGATGCGATTTTACGGACAAGAATAATCTCCTTTTTTTCGGCCGCTATTTTCATTGAGTCTCCAAATGTAAATAGAATGTAATTGACTTTATCTTGTTCGTATACAAAATGCAACGGTGTTGTGTCCGTTGAACATATTAATACATAAGGATTTCCTGCTCTTATTGTTCGTAAATCGAAAATGGTATCCGACATCTTTATTAATGAGGCAATGGTATTATTAGCAATATTGTATTTTCGCAAAATGCCCGCAAAGGTTTCGTTTCTCTTAATTGTTCCTTGAATTACCATCATACTATCTACGGGAATTCCGTACATATAGGTTGGTTCAAAAACCGGTTCTTGCTCTATTTCTGTGGTTTCTTGTGCTACTATTTCCGTATCCATTTTGATTTGCTTCCAATGCAAAAAACCAATTGCAAAAAGCATGATGACTACTATAGCGAGAATAGCTATGAGTAATCTTTTCTTCATTCCTTGTTGTTAATGTTGTTTTTGTTTATGATCGAATTTTTTCAAATCCTTTCCCAAACGTTCCCATTACCGATGCTACCGATATAAAAGCATCCGGGTCGATGGATTTAATGATTTGAAAGACATTGGGTAATTCGTGTTTCCGAGTAACTACCAATATTACTTTTGTGTCTACTTTTGTGTACCATCCTTGGGCGCTTAAAAGGGTTATTCCGCGGTGCATGTTTTCGCCTAAGTGACTACTTATTTCATGGTGTAATTTTGAGAAAATGAAAATTTGCACACTCTGTTTTTGTCCCTCTATGAGCATATCAATGGCGTATGCCACAACAGACATTGTTACAAACCCATAAACCATGTTACTTATTTTCCAAAAAATAAAGTAACTTGACGAAATAATGAGCACGTCCATATATAGAATCAACCTACCTGGACTGATATTAAAGTGTTTGTTTATAATCATGGCAATGATGTCCGTTCCTCCGGTGGAACCTCCTTGAGTAAACACGATGCCAATTCCTGCTCCGGCTAATGCTCCTCCAATTACTGCAAAAAGAAATGGGTCCCTATCCATAAAACCTTCTGCCGGCATTATTGCTTGAAGTAATCCAAAGAAAAATGAGAGCATAAAAACACTGTAAATGGTTTTTATCCCAAAACTCGCTCCTAAGGATCTTATGGCAATTCCAATGAGAACTACGTTAATAGCGAAAAATGAGATACTGACGGGTATCTGGAATCCCGTATTTTCAGTGGCAAAATAGATTAATGTGGAAACTCCAGTAATTCCCCCTCCAATAATTTTTCCGGGAATAAGGAAGGCTACCCATGCAAATGCATTAACAAATAATCCAAAGGTTATTATTGTCCAGATGCGAATTTGCTTGAAAATGCTAATTTTTGCAACTAATGTTTTCATTTGATATTGTGATATTTGAGTTTTTTATAATTTGATAGACATTCTATTACAAACTTATATTTGCACTGGAAATGAATCGTTTGATCCTATTTCATGGTGCAAATATAGACTACTTTGTTTGTTTTATTTCTGTAGAGAAGATTAAATAACGATGTTGATAATTTTCTTAGGAACAATAATGATCTTCTTTGGTTTAGAGTCTTGCAAGTATTTTTTAGTGTTTTCGTTGGCAAGAACAATTTCCTCAATCTCTTTTGGGTTTATGTTGGCGGCTATTTTTAGTGTAAACCGAAGTTTTCCGTTGAAGGAGATTGGGTACTCAATGGTGCTTTCTACTAAATGTTTTTCATCATACGCAGGCCATTGGGCATCGACAATGGATTCTTTGTTTCCTAATGCTTCCCAAAGTTCTTCCGTTATGTGTGGGGCAAATGGGTTAAGAGCAATTAGTAACGGCTCTAATATCGATTTTTTGCTGCATTTAAGATCCGATAACTCATTAACACAAATCATGAATGCACTAATAGAAGTGTTGAAGGAGAATCGTTCAATATCTTCTGTTATTTTTTTAAGCATTCGGTGTAAAACCTTTAGTTCGGTTTCGTTGGGCTCATCGGAATTAACAGCAAGCTGTTCTCTTTCGTAAAAAAGTCGCCATAGTTTTTTGAGAAAACGGCTCACTCCATCAATTCCTTTTGTATCCCATGGTTTGCTTTGTTCAAGAGGACCGAGGAACATTTCGTAGAGTCGTAATGTGTCAGCTCCGTATTGCTCAATGATTACGTCAGGGTTAACCACATTAAACATCGATTTCGACATCTTTTCAACGGCATCGCCACAGCGGTATCTGTTCTCTTCGAGAATAAATGTTGCATCTGCAAATTCAGGACGCCAAGCTTTAAAAGCATCCATGTCGAGGAAGTCGTTGTGAACTATATTCACGTCAACGTGTAGGGGAGTGGTTTCATATTGGTCGATTAACCCAAGCGAAACAAAGGTGTTTGTTCCTTTTTGACGATATACAAAGTTGCTTCGTCCTTGAATCATGCCTTGATTAATGAGTTTTTTAAACGGCTCATCTTTACATACAATGCCTAAATCGTAAAGGAGTTTATTCCAAAAACGGCTGTAGATAAGGTGTCCGGTTGCATGTTCGGTTCCACCAATATATAGGTCAACATCTTGCCAATAGTTGTTGGCCGATTTTGATACCAACGCTTCGGTATTGTGTGGATCCATATATCGGATATAATATGCTGAAGAGCCTGCAAATCCGGGCATTGTGCTTAATTCATATGGGTGATTTTCAGCGGTGTGCCAATTTTTTGCGCGTCCCAATGGAGGTTGCCCATCTTCGGTTGGTAAATATTTATCAATCGCAGGTAGTTCTAATGGGAGTTGCGATTCGTTCAATACGTGTGGCATTCCATCTTTGTAAAAAACAGGAAATGGTTCGCCCCAATATCGCTGACGACTGAAAATAGCATCACGAAGACGATAGTTGATCTTTTTTGACCCAATTTTTTTCTCGACCAGATGATCAATGATTTTCCCGATAGCCTCTGTAACGTCAAGGTTGTTGATAATTCCGGAGTTAATCATTTTCCCCTCTTTGGCATCGTATGAGTCATCCCATGTATTGGTGTCGGTGGGTTCGTCGTTGGGCGAAACTACGACTTGAATAATGGGGAGATCAAATTTACGTGCAAAAGCAAAGTCTCTGCTGTCGTGTGCGGGGACAGCCATAATAGCGCCAGTTCCATAGCCGGATAAAACATAATCGGCAATCCAGATAGGAATTTTATTTCCAGTAAGCGGATTGATTGCATAGGAACCCGTGAATTCGCCGGTTACTGTTTTTGCATCGGCAATTCGTTCTCGCTCGGTTCTTGCTAATGTTCGTTTAATATAAGAATCAATATTTTCTTTGCGATCGGGCGTTGTTAGTTTTTGGGTCAGTTCATGTTCGGGAGCTAAAACCATAAAGGTTGCTCCATAAATGGTGTCGGGTCGGGTGGTAAATATTTCGAACGACTCGTCGATTTTCTCCATTGGGAAATAGACAATTGCTCCAACGCTTTTTCCAATCCAGTTGCGTTGCACCTCGGTGAGTGATTCGCTCCAGTCAACCAACTCTAATCCAGTGAGTAATCGTTCGGCATAGGCCGATACTCTGAGAGACCATTGTCGCATTCGTTTTTGGAAAACAGGATGCCCTCCTCGAACTGAAACGCCCTCTTTTACCTCATCGTTTGCTAATACTGTTCCCAGTTCGGGACACCAGTTTACCATGGTGTCGGCCAAATAAGCAAGACGATAGTTTAAAAGGATCTCGTCGTGTTGTTTCTTAGTATAATTGTTCCACTCTTGTGCTGAGAAGGTTGTAATTTCGGTGCATGTAGCATCGATATCTTTGGAGCCATGTTGTTCAAAATGAGCAATTAGACGTTCAATGGGTTCTGCTTTTTGTGTTTTGTTGTCGAACCAATGGTTAAACATTTGAACAAAAGCCCATTGAGTCCATTTGTAATATTTTGGATCGCAGGTGCGTACTTCTCTGTCCCAATCGAACGAAAATCCGATTTTATCGAGTTGCTCGCGATATCGTTTGATGTTCTCCTCGGTGGTCACTGCAGGATGTTGTCCTGTCTGTATTGCGTATTGCTCGGCGGGCAAGCCATAGGCATCGTATCCCATTGGATGCAATACATTAAATCCATTGTGACGTTTGTATCGTGTGTAAATATCACTTGCAATGTATCCTAGAGGATGTCCAACATGTAGCCCAGCTCCTGATGGATAAGGGAACATATCGAGAACATAAAATTTTGGTTTTGAACTATCTTCGGTAACCTTGTATGTTTTGTTGGTTTTCCAATACTGTTGCCACTTTTGTTCAATTTCGTTGAATTGATATTCCATAATGATACTCAATTTTTAATAGCGGGCAAAGATACAAACATTTTGGAAAGTGTACAACCTTAGTTTTTATAAGTTTTCGGCGGCAAAATGAATCTAAAATCGAACCTTGCATTTGAAAAATCAGTAACGTTACTTTGCAATATAAATGTGAAGATGATGAATTGTGTCAAGACTAAAAAACACAGGTTACTCTGGTGTTAACAAGTAACCTGTGTGAATTATTTTTATGCTGTAAAGACAAGGTTTTGTGCGCCTTGCAGAATGATACGCATGGAAATGGCGAGTTTTGTATCGAATTTTTCCATCGCCTTGGTTTTAAATAAGATCTCTTTTATGGCCATGTTTGATGCTAATTCAGCTTTAACAGTAGAATCCTCGTAAATATACCCTTTGTTAATGACAGTTAGGGTAAACTCTTTGCCCTCTTTTTTTCCCATAAAAATTTGCTTGTCCTCTTCATGTTGAAGATAGAATCCGTTTTGTGCTTTGTCGAAATCGGATTTGGTGAGATATATTTTTGGTTTGTCGAGATAAGGTGCTCCACTCGTAGGACAGAATGTAGCGCAGTTTCCGCATTCGTTGCAGAAATTGGCAATGTTTAGAATTTGGTATTGCTGTGTAATTTTAAAGGATCCTGTCGATTTAATATCGGTATTGCCATTTTGACTGTTCGTTGCCTCTTGAATTGTATATGTTGCGGGTTCAATTTGGTACGTTACATTGGCCAGATTAGGACAAACGGTGGTGCAAATACTGCAAAATTCGTCACAAAGTAAGCAACTGCTCGCCTCGGCAATCGCTTGGCGTTTGGTTAGTGTAGGCGTAACGATTTTGAAATTCTTTCTATCGTTCAGAGGAAGCTCCACGATTACGGTTGGTTTTCTAACTAAAGCTCGTTGTTCTAAGTGCCACTCGTAACTTTTGGGTTCGCGGAAATTTGTGGGTTTTGTCTCGAAATCAATACCTTCGAGGTCGATAATATGCTGTGCTACTTTTCTGCCGTCGCCAATGGCGTTAATTGCCGTTGATGCACCGCGCAGGGCATCGCCACCCATAAATACGTTCTTTATTTCGGTTTCATAAGATCCAGATGAGGCATCGGGGGCTTTTTTGAATCCAAAATCGAATGCTAATTCTTGTCCCACTGCGGGTATAAGGGCATCAACTTCAATATTGAATTCTGAATTTTCTATTTTTACAGGTCGTCGTCGGCCACTTTCGTCACGGTCGCCCAATTTCATTCTCGAACAGGCAAGAGCGGTAATTTTTCCGTTTTTGCTAATAATGTTTTCTGGAGCGGTAAGTTCCATAATTTGAACACCCTCTTTCATTACCGCTTTAATTTCACCTTGGTCGGCAGGCATCTCTTTTATTGTTCGGCGATATACAATGGTTACTTTTCCGTCGTTCCCAACCAGTCGAAGTGCGGTCCTTGCTACGTCCATGGCTGTGTTGCCACCACCTATAATGGCAATTTTTTTGCCAATGTTTTTAATTTTATTCTGTTTTACATCTTCTAAAAGTTGCAATGGGTCAAGCACCCCATTTGTTTCTAATCCGTTGATTTTTAGTGTTGCAGACTTTTGAGCACCAGCAGCAATGTAGGTGTAGTTGTAACTGCTTTTTAGCTCGTTGAATTTTTTAGCATCAATTGGAGTGTTTTGATTTATTTCAACGCCAAGGGCTTCGATCTTTGTGATGTCATCAGCAATGGCTTTATCGGTTAATCGGAATGCAGGAATTACTCCTGAAATCATTCCTCCCGATAAGGTTTTGCTTTCAAATATGGTTACTTTAAAACCTGCTTTTGCAAGAAAGTAGGCGCATGAAAGCCCGGAGGGACCGGCGCCAATTATGGCAACGCTCCTTTTATTTGCCGTTTTGTTTTGGGGGTTGATTTTTGTGGTGTTCTCTTGCTCCGCGATAAAACGTTTAATGTCGCGAATTAAAACGGGATTATCGTAGTTTATTCGGGTGCATTTTGTTTGACAAAGGTGATCGCAAATCATCCCGGTGGTTTTGGGAAAGGGATTGGTTTGGCGAATAATTTCAGCAGCCTTGTCAAATTTCTCAATGGAGGTGTAATAGTTATAGTTTGGTATATTTTGGTTTGTTGGGCAGGTGTCTTCGCAAGGAGCAAAAATACAATCGAAATACCCCAACGGTTTGTCTGTTTTTATATTGGGATCTTGGATGGTTTTCCGACTATATTCCCTGTTTTTGTTAATCTCTTTGGCGTACTGTTCTATATTTTTAACTTGGATTTCATTATGGCTTAAATTGGATTGCGACGAATTATCATATATTAATGAGTCTATATCCGTCGCACCTGTGGATATTGCTTTTCCTCGCAAATTTGATATGTACTGAGATAGGCGCATATATCCGCCTGGTTTTAAGATGTCGGAACAAACTGTGACCGGAAATAGTCCGCCGGAGACCAAACTGTAGATGTTATTGGCAGTTGCTCCGCCACAGAATGAAATGTCGAGATTTCCTTCGAATTCTCTTTGAAGCAACGCTGCTGTATTCACCGACAATGGATGCAGTGCTCGTCCGCTCATATACATCATTTTTTCATTTTCTGGGAATACGTTTCTATTGTTCATACTTTCGAGCGTATTGGTTAGTTTCACCCCAAATTCGACCCCAGTTTCGTTGGCTAGCTGTTGTAGGTTTTTAATAATTTGAATGGCATCCGCATATTTAAGATCGTGTTCAAATGCTTCGTCGGGAACGTCGGTTGGAAATCCACTCTCTTTCAAAATTTCGTTTACTCGTTCTTTGCCAATGAGGGTGGGATTGAGTTTTATGGTGGTGTGTAACTTTTTATCGGCAATGAGGTAGCGTCCAATTTTCTCGATTTCATCGGGAGGACAACCGTGCATGGTTGAGAGCGTAATGTTGTTCGATATTTGAGCCTCAATTACAACGGCTTTGGGTGGCGTATATATTTTTTTGATGGCAGCAACTCTCTCCTCAATCAGCTCTTTAGCATTGTTCATTTTCTCGAAGAAATATTGCACATTTGGTTTCAAAATGCCTTCATAATTGTAGCCCACGCTCATGTTGAAAATAAATCCTCGGTTGCCGGAATCGCTAATTTGCAACAAATCTTTTAAATAGTGAATCACTACCCAGGCGTCAACGTATTGTCCCACAGTCTCTTCAATGGTGAGTTCTTGCGACCATTCGCAATTGTACCCTTCGTCATACATGTCGATACATGGTTTTGAAATGGTAAGATTGTCGAGGGTTTGCACTGTTTTTAATTCAATATATCGAGCCCCGGTGAGCCAAGCTACAACAATGTTTTGCGATAACTGCGTGTGTGGTCCTGCGGCTACTCCAATGGGATTTTCCAGAAGTTGTCCAAATCGATTTAGTCGGAAAGCATCTGTTTTTAATGGTCTAAAGAATTGACTTTTGGGAATTCCAAAAATGGTGTCGTTTCTTTTATATTCTTTAACGATCAGTCGCATTAAATGGGATGCGGATATTGGGTTGAATCTGTCTGAACTCATAATGGTTTTGTCTAAAGTGAACAAATTGAGCCTACAATATACAATCTTTTATCTTTTTTGAGGAGGAAAACCACTATTTTTGCGACTCGTTGAAAATATGAACCAATGATACAAAATTCAGCTTTAATCCTTGCTGCCGGGTTTTCGAAACGAATGGGGCGTTGTAAAGCACTTCTTAAAATGCCGTGCGGCAAAACATTTCTTGAGTACATTGTGGATGGCTTTTGCTTGGCAGAAATTCCCACCATTGTGGTTGTTGTAAACAAGGATTTAATGAAAGAGGTTGATGATACGTATGCTGATTTAAAGAATAAATGCCTTTTTGTTGTGAATGAAAACCCGGAACTGGGACGTTTTTCCTCTATAAAAATTGGCCTCTCCATGATTGATCCATTTAGTTCAGTGTTTCTTCATAACATCGACACTCCTTTTCTCTCTCTTTCGCTGCTTAAATCGATGCAAGGTGCTATAAATGAGGCGGATTATTGTTTGCCCGTTTTTAATAAGAAGGGTGGACATCCCGTTCTTTTGTCAAGCAAGGTTGTTCAATCGATTAATAAAGAAAAGGTTAATGATTGTAATCTTAGGTTGTATTTACAACAGTTCTCGTCAAAACGCGTTATCACCAATGAATCTGGAATCTGTTTGAATGTGAATTCAGTGGAGAGTTATACCAGTTTTATTGAAAATTTTAGAGCATAGACCCTGAAAGGGCTTGGTTTGCTTCTTAAAGCCTATTAAATGAATGCGTTAACATTTTTATTCAATCCGATTGTTCGAGGAAGTTTGGCTCTTAAAATTCGGTTTTTTTTGTAACTTTGTCGACTTTAGTTTGTTTTCATTAGAAAATATATAGATTATGACACGTAAAGTGCTTTTAGCAATCCTCGACGGATGGGGAATTGGCGATGGTTCGAAATCGGATGTAATTGCAAATACTCCCACTCCAAATATTACAAAACTATTAGATAAATATCCTCATAGCCAGCTGATTACATGTGGCGAAAATGTTGGATTACCCAATGGACAAATGGGAAACAGCGAGGTAGGGCACCTCAATATTGGCGCAGGACGCATTGTTTTTCAGGATTTAGTGAAAATTAATAAGGCAATAGCCGATAATTCCATTGCCGACAACGAGGTTATTAAAGAAGCCTATGCCTATGCCAAAAAGAACAACAAGGCAGTTCATTTACTCGGACTTGTAAGCGATGGCGGAGTGCATTCGTTGGATAAACATCTCTATAAACTGTGCGATATTGCAAAAGACCATGGATTGGAGAATGTTTTTATCCACGCATTTACCGACGGTAGAGACACCGATCCTAGAAGCGGACTTGGGTTTATTAAACAACTCGAGGACCATTTAAAAACCTCCAAAGGTAAAATTGCTTCAATAACAGGTCGATATTATGCCATGGATCGTGACAAACGATGGGAGCGAATTCAAGAAGCCTACAATGGTTTGGTTCGCGGAAAGGGAACTAACTATACATCGGCAATGGAAGCAATGGAAGCATCCTATAAAAACGATATTACCGACGAGTTTATTAAACCATCCATTATTACTGATGCCAACAACAAGCCGTTGGCGACCATCAAAGAGGGCGATGTAGTTTTTTGTTTCAATTACCGCACCGACCGATTGCGAGAATTAACAGTTGTTCTTACACAAAAAGAGATGCCTGAGTTTGGTATGAAAACAATACCGTTGCACTATCTCACCATGACTCGTTACGATGATTCTTTCGCCGGTGTAAATATTGTTTACGATAAAGATAATTTGCACGACACTCTAGGCGAAGTGGTTTCAAAAGCTGGATTGAAACAGTTGCGAATTGCCGAAACTGAAAAATATGCGCATGTAACCTTCTTTTTTAGTGGCGGACGTGAAGTGCAATTTGAGAACGAACGACGCGCATTGGTTTCGTCACCCAAAGTAGCTACCTACGATTTACAGCCCGAAATGAGCGCCTATGAAGTTCGAGATTCCGTGGTGGCAGAACTCAACAAAGGTGATTTAAGTTTTGTGTGTCTCAATTTTGCCAATGGCGACATGGTGGGGCACACTGGAGTTTACAAAGCCATTCAAAAGGCAATTGCCACCGTTGATGAATGTATTGGCGATGTTGTAAAAGCAGCGCGCGCCAATAATTTCGATGTCATAATTATTGCGGATCATGGGAATGCCGATTTTGCCGTTAATGCCGACGGTTCTGCAAATACGGCACACTCATTGAACCCCGTTCCTTGTATTTTAGTTAGCGATACCTATACAAAGATTGATAACGGAATATTGGCCGATATTGCCCCTACAATTTGTAAAATTATGGGACTTACTACTCCTAAATTAATGACCGGAAAACCACTTGTTTAAAATGCAAAAAGAAGTTACAATGCTTGAAATAAAGAATACCCTCATTAGTCTCGATGTAATCGAGAAGAAATTTGCATGCGACCTAAGCCAATGTAGAGGCGCATGTTGCGTTGTCGGCGATTCCGGAGCGCCACTAACCCAAGAGGAGCAACTTTTAATCGAAGAGGCTTATCCTTTAGTTCGAAGCTATATGACCCAAGAAGGTATTGATGCTGTTGAAAATCAAGGATGGTATGTGTTTGATTCCGATGGCGACTGTGTTACACCCCTTGTCAATGGAGGAGAGTGTGCCTATGCTTTCCGCGATAACGCAGGAATAACACTCTGTGCTTTTGAAAAAGCATTCTACGAACGTAAGATCGACTTCCTGAAACCTGTAAGTTGTCACCTTTATCCAATACGCATTACAAAATATGAACAGTATGATGCCGTTAATTATGAGGAGAACCCTATTTGTCGTTCGGCATGTGTAAAAGGGAAAGAACGAACCGTTGCTCTTTATCAGTTTCTTGAAAAACCCCTGGTACGACATTATGGGCAGGAGTGGTACGATGAATTGAAGATGGCCGCACACGTGCTTAGCGAGCAGAGCAATGAAATGAAATGAAACTCAATATGAAAATGCGATTTTCCTTAATAGTATTGACAGTCTTATTGTTAAGTGATTGTAATGCCCTGTTTGCGCAGGAGGAGTTCAATCCGCGCAAACACTTTATTTACGATGGGGATTATTTTATGCCCTATTCCCCCTATTTGTTAACAAACGTCGGTTATGGATATAATTATAAATCCGGCAAAATGGAACAGAATCTAGCCGTCGATTATCATTTCCGATATAAATTTGAATATCTGCATTTTAATATAGGATATTTCTCATCGTCCGATCAGTTTTTAAGAGAGGCAAAAGGGCTGAAGATTTATCGATCCCCACAACGAAGCCATCATTTTCATATGGGAGTGGGAAGCCGATATGCCATATTAAAACATAATTTTGGAGGATATGCCGGCATATCATTGGTACGAGGGAGACAGAGCCTTACCGATTCCATGTATATAACTCGATTAGGACCAGGATTATATGCTCAGATTCATTATCATTGGAAACCAATTTATGATCTTGGAATTGGAGTTGCTTTTTTTGCCACCGCTTGCGAACATTTTTCGGTCATGGGTTTACAGTTGAGTATTTTATTCTCGGCTGATTTTAAACCTCCTGCACCGCCAAAAGTATATTAACCATTTTAAAATGATATTCTATGAAAGGATTAAACGAGTACATTGAACAAAACAAACAGCGATTTTTGGATGAATTGTTTGAATTAATTCGAATTCCGTCTATTAGTTCAACAGCAGCAAATAAACCTGACATGTACAGGGCCGCTGAATGGTGGAAAAAACAGCTTCTTGATGCGGGTGCCGATAAAGCCGAAGTGTATGAAACCGAAGGGCATCCAATTACATATGGTGAAAAAATTATTGATCCTAAATTGCCAACCGTATTGGTTTATGGTCACATGGACGTAATGCCGGTTGATCCCATTGAATTATGGAAATCGCCGCCTTTTGAGCCTGAAATACGTGATGGGAAAATATACGCCCGCGGAGCCGACGACGATAAAGGACAAAGCTTTATGCACGCTAAAGCCTTTGAATTTATGGTTAAAACCAACCAGCTTCCTTGCAACGTCAAATTTATGATCGAGGGCGAAGAAGAGATCGGGTCTCCTGCATTAACAAATTGGTGTATCGAGAAAAAAGAGATGTTGAAAAGCGATATTATTTTGGTGAGCGATACTGGAATGATTGCCCAAGATATTCCGTCAATCACCGTTGGTCTTCGCGGATTATCCTACTGGCAAGTGAAAGTTACTGGTCCAAATCGTGACCTACACTCTGGTTTGTTTGGCGGAGGCGTTGCTAACCCAATTAATGTGTTAGCAAAAATGATTGCTGATGTTCTCGACGAGAATAACCACATTACCATTCCTGGATTTTACGATGATGTTCTTGAGTCGTCGGCCGAAGAGCGTGCATTGTTGAACGAAGCACCGTTTAATCTCGATGAATATAAGAAGGCACTTGATATTGCTGAGGTACATGGCGAAAAAGGATATACAACCATTGAACGTACTGGAATTCGTCCAACATTTGATGTTTGCGGAATTTGGGGTGGATATATGGGCGAGGGTGCAAAAACGGTTATCGCTTCCGAAGCCTTTGCTAAAATCTCAACCCGCTTGGTTCCCCATCAAAACAATTTGAAAATTGCGAAGCTTTTTAAAGCGTATTTTGAGAAGATCGGTCCAAAGAGTGTGACCGTTGACGTTGAGTATTTGCATGGTGGTCAGCCCTATGTTTGCCCAATTACGATTAATGCTTACAAAGCGGCTGAAAAAGCCTACGAGACTACGTTTGGCAAACGTCCTGTACCTGTTCGCAGTGGAGGAAGTATTCCTATTATTGCGCATTTTGACGAGGCGTTGGGCACAAAATCGGTGCTCATGGGATTTGGACTCGAGTCGGATGCCATTCATTCACCAAATGAGAATTTCCCATTGTTTAATTTCTATAAAGGAATTGAAACGATACCCCATTTTTTCAAGTATTTTGCCGAAATGGGCAAATAAAATTTTGAAAATGGGGAGCTTTTGCTCCCCATTTTTATTTACACAAGGAACTCGTATTTTCTTGCGCTAACATTTTAGGGCTCTTGTAATGGTTTGTTTTTGGCATGTACTTTGACATGTCAGTAATGAATCCATTTTTTTAGCAATGACTTTGAAATCAATAATTCCCATATTAGCAATTGCTTTATTTTCCACATTGGTATGCGATGCCCAAAATGAAGATCTTTACTCGCTCGTTAAAACCGGCGAAAAGGTGCCCGAATTTATTGTCAAGACCATCGATGGCAAAGCCGTGGATGTTGATAAACTAAGAGGGAAAGTGGTTTTAATAAATTTCTTTGCTACGTGGTGTACTCCTTGTATGGACGAGATGCTTAATATTGAAAAACTTCGAGGTCGTTTCCCTGATTCCGATTTTGTGATTTTAAGCATTGGTCGCGAGCATAAGTTGGCTGAATTACAGTTGTTTAATCAATCAAAAGAGTTCACATTTAATATAGCTGCCGATCCGGAGCGGAAAATATATGAACTCTTTGCCGAAAAGATGATTCCCCGCAATTATGTAATCGACAAAAAAGGCACTATTTGTTACCAATACACGGGTTTTAACCATGCTCAATTCGCTTCTATGGTTAGTGTTATCGAGTCTAAGATAGCAGCTAAATAGCTTAACTTTTCAGTTTGTCCTGTATTAGAAGGTCGTTTAATTCGCTGACGGTCATTCCATAATGTTGAGCTTGTTGCGGAATAATGCTGGCTTGGCTCATTCCCGGAATCGTATTTATTTCCATAAAATATAATCGTCCTTGACTGTACAAGTAGTCAACACGGACAACGCCACTACAGCCCAGAAGATCGTATATTTTAGAACTTGTCTCTTGAACCTCCGCCATGAGCTCGTCCGAAATCCGAGCCGGAGTTATTTCGTCGGCCAATCCTTTGTATTTGGCTTCATAATCAAAAAACTCTTTTTGGGACTCTTTTTTAGGCACAATTTCGGTGGCCGAAAAGACGATTTTTTTCCCACACGACTGCAATACTCCACACGTTAGCTCCATCCCATTTATAAACGACTCTGCAATAACCTCGTGGTCTTCCATAAAAGCTTTCTCAATTGCCGGAATAATATCCTCTTTTGTTATTACTTTCGTAACTCCAAAGCTACTTCCTCCGTTGTTGGGTTTTATAAACATGGGAAGTCCCAACTTGATTATTAATTCATCGGGATTGCACACTTCGTTTTTGCGATATAAACGTGCCGGTGCAGTTATATATCCGTGTTTTTCAATATAGTGCTTTGTGGCAGCTTTGTTGAATGTTAATGCTGCAACAAACGCATTGCAGGTTGTATATGGGATTTTCAGCATGTCGAAATATCCTTGGAGTAGTCCATCTTCGCCAGGAGTGCCGTGAATCATGATGTAGGCTATATCCGGCGTGATTTTCTCTTTTTGTTTTGTCACGAACGAGAAATCGTTTTTGTCCACCGGTGTTTTGTGGTCGCCATCCATAAAAAGCCACTCCTTTTCAGTGATTAGAATTCGGTAGGTGTCGTATTTCGACTTGTCAAGCGACAATGCTATACAGTCCGCACTATGTTGGGATATCTCCTCTTCTTTGGAGTATCCTCCATATAAAAGAGCAATTTTGGGTTTATTCATAAAATTATTCGGTTGGATTTTAATTGGAAAGCGAAATTACTAATTCGATTCTTTAAGAAGCCAGACGCTTTTGTCTTTTGTAACACGCATGAAATCAAGTTGTTTTAGGGCTTCATACCGATCTTCATAGGTAAATATCGATACTCGTATTTTATCGCCTTCAGTGACAAATGTGGGACTGTATCCCTCTGCTTTCATTTTTTTTGCAAATATATCAGCACTTTTCTTATTTGTAAAACTACCGGAAATAATGTGATATTTAACGGTGTTGTAGGGCTCTGAATAATGAAGTGCTAATGATTTTTGCGTGCTAATTTCCTTATTATTATCCTCAACTTTGGGCGTCTCTTCCTTTTCAACCTTTAGCTCCACACTGTCTTTAATGGGCAGAATAGAGGCTTCTGCTGCATAGTCCCGATTGATTTTACTGTTGATAAAAAGTGCGAGACTTATGAAAACGATTACACTGGCAGCCGCAACGCTGCTAATAATTATTCGTCTGTTTCCTGCTGTACCGTTCATATATTCTTTTTCAAATGATTGGGTCAGTTTTCTGTGTCGTGCCGATGCAAACCGAAAGCTTCGAAGACCGTAGGATTGAGGCAGTAGGTTGGCTTTCAACGCAACTTTAAATTGGATTTTGTAATCGCTATCTAAATATAGAAGTCCAATGCCGTCAAACTCAACGCGGCCTTTTAAATAGAGCTCCCTTCTAAAGAGGTCAATGTTTTTATAGAGCTGTTTTTCAGCGTCGTCGAGACTTACGTTTTCTTCTTTGGCAATTTCTTGCATTAGCAAACCGTCGTTGTGCGTAAGAGCTTGGTTGAATGCAATGTTTAACGATGGTGGCGTGAAAAAATCAGTGTGTGTGTCAATGGTTGCCGATTTGTAATTGGCTACAAATCCACCAAAACCGGGCAGAATTACACAGGAATGTTTGTGTAAAAGTGTCTGTAAGTATGCTGATAAGATATTGTGCATCTGTTTATTACGGTTTCTTTATTGTGACGACTACAAATATACTACAACTTTTTGACATTTATTCGCATTTCTGATAATGGATTATCCCTCTTTGATAGGATGCTCTTTTTGTTTGTCGAATGAATTGGAGAAGCTTGTGCTAACGATAAAAATTGGGGAGAATGGTGAAATTGTAAAGTCTTTGTTGATTCTAAAAGTAATTACATTTAGAAATAGATTGGATAACATTCTATAAGTACCCAACTTACGGTTTCTTCATAATTTCATTCTGAATAGCAATAGACTCTTTGTGTATTGATTGCAAAAGCTTCATGATAAAATCGGGATTTATCCCAATGTTTTTTGCCTGTAACTTCCGACTGTCGATGATGGAGCGCCATCGTTTTAACTGAAAAGGAGCGAGGTTTAGATCTTTCTTGTAGTTGGCAATAGCTTAACGAACAGCTTTGTAAATCTTTGTTTTTGCATTTAATTTGAAACTATGGTCAATCCTATGAACCCGATTAATTGTTCGTTTTTGAATTTTTACTTTGCTACCTCGGCTTTAAATTCGGGGGTTTTCTTAACTTTGCTATGTATCTGTTGGAGAAGTGTGGTGTTTGCGTTAACTTGTTAAATACGAGTGTCTTATCCGTTATGTACATCTTTTATTATAGAAATTTAGAGATTGATTAAAAAATAAAGAAAAATAGATGCCAACAAAGTTTTTTACCAATCAGGATAATAATAGCCTACTCAAAAAATTTGAAGGAGTGTTTGCAAATGTTGAAAGTATTCGCCATTTCGATGCTCTGGTTGGCTACTTCCGAACTTCCGGCTACTTTAAAGTCCGTGCATTCCTCGACAAGATTCCTAGAGTAAGAGTTCTGGTTGGGATTAATGTTGACAAACTAATTAAAAAATATCACGACAAAGGGCAGCTCTATCTTGAAAATCAGGAAGAGACAAAAGATGATTTACTGAAAGAAATTATTAAAGACATTCAGGATGCCAACTACGATGAGGTCACTGAAAAGGGAATTCTGCAATTCATTGAAGATTTGGTTCGTGGTAAAATTGAATTGCGAGCACATCCTAAAAAGACAATTCATGCAAAGGTCTATATCTTTCGACCTGCCTCGTTTAATGAATATGCCCCCTGTGAAGTTATTACCGGCTCATCAAATTTAACAGATGCCGGACTTGGCGCTAATCCGGAATCAAACTACGAATTCAATGTAAGCCTTCGGGAATATGACGATGTGAAATTTGCCACCGAAGAATTTGAAAGGCTTTGGGCTGAATCTGTGCCAATTTTGCAAGCAGAAGCCGACAGAATTAAAAAACAAACCTATTTAAAAGATGATTTTACACCATTTGAACTCTATATAAAAATGCTTATCGAGTATTTTGGCAAACGGGTTGATTACGATCCATATAACATTGACTTACTGTTGCCCCCGAAATATATACGATTAAAATATCAGTCCGATGCTGCCAACCAAGGCTATGCCATAATGATGAAACACAACGGCTTTGTTTTAGCCGACGTTGTTGGTTTAGGTAAAACCATTATTGCATGTATGGTTATTAAAAAATTTATTTATGAAAATGGCACACATACAAAAATTCTGGTTGTTGTTCCCCCCGCTATTGAAGATAGTTGGAGACGAGCAGTGAAGGATTTTGAACTCGACAATCATTTCACATTCATTACGTTGGGGAGTTTGCATAAGATTCTTGATCGAAAAAACTATTCTTATCCAAACCCCGAAGAAATTGATTTAATTGCGGTTGACGAATCCCATAAATTCAGAAACGATTACACTGAAATGTATGTAGCATTGCAGGAGATTTGTAAAATGCCTAGATCGAGAGCAGCTGAAAATGGAGATTCAAGAAAGAAAGTAATTCTGATTTCTGCAACGCCATTAAATAACAGACCGCAAGATATTGAAAATCAGCTCTATCTTTTTCAGGACAAAAGGAACAGCACGCTTGAAAACATTCGAAATCTACAAGAGTATTTTAGGCCAAAGAATGAGCAATACAAAAAACTGGCGGATGAGAAAAAATTAAACCTGAAAAAATTAAAAGCACTGTTTCAGGAATTACGCGATGATGTTATTGAACCATTGGTAATCCGAAGGACAAGAACCGACATTGAAAGCAACAAAGAATATCTGGAAGATTTAGCTATTCAGGGGATTAAATTTCCCAAAGTGGGCGACCCAGTTTCTTTATATTATGAACTGGATGGAAAATTAAGTGAACTCTTTTTTGATACTGTTTCGCTCATTACAAACCTCGATGAGGATGGAAATAAAGTAGAAGGTTTAGGCTATTATCGATATCGGGCAATTGAATTTTTGACCAAGGAGGAAGACCGAAAAATGTACGGTAATGTGGAATCCATATCGGGACGTTTATCGGCAATTATGAAAACCCTTTTGGTAAAACGACTTGAAAGTAGCTTTTTTGCCTTTACCCAGTCACTGCTCCGATTTCAGAAAGCCATTGATAATATGATTGGAATGTTTCATGAAAATCGGGTTTTTATTGCCCCCGACCTCGATATAAACAAACTGCTGGAAGAGGGGTTTAGTTTCGACGAAATAGAAGCGAAAATAAATGTGAAAGGTGGTAACAACAGAGAATATGGGAGTGATGCTTTTGATGAAAAATTTGTTGAACTTTTAAAGCAGGATAAGGAAAAACTGGATCATTTAATTGAACGCTGGAAAAAGGTTAAAAAAGACCCTAAACTCATTGAATTTGCAAAACAAATAGAGGAAGAGTTTTTTCAGCCGAAAAAAAATATCAGCGGAAAACTGATCATATTCTCAGAATCGAAAGAAACAGCCGAGGAACTCACAAAATATCTTTCTAAAGTCACAAAGAAGAAAATATTAACCGTAAGTGCAGCAAATCGGAAACTGGTTGAGAATACCATACGGGATAATTTTGATGCAAACCTCGAAGAGGAAAAATGGCGCAACGATTATGATATTATCATTACCACCGAGGTTTTGGCAGAGGGCATAAATCTCCACAGAAGCAATTTGATTGTGAATTATGATGTTCCGTGGAATTCAACCCGCTTAATGCAACGCATTGGGCGTGTGAACAGAATTGGTTCAAGAGCCGATAGAATCTATGTGTACAATTATTACCCCTCGGCCCACGGCGATGCACAAATTCACCTAGTAAATAACGCACTGCGCAAATTGCAAGCTTTCCATACCGCTTTTGGCGAAGACAATAAAGTTTTTTCAATTCTTGAAGAGAAGGGCGAAGGCGCCTTATTCGGAAATAAAATTCAGAAAGAGGAGAGCGAAATTCTCAAATACTTGACCGAGTTGAGGGATTTTAGAAAAAAATATCCCGAACTATTCAACGAAATATCGAAGATTCCAAACAAAGCAAGATGTGGAAGAAACGTTCCTAAAGACACGTATTTAAACTTACTCAATACAGAAAACGGAGCAATACATTACCCCTTGCAAAACACTTCGCTTACCTATTTGAAAAGCGAAAATCATCCCGGTATTTTTTGCCTGATTACTCCCGAAATGAGTATTATTGAGATGAACTTTTTAAAAGCAATTAAATTATTTAAAGCATCCGATTCTGAAAAAGCAATTGAACTGCACAAGCTTCATCACTTGCAAACGCTAGCCGGATTGAATTATTTCAAGTCTGAAAAAAACCAAGAGAATGTACAAACGGTTTCAAGGAAAAACCTAAGTCCGGCTGAAAATAAAGCCATCTCGAACATCAATGCAATAGTACAAAGGGCGCAAACCGAACAAAAAAGAAAGGCTTTAATCCGTGTAATGGATATCATTAAAAAAGGAACTTTTGCATCCAAAGGGCTGCCTAAATCAGTCAACGACTATTTTACCTCAAATGTCAAATTGATGAAAGAGCCGGACAAATTTATTGATATGCTTTTTATTGCGGTGCTCGATAAATACGATTTATCTTCAAGCTCAGAAGATAGTCAACATTATGAAAACAGCAACAGGGGAGTTGTAAATCCCCAAATCGTATTAACTCAAAGTTTTAGTTAATTATGGCAAAATCCAATAAATTACACGTGGCTGGCACTGAAATAACCTTTTTCAAAATATTGGAATCTGATTTCATATCCTTGACCGACATTGCTCGATATAAAGATGCTGAACATACCGATTCCATTATTCAAAACTGGATGCGTAACCGCAATACCATTGAATTACTCGGCTTTTGGGAAAGCATATATAATTCAGAGTTTAAACCCCTCGAATTCGAGGGGTTTAGAAAACAAGCCGGGTTGAACAGCTTTGTTATGACACCCAAAAAATGGATTGAAACAACCAATGCCATTGGAATTATCTCTAAATCAGGAAGATATGGAGGAACGTTTGCGCATAAAGATATTGCCTTTGAATTTGCTTCTTGGATTTCCATAGAATTCAAACTCTATATTATCAAAGAATTCCAACGTCTAAAAGAAGATGAAACCAACCGACTCAAATTAGATTGGAACTTACAACGTATATTAGCGAAAGTAAACTATCGTATTCACACCGATGCTATTAAAGAAAATCTTATTCCCAAAGAACTTACCGGAAAGGAGATCAGTTTTGTGTATGCAAATGAAGCTGATTTATTAAATGTAGCTCTATTTGGGAAAACAGCATTGCAATGGCGCACAGAAAACCCTGAATCAAAGGGAAATATGAGAGATATGGCCACAATTGAACAACTGGTGGTTTTGAGCAATCTCGAAAGTATCAATGCTGTTTTAATACATCAAGGCTTAGCTCAATCGGAACGGTTACGGCAACTCAATCAGGTTGCAATCACTCAAATGAAATCATTGCTCGGGAATATGCAATTGAATAAACTAAAATAATATGCCAGCTAACAGAATTGATCTACAAAACGCATTACGTAAACCCTACGACAGACTCCTTTTTGCCCAGAAGGTTCTAAGCCCTGTTTTTAGTGCAGGGTTTACCCTGAGTTCGGGTTTAATTCCTGCTACGGTTACTCCCAATAACTCCGAATCGATGGTCATTGATCGTGTTTGGATTTACGGGAATATTAAATTGGACGATGCTACCGAAATTACCTGTTACGAAGTGTTGTTGCAGCCAACCGTAAGACTTGAGCAGAGCAAGGTTGCTATTCAACAATATGTTCGTAAACTGCTCATTGCAGGACAAGCGGCACTCATTAACTTTGTTGCGCCGGCAAATGAAAATCTCTGGAGGCTTACATTGGTCGCAAAAGACAGCATTTTAACCGAACAAGGAGTAAAAGAGAAAACCACCAATGCAAAACGGTACACCTTTTTACTGGGTCCTTCGGAAAGTTGTAAAACGGCAGCCGAACGGTTCGAGGTGCTGAGCACCGAAAAGGAAATTGCATTTCAAACCCTTGTAAATGCTTTCTCTGTAGAAAAACTGAGCAACGCTTTTTTTGACGAATATACCCTCCATTACCAAAATTTTTGCAATTATCTGCAAGAGTCCAACTACCGAAAAACCGTTTTTAATATCACGTTCCTGCCTAATGCCACTAAACAGGAAAATGAGAAGGCAAGCAAACCCATCCGCGATTTTGTAAAGAAGTTGCTGGGACGTATCGTGTTCCTCTATTTTGTACAGAAAAAAGGATGGTTGGGGGCAAACGATACAAATTATACGGATGGTCTTGACGATTTTATAAAGCAGCTTTTTAGTCAATCGGGTGGCGATGAAACCTTTTACAGTAGTTGGCTTAGTGTTCTTTTCTTTGATACGCTCAATAAAGAGCGAGCAAACGACGATTTCAAAATGCCTGACGGTAAAACCGTTAAAGTGCCTTTCCTGAACGGCGGCTTGTTCGATAAGGTGGAGTTTGATGGAAGTCTGCTCACCTTTAAATCAACGCTTTTTCATCATCCCGATTTTGAAGACGTCATTCTCACTGCAAAAAGCAACGGAAACGCTCGTGGTTTTCTCGACTTCTTGGATGCGTTCAATTTTACGGTCTATGAAGATAGCCCCGATGATCAAACGGTGGCCGTTGACCCGGAGATGTTGGGACATATTTTTGAAAACCTGCTCGAAGACAACAAGGACAAAGGCGCATTTTACACTCCAAAGGAAATTGTGCACTACATGTGCCAAGAGAGTTTAACGGAATACCTCTGTACCACGTTGCAAATAAAGGACGAAGTTGCTGAACGCAAAGCCGTTACCCGCTTGCTGAAAGAGAAAGAGATTGACCCCATTCTTAAACCTGAATTGAATGCCCTCGAAAACGCCCTCGACAGGGTAAAAATTTGCGATCCTGCCATTGGCTCCGGTGCATTCCCCATGGGACTGTTACAGGAAATTTTTGGCATAAAAGAGTTGATTTCCTTCGAAAACGGCAAGGAGTGGAACCCTGCCAAAACCAAACTCAACATTATTCAAAACTCCATTTATGGCGTTGATATTGAAAAGGGCGCAGTTGACATTGCACGCCTGCGCTTTTGGCTGAGTTTGGTGGTGGACGAAGTAAAACCAAACCCGCTGCCCAACCTCGACTACAAAATTGTGGTGGGCGACAGCCTCATCAGCAAATTTGATGGCGAAATTGTGGAAATTGATTGGGAAATTAAGGTGGAAACCCAAACCGATATGTATGGCAATGAAAACCTGCAAAACCGGAAGCAGTTGCTTCAAACTCTGACCGATAAACAGCGAAAATATTTCGACCCGAAAAATAAAGACAAGAAAGCATTGGCGCTCGAAATACGCAACCATAAAATAGATGTACTTGTAAACCAGCTTCAACTAATGGTGAAAACCGAAGGGCTGGAACAAGAACCGGCAAGAACCAATTATAAGGACAATAAAAAGTTTGTGGTTGCCCAGCAGCTTTACCAAAAAACGCAGGGCTGGTTACGCACCATAAAAAAGCTAAAAAACCTCAAGCAAAACCCCACAGAACCGTTTAACCATTTCGATTGGAAACTCGATTTCCCGGAAGTACTAAACCCATATTTGGTGAATGGAAATGGAGGATTTGATATTGTGATTGGAAATCCACCTTATGATGTATATCAAGGAAGTAAAAAGGAAGAAATTGAAGATATCTTAAACATTGAAATATTCCAAAAATGTAAGGGGGGAAAAATAAATGCTTTTGAGCTATTCTTGGCTAAAACACATGAACTTCTTAAAGATAACGGTATTAATTGCCAGATTTTTCAAAATTCATTTCTTGCTGATAATTCATCACGAAACTTAAGAGAGTTCTATTTCAAGAATGAAAGAATTATATCAATAGACTCTTTCCCAGAAAGAGATAATCCCCAAAAAAGAGTGTTCGAAAGTGTTAAAATGAGCGTTTGCATTTTACTCTCGAAAAAACATGAAATTAATGGAAATGATTATGAATTTGTTGTTAGATTTTGGGATGATAAAACTATGCTAAACGGACATTTGACAAAGTTTTCGATTGAAGAAATCACACTTTTCGACCCAAAACAATTAATAATCCTTAACCTGAGAACACAAGAGAAAAAAATTTATCATGATTATTATCAAAACGTGATAAGATATTCTAATTATTTTGATTGTCTTGAAGGTGAGCTTAATATGACCTTTCATAAAAAATACATGATAAATAATCCCTTTAACCCATTAATTGTTAAAGGTGCTCAAATCCAGAGATACTTCACAACTTCAACTCCAAGCCAAGGGATTATTGAATATGTTGATGAGACCAAATATTTAAAAGATTATTCTAAAAGTAAAAAATCACAGCATCATAATATAATTAGAATTGCTTTGCAAGGCATTTCTGGAGCAAATGATAAGATTAGAATAATTAGTACATTAATACCTCAAAACGTATACTGCGCTAATTCTTGTAATTATATTATTCCTATAGCGGAAAACAACGTAATCTCAATAAAAAGCCTTTTGGGTATTTTCAATTCAACCCTCACAAATTGGATTTTTAGGAAATCAAGTACCAATAGCAACGTTAACTGCTATGAGGTTAATAATTTAAGAATACCAGATATTAAGAATAAATCAATTGCTTTAAATTATTTAGAATATCTTGTTCAATATGTTTTGTATCTTAAACAAGAGATATTTAATAAAAATAAATCTCGTCTCATATATCACTACTTTGAGCAAATCATAGACGGCATGGTGTACGAGTTGTATTTCCCCGAACTCTTTAAAAAGCACAATTGCGAAATCATACAACACTTGGGTGCGTTGCCCGAGTTTACAGAAAGTATGAACGATGAACAGAAAATGGAGATTTGCAAAACGGTATTCGACCGCCTCAACATGGAGGGGCATCCGGTAAAAGTTAACTTGGCGGCTATGAAATTAATACCCGAAATTGGCATCATCGAAAACGCTTGACCGGAAACCATACGACCCCATCCCTTTGGATTCCCAACTTACGGTTTCTTCATAATTTCATTTTGAATGGCAATGGACTCTTTATGGATCGATTGCAAAAGCTTCATGATAAAATCGGGATTTATCCCAATGTTTTTTGCCTGTAACTTCCGACTGTCGATGATGGAGCGCCATCGTTTTAACTGAAAAGGAGCGAGGTTTAGATCTTTCTTGTAGTTGGCAATATTTCGAGAAATGTCGAATCGTTTGCCCAGCAGATCAATCAGTTGTTGATCAATGGAGTCAATCTGCATTCGCATCCTCTCGAGTTGCGATGGTGGGTTTAAATCGCCTTGCACCCGAATAATTAAGTTGCTCATCACCTCGCCAAACTCTTTTGGGGTGAGTTGTTGTTTCGAATCGGTTTTAGCTACATCGGGGTTCGGATGCACTTCAATCATAAGACCGTCCATCATTATGTCGTAGGCATATTGTGCCACTTCAAGAATGTTTGCGCGTGCGCCACCAATGTGACTTGGGTCGCAAAGGATGGGTAAATCGGGAATGCGCATTTTTAACTCAATGGGAACTTCCCATTTTGGAATATTGCGATATTTTGTGGGTTCGTATGGATAAAAGCCTCGATGAATTGCGGCTATTTGACGAATTCCAGCATTTTTGAATCGTTCAATGGCACCAATCCACAAGTCGAGATCCGGGTTGGCGGGATTTTTAACAAACACTGGAATGTCAACGCCTTCCAACGCTTTGCTTATTTCATGAATCGAAAAGGGATTACTTGTTGTACGCGCCCCAATCCAGATCATATCGATTCCGGCTTTCAACACCTTTTCAACATGTTTGGTGGTTGCCACTTCCGTAATTACCGGGAAATTGAATGTTTGTTTTACCTCCAAAAGCCATTTTAATCCTTCGTCGCCGCTTCCTTCAAATTGTCCGGGTCGAGTTCGGGGCTTCCAAATGCCGGCTCGGAATATTGTTGCTTGGTTGGTCTCTCGCAATTGTTGAGCACAATCCATCATCTGCGTTCTCGATTCCGCACTGCATGGTCCGGCTATAATAAGGGGTCTTTTGTTAAAAATATGGGGGATCTCTTCCATTATGGCAATTCTAGGATCTTTTTTCATACACAAGAAACGAAAAAGCAGATGGGTGGTTCTCCGATTTCTCGAAATGCTCTTCGTTACGTAAAATCCATTCCGAGGGATCAAAGCCTTCTAATGTTGTATCGGTATCGAAGGTGTCGTGAAGTCGGGTTAAATATAGTTTGTTGGCCACGGCAAAAAAGTGTTTGTATATTTTTGCTCCACCAATAATAAATACCTCTTCGTTTTCAGAACACGCCTCTACTGCTTTTTTGGGCGACGTAACCACTGTCGCACCCTCGGCAATATAGTTTTTATCGCTCGTAATAACAATGTTTTTCCGTTTTGGTAGCGGTTTAAAGGGAAGCGATTCCCAGGTTTTTCGACCCATTATGATCGATTTGCCGGAGGTTACTTTCTTGAAATTCTTCAAGTCCTCGCTAATGTGCCATGGAAGTTTGTTCTCTTTGCCAATCCCATTTTGGTTGTCGGCAGCTACTATGATTGAAATTGTGGTCATATCGTAAATTAAATCGACACATTGCCCTTAATGTGCGGATGGGGTTCGTAATTGGATATTTCAAAATCGTTGAAGGTGAAATCGAAAATAGAGCTCACTTTCTTGTTTATTTTTAACCTTGGGAGCGTTTTTGTAGATCTCGAAAGTTGTGTTTTAACTTGCTCAAAATGATTGGTATATATATGTGCATCGCCCAAGGTGTGAATAAATTCTCCGGGTTTTAAACCAACTACATGGGCAATCATTATTGTTAGTAATGCGTAACTTGCCAAATTAAACGGCACTCCAAGGAACAGATCAGCACTGCGTTGATAAAGTTGGCAGGATAGTTTCCCGTCGGCAACATAAAATTGGAAAAGAATATGACAAGGAGGTAACGCCATTTGGTCAATTTGACCCACATTCCATGCTGAGACGATATGTCGTCGAGAGTCGGGCTTGGCTTTCAGATCTTCAATAAGTTGTGTAATTTGATCCACATGGGTTCCATCTGCCTTGGGCCACGATCGCCATTGATACCCATATATCGGTCCCAACTCCCCCGAAGGAGAAGCCCACTCGTTCCAAATGCGAACACCATTTTCCTGAAGATATTGAACATTTGTAGATCCCTTTAAGAACCAAAGGAGCTCATAAACAACACTTTTCCAGTGTATTTTCTTTGTAGTTAATAGAGGAAATCCATCTTCTAAATTACATCGATATTGATATCCAAACACCGAAATTGTTCCGGTTCCTGTCCGATCGCTCTTTTTGGCTCCGTTATCGAGGGTATGCTGAAGTAAATCTAAGTATTGTTTCACGAGAAGGTAGTATTACGTATTTTTAATTTGCAAATATAAGAAATTGTAATGTAGGGAACATCTCTTGTACCATATTGGTTTAATTCTATTTTTGAAGCGACTTAGAAAATAGGGTGTTTTGTTGAGTTGTTGAGTTGTTGAGTTGTTGAGTCGAAAAAATCACCCTTCCCCCATCACCGATCACTGTTCACTGTTCACCGATCACTCATTACTCAAGAATTCCAACTTCATTTTCAATTTATTGCTTTGCTGGTTTTCGACAGAGTTTATTTTTTTTATCATACTTTTGTATTCCAGTATTTTGCAAATAAATAGTAACAAAAATATTGTTTTTAAATAAAACATAATTATCTTTGCACAGAAATTGACTGTGAATGAATTACAGGGGGCAGTAGTCCCCTTCTTTATTAAATATATGATAACGATTCCCAGAATAGAGGATATAATAAAAGAGTATATTGCTGATAGTGAGGTGTTTCTTGTTGACATTAATGTTTCTCCCGGAAATAGCATTGTAATACGTATTGATAGCCCGGAGGGGGTCACTATTGATGCATGTGCACAACTATCTCGCCATGTAGAATCGTTTTTTGATCGCGAAGAGGAGGATTTCTCCTTAGAAGTAGCTTCTGCCGGACTAGGACAACCATTTTGTGTGCCACAACAATATCATAAAATTGTTGGCAAACAGATCGAAATTGTACTAAAAGATGGTCGAAAGATCGTTGAATCGTTGATTGAGGTTAACGCCGATGGAGTTGTGGTTTCACAGTCAGCTCCAAAAATAAGCAATAAAATGCTCAAAGCATTGCCTCCCGAAGAACGTGAGCGCATAAAACAAGAACAGTCTAAAAATATTTCGGTTGCATGGGATGAAATAAAATCAGCAACAGAACATATCAATTTTCAATAATTAAATTGGCACTATGGAAATTTTAAATTTAATAGATACTTTTTCAGAGTTTAGAGAACAAAAAAATATCGATCGTTCAACAATGATGCGTGTTATTGAGGACGTTTTTCGTAGTACGTTGATTAAGCTTTACGGAAGTGCTGATAATTATGATATTATAATAAACCCGGATCGTGGAGACTTCGAAATATGGCAAAATCGTGTGGTTGTTGCCGATGATGCACTCGAAGACCCAAATGTTGAAATTACACTAACCGCCGCTCGGGAAATTGAGGGAGATTACGAAATTGGGGAAGAGGTTTCTAACGAATTCAAATTTGAAGAAGTTGGTCGTAGAGCAATTCTTGCACTACGTCAAAATCTAGCTGCAAAGATTCAAGAAATTGAAAAAGAACACATGTTCAATAAATATAAAGAACGTGTGGGTGAAATCATTACTGCAGAAGTATATCAAGTTTGGAAGAAAGAGATTCTCTTGATCGACGACGAAGGTACCGAGTTGATTTTACCTCGAACTGAACAAATTCCAGGCGACTTTTTTCATAAAAGCGACACCGTAAAAGCGGTAGTTGTACGAGTTGAATATAAAAATGGAAATCCGCAAGTGGTTTTATCTCGAACATCCGAAGTATTTGTTGAACGTCTGTTCGAAATGGAAGTTCCTGAAATATTTGATGGACTCATAACCATAAAAAATATAGTACGAATCCCCGGCGAACGCGCAAAAGTGGCTGTGGAATCTTACGACGATAGAATTGATCCAGTAGGTGCTTGCGTTGGTATGAAAGGTTCAAGAATCCGAGGAATTGTTCGGGAATTAAGAAACGAAAATATTGACGTAATTAACTTTACAAATAACACACAGCTCTATATTACCAGAGCCCTTACCCCTGCAAAAATTACCAGAATCAAGCTCGACGAAGAGAATAAAACCGCTGAGGTTTATCTTCCCGTCGATCAGGTTTCAATGGCAATTGGACGTAATGGCGCAAATATTAAGTTGGCGGGATTACTCACCGAATATGAAATCGATGTGTACCGCGATGATGTGGAAGACGAAGAAGATGTGAATCTTGAAGAGTTTAAGGATGAAATTGACGAGTGGGTATTAAGCACGCTCAAGTCGATCGGTTGCGATACAGCAAAAAGTGTTCTTGAACTTACACCCGAAGAGTTAATTGCTAGAACGGATCTTGAAGTGGAAACAATTCAGGAAGTTCTTAGAGTATTGAATTCAGAATTTGAATAATGTGACATTGTTGCCACAGAGTTCACACAAAGTATTACAAATTTTATAGTTAGTAGCAAATATGGTTGAAGGAAAAAAATCAAGACTCCGTGAAGTAGCCAAAGATTTTAATGTGGGAATTAACACTATTGTTGAGTTTCTGGAAAAGAAGGGCATACATATCGATAACAATCCAAACAGCCGAATCGAAGGGGATGCATATAAAATCCTTTTTAAGGAGTATGCTACTGATATTCATTTAAAGAAGGAGTCTGAAAAACTCAATCTTAATAAGGCGCAAAATAAGCCACAAGCAGTAACGATTGATCAAATTGAAGAACGCACATCTGATGATGATGAGGAGATTCGGGTGAAAGATTATACTTCCAAAAAGGTTGAAGAGGTAAAACAAAAACCCAAAGAAGAGGAGTTAATTCGATCCACTGCAAAAACAGAAATAAAGGTTGTTGGCAAAATCGATCTTGACAAAAAGGGAACGCCTGAAGAGAAGAAACCTGAGATTGTAGAGGAGAAGGTGAAGGAGGCTGTTTCTGCTGAAAAGAAACCGGAAAAAGAGGAAGTTGTGCCTGTTGAAAAGGTTAAAGAAGAACCTAAAATAGAACATCCTGAGGTAGTTGATAAAATTGATGTGGGTGAAAGTAAACCACAACAAAAACCGAAACAGAAAACAGAGAATAAAGAGCGACCAAAAGAAGCTCCAACTGCACATAAAGTTGAAAAGGAGAAAGCTAAACAACCAAAAAGTAAGCATCCTTCAGATTCAAAAAAGAAAAGTCCGACTGATAAAAATGTTGTTGTAGAGACACCAAAGAAGACGGAGAAAAAGGAAGAAACGAAAGAAAATCCGATAACAACTCCCGAAGAGGTGATATTTAGTCCATTTACGGCAAAAAAACTTGCCGGACCAACCGTAGTTGGAAAAATTGACTTGCCTGTTGATAATCGTAAGAAAAACACGGGAGCAGCATCAGATGATGCAGAACAAAAGAAAAAGAAGAAGCGTCGTAAACGAATTAAAAAAGAGAAACAGGACGCAACTACTCCACAAGCAGCAAATGTGCCCGCTAAACCAAGGGTAATTGAATTTGCAAATCCGCATCGCCAAGCACAAAGTGAACGTAAAAAAGCGGCTGGAGCCAAAAGACGCCCTGTGGCAGCAAAACAGGAGGTTAGCGAGGAGGATGTAGCAAGACAAATTAAAGATACATTAGCCCGCTTAACAAATAAATCAAAATCTAAAACCTCTCGGTATCGTAGGGATAAAAGAGATGCTGCACAGGTTAAAATGGATTTTGATAGTGATCAAGTTGAATCGGAAAAAAATATAATGAAAGTTACAGAATTTGTTTCTGTTAACGATATTGCAAACATGATGGATGTTCCTGTTAATGAGATCATCTCAACATGTATGAACATGGGACTTTTTGTATCCATTAATCAACGATTAGATGCAGAAACTATGGCATTGGTTGTCGATGAATTTGGATATAAAATTGAATTCGTAAGTGCCGACGTCCTTGAAGCAATTAATGACGACGAGATTGACGATGACGAGGATATGTTTCCACGTCCCCCAATTGTTACCGTTATGGGACACGTGGATCATGGTAAAACATCATTGCTAGACTATATTCGAAAAGCAAACGTTATTGCAGGTGAAGCGGGAGGTATTACTCAGCATATTGGCGCGTATAGCGTTGAGTTAAGCTCGGGTAGAATAATTACATTCCTTGATACTCCCGGTCACGAAGCCTTTACGGCGATGCGTGCTAGAGGTGCACAAGTTACCGACGTTGCCATTATTGTGATTGCATCTGATGATAGCATTATGCCACAAACTCGAGAAGCAATTAACCACGCACAGGCCGCCGGTGTTCCTATTATTTTTGCCATCAATAAAATTGATAGAGAAAATGCGCGACCTGAAAAAATAAAAGAAGAACTAGCAGCAATGAACATCCTAGTTGAAGATTGGGGTGGAAAGTATCAATCACATGATATCTCCGCAAAACTCGGGTTACATGTCGATGAACTACTCGAAAAGGTGTTGTTAGAAGCTGATGTGCTTGAATTAAAAGCCAATCCTGATCGAAGAGCTTCTGGAACTATCATCGAAAGTCAGTTAGATAAAGGTCGTGGTTTTGTAGCTACAATTCTTGTTCAGACAGGAACGTTGAGCGTGGGCGACATTATCATTTCTGGAACGCACTATGGTCACGTTAAGGCAATGTTTAATGAGCGGGGTCAACGAGTACAATCGGCTGGCCCATCAACTCCTATTCAAGTTTTAGGACTTAATGGTGCTCCCATGGCAGGTGAGAAATTCAATGTTATGGAAACACCACGTGAAGCCAAAGAAATTGCTCTGCGACGCGACCACTTAGCTCGCGAGCAAAGTATTAGAACACAAAAACACATTACGCTTGACGAAATCGGCCGACGAATTGCCATTGGAAACTTCCAAGAGCTTAACCTAATTGTTAAGGGTGACGTTGATGGATCCATTGAAGCGCTAAGTGATTCGTTGTTGAAATTGTCTAACAACGAGGTTCAAGTACAGGTAATTCATAAAGCGGTTGGTCAGATTTCTGAATCCGATGTTTTACTTGCGGCTGCATCGAATGCAATTATTATTGGATTCCAGGTGCGACCATCTTTATCGGCACGTAAACTTGCTGAAAATGAAGAGATCGATATTCGGTTGTATTCAATTATTTATGATGCTATAAATGAGATAAAAGATGCCATTGAAGGAATGCTTTCCCCAGATATTAAGGAACAAATTTTAGGAACAGCGGAGATCATAGAGGCATTTAAAATAACTAAAGTGGGTACTATTGCCGGATGTATTGTTCGGGAAGGAAAAATTAAGCGAAATAATAGAATCCGCGTTATTAGAGATGGTATCGTTGTTTACACCGGAGAGCTTGGTTCACTTAAACGTTTTAAAGACGATGTTAAAGAGGTGGCTAATGGTTTTGAATGTGGAATGAACGTAGATCGTTTCAATGATATTAAAGCCGGCGACTTTATTGAAGCATTTGAAGAAGTTGAAGTTCGAAAGAAATTATAATAAATCACAAAAAAAAGGGACGTTTTTAAATGTCCCTTTTTTTATTCATGAAATATCGAACTACTCCTCGATAATTTCGTTTTCTTGAACTCTTTGTTCCAAATCGTTTAGTCGATGCCAGATTTCAGGCAATCGGGATTGTAAAATCATTGCACGTCGCTGTATCGAATAATCGGTTGCTGGAGTTCCCAATAACGTTTTCCCACTCTCTTTTACATTCCCTGCAAGCCCCGATTGAGCACCAATTTTTGTTTCGTTACCAATTTCAAGATGCCCTGCAAAACCAACCTGACCACCAATCATACAATCTTTGCCAATTTTTGTTGAACCACTTATTCCAGTTTGTGCAGCAATTACGGTATTGCTTCCAATCTCCACATTGTGAGCAACTTGGATCAAATTGTCGAGTTTTACACCTTCTCGGACAATAGTGCTTCCCATGGTGGCCCTATCTATGGTTGTGTTGGCTCCTATTTCAACATAATTCTCAATAATAACATTCCCAATTTGCGGGACTTTAAGAAATTCCTGATGATTTCTGGGCGCAAACCCAAATCCGTCGCTACCAATTACACTGCCTGCATGAATCACAACCTCTTTTCCTATAATGCAGTTTTCATAGACCTTCACTCCCGGAAATAGAATGGACCCCGCACCAATAGTAACATTGTTGCCAATATAAACCTGTGCATGTATTTGGACATTTTCGCCAATAGTTGCATTTTTTCCGATCACAGCAAACGGTCCGACATAGATTTTATCGCCCAGTTTTGCACTTTCGTGAATACTTACTTGGCTGTCAATTCCTATGGGGCGTGGTTTTGATTGCTCATACATATTCAACAAAGTGGCAAATGCCATGTAGGCATCCTTAACACGTATTAACGTTGTTTTGAACGGTCTCTCCGCTTTGAAATCGTTATTTACGATAACAATTGATGCGTTTGTTTCATAAATATATTTGGTGTATTTCGAATTGGCCAAAAAACTTAGTGTTCCAGGTTTCCCTTCTTCGATTTTAGAAACATTTGTTACTGTTACTTCGCCATTGCCTTCTACTGTTCCTTCTAGGGCTTCAGCGATCTGTTCTGCGGTAAATTGCATAATTTTATCTGTTTAATTGTCTAGTTCTTTAGGGTAACAAAGGTAATATTTTAAAACGGTTTTTGACATTGTTGCATGGTTAAACATGTCGCTTGCTTCAATAATATTTTGGGTTTTTCCATCTTTAAATAAAATTGTTATCTCATCATCGAAAGGGTGATACGTGTTGTTGGATAGGGTGTTGGAGACCACTAAATATTTTGCCTCATTAACACTTATTTTCATGAATTCTGCGGTTCGTTTTTTTAAATCGTGTACCAAATTTATGTCAAAAGGCTGGTTGCTAATTTTCACTCTCATCAACTTTCGATTCAAAATGGCATTACTAAGGTAGTTTAATACTCTGTCGGAATGCGTACTCCAAACTTTAATGGACGAAAGAACATCGCCA
>Ga0265295_1001985_pt1 | contig 34023 bp, 20 predicted proteins | sample Munlansysbiofilm_FD_192503 | JGI IMG/M metagenome (GOLD analysis project Ga0265295, IMG submission 192503) | Leachate microbial communities from a municipal landfill in Southern Ontario, Canada - Methane capture system biofilm | ecosystem: Engineered > Solid waste > Landfill > Unclassified ... | reverse complement strand
CGGCTTTGCCACTTTATTATTTTTATTAGGCCTGAACGCCAAACCATTACTGGGGAAACGCGAAGGCTCTGTAATTGTCACCTTTACTTGGGTTTTATTTTCACTATTTGGCATGTTGCCATTTTGGCTAAGCGGCAGCATCCCATCTGTTACCGATGCGTTTTTTGAAACCATGTCGGGTTTTACCACGACCGGAGCGTCTATCTTGAATAATATCGAAGAATTATCGCACGGCATACTATTTTGGCGTAGTATGACCCACTGGATTGGTGGCTTGGGAATTATTGTTATTTCGCTGGCTCTATTACCACTGTTCGGATACAACGGTATGCAACTATTTGCCGCAGAATCATCGGGACCAACCAAAGATAAGATACATCCTAAAATAAACGAAACAGCCAAACGCTTATTCGCCATTTACGTCATACTTAACGTAGCCGAAACCCTCTTATTAAAGTTGGGAGGCATGAGTTGGTTCGATGCTGTATGTCATTCATTTGCAACTACAGCTACTGGTGGATTTTCGACTAAACAAGCAAGCATTGGTTATTGGAACTCACCCTACATTGAATACGTCGTAATAATATTCATGATTTTATCAGGTGTCAACTTTAGCTTATACTACTTTGCCTATAAACACAAATTTGAAAAGATAATAGGCAATGAAGAATTAAAATATTATTTGATACTCTTATTTTCTGCGGCAGGACTTATCGCTTTTTCGCGGATAGATTTTTCGAGTGCTCAAACCTTCGGTTCCATTGAAAAAGGGATACGAGATTCATTGTTTTATGTTTCGTCTCTTATGTCAACCACAGGTTTTGTAACCGTTGATTATATGCAATGGAAAACCTACACGTGGATAGTATTATTGATAGTGATGATAACAGGCGCTTCTGCAGGTTCGACCACTGGAGGTATTAAAATGGTACGTATCGTTATCGTAGCGAAATATTGTTACTACGAATTTAAACAAATCATTCACCCGAATGCGATATTTCCAGTACGCTATAGTGGACATTTGGTAAAGGAAGATATTATTACCAAAGTTTTGGCTTTTGTCTTATTATACCTTACAACCATTGCTGTTGGCACCTTGATATTAGCTATGACAGGGATGGGATTTGAAGAGTCAATCAGTGGCGTAATTAGTAGCTTAAGTTGTGTGGGTCCAGGACTAGGCAGTATTGGCCCTATGGGAACTTACGCTCACATACCCGAATTCAGCAAGTGGTTTTTGTCATTTATGATGTTAGTGGGACGATTGGAACTATTTACGGTATTCTTACTCTTCACACCCACATTTTGGAAAAAATAAAACGTCCGATAAATGCATAAAATAAGGGCGATGAAAACAAATGTTCATCGCCCTTGCTATTTCAAGTCAAATCATTACGCAAACAATAAGCGAAATGCATCTTCCACTTTTTGAACACCAATAACCTCAATTTTCCAATTCGTTTTGGCAAGTTGGTTCTTATTAAATTCAGGTACAATAATCTTCTTAAATCCCAGTTTTTGAGCTTCCGCTATGCGTTGTTCGATACGATTTACTGGACGAATTTCGCCCGAAAGCCCAACTTCACCTGTGAGACAAATGCTTTTATCAATGGTCAAATCAAGATTTGACGATAAAACAGCCGCCAATACCGATAAATCGACACCTGGGTCACTCACACGTAAACCGCCCGCAATATTCAAAAAAACGTCCTTTTGAGCCAACTTAAATCCAGCTCGTTTTTCGAGCACGGCCAGCAACATATTCATACGACGTAAATCGAAGCCTGTAGCCGAACGTTGTGGCACGCCATAAGCAGCGGTACTAACCAGTGCTTGTACTTCTATCAAAAATGGTCGTACGCCTTCAATCATAGCAGCAATGGCAATACCGCTCAAGCCTTCGTGATTCTGACTTAATAGTAATTCCGAAGGATTACTTACTTCGCGCAAACCTTGCTGTTGCATTTCAAAAATAGCGAGTTCATCGGTACTTCCAAATCGGTTTTTGTTGGCACGCAGAATACGATACATATAGTGACGGTCGCCTTCAAACTGTAAAACGGTATCTACAATGTGCTCCAAAATTTTAGGACCAGCAATACTTCCCTCTTTGGTAATATGACCAATAATGAGAACAGGAATATTAGTTTCCTTGGCAAACTTAAGTAACGCTGCCGAACATTCGCGCACTTGCGAAATAGTGCCAGGCGACGATTCTGCAGTCGCAGTGGACATGGTTTGAATGGAATCTACAATCACCACGTCAGGTTGTACCTGTTTGATATGCGTAAAAATTTGTTCCAACGACGTTTCGCTCACCACGTAACACTCGCTTAACATCTCTCCTACCCGCTCAGCACGCATTTTTAACTGATTCACGCTTTCTTCGCCTGAAGCATACAATATCTTTTTGCCAGCCATACGCAACGCCACTTGCAATACCAAAGTCGATTTGCCAATGCCGGGCTCGCCTCCAATCAACACCAACGAACCGGGCACCAAACCGCCACCCAAAACCCGATTAAATTCTTCGTTCAAGGTATTTATGCGTGTTTCAGCCTGAGCATTCACTTCATTGATGCGTATAGGTTGGCTCTCTTTTGCATGCGCATAGCCATGCTCCACTTTTGACGGTTCCTTACGCACAACCTGCTCCACAAATGAGTTCCACGCACCACACGAAGGACACTTGCCATAAGCTTTGGGGTAATCAGCACCACACTCTTTGCAGAAAAAAACGGTTTTATCTTTTGCCATAATTCGGATGTAAAAACTTTGGGAAAACTTTACAAAAATAAGTAAAGATTTGGAAGCTTACGCTATTTAATAAACAATATCACCTATTATTTTTCCTGACGTATAAACAGTAATTTATCACCTAAATGAATTTCTGTATCACCACGTGGCACCAAGTACTCATCACCACGGCGAATCATCATCACCAGCACATCAGGTGGAAGTTGCACGTTGCGCAACAAAGTAGTTTCTGCCATAAAAGTAGAAGTCACTTCCATCTCTATCAATTTAGCTTTTACTTCGTCTGGTAAATCGATGTCAAAACCACGCTCCTTAGTTTCGGTAGAAAGTCCTAAAAGCGAAGCTACCCAACTCACTGTGGTACCTTGAATCACCAACGAAAGAATGGTAATAAAGAATACAATATTGAAAATAATCCGTGCATGTTCCAATTGCGCCACAATAGGATAAGTGGCAAAAATAATTGGAACCGCACCGCGCAAACCAACCCACGACACATATAAGCGTGCTCGTGTACTCAACTGTCGGAATGGTGCCAAACAAAGTAATACGGAAATAGGACGAGCAAATAGAATCATAAAAATACCGACTATGAGCCCAATAAGTGTAACGCCCACTAATTCGTGCGGATTAACCAACAAGCCCAACGTGAGGAACATGATAATTTGAAATAACCAAGTGAGACCATCGAAAAAAGAGGTTAAACTCTTTTTGTAAATCAATTTGTTATTGCCAAGAATCAATCCTGCAATATAAACAGCCAAAAAACCGTTGCCGTGAATAAAGTCGGTGAATGCGAAAATAAAGAAAACAAACGCCAATAATAAAATTGGATAGAGTGATTTGTTGCCAATAGCAATTTTATTGATGATAAAAACGGCCGCTTTACCCAGTAAAAAACCAGACAATGCGCCTAATCCCATTTGTACGAAGAACATCAAAATAGAGATACCCCACGTGACATCTCCTGACTGTAAAACACTAATGAGTAGAATTGTCAGCACATACGCCATCGGGTCATTACTCCCACTTTCCAACTCCAACAAAGGACGCAGATTCTCCTTTAAACCTTGTTTTTTGGAACGTAAAATTGAAAAGACAGAGGCTGAGTCGGTAGATGACATAATGGCCGCCAATAGCATGGATTCAGTAAATGATAAGCCAACCGCTAGGTAATGACTCACGCCAAAAATAAATCCTCCCGTGAGTAACGCCGTTAATAAAACCCCAAATGTTGCCAGTACAACGCCTTGCGCAGCGATTGGTTTTATCTCCTTCACTTTGGTGTCCATACCGCCCGAAAACAAAATAATGCTCAACGCCATCATGCCGATAAACTGAGCCCAGTCAGGCGCATAAAATTGTACGCCTAATCCATCGCTACCAAACAACATGCCGAGCAAGAGGAATAATAACAAGGTAGGCGTACCAAACCGACAACTAAACTTGCCTGCTAATACACTTATAAACAGTAAAATAGAACCAACTAATAAAAAATGACCAGCATCAAAACTCATAAAGAGAAGTATTATTCAATAAAAAAAACGAATAAAATAGGATAAATTATTCGTTCAAAGATACAAAAAAAAGCCTTACAAAGAAAACGATGTAAGGCTTTTTATACCTATTATTTGAAATTAATTAATCACATCGAATCCGCAATAAGGTATTAATGCTTTAGGAATACGAATTCCATCGGCCATTTGATTATTTTCGAGGAGTGTCGCCACAATACGCGGAAGTGCCAAAGCCGAACCGTTCAACGTATGACAGAGTTCTGTTTTACCATCAGCCAATTTATAACGACATTTCAAACGATTAGCTTGATACGACTCAAAGTTAGACACTGAACTCACTTCTAACCAGCGTTGTTGAGCTGCCGAGTAGGTTTCAAAATCGAAACACAAAGCAGCCGTAAAACTCATATCGCCACCACACAAACGCAAAATGCGATAAGGCAATTCGAGTTTAGCCAATAAATTTTCGACATGCGCCAACATCTCTTTATGTGAAGCCGCTGAATGTTCTGGTTTGTCGATACGTACAATTTCGATTTTTGAAAATTCGTGTAAACGATTCAAACCACGCACATCTTTACCATAAGAACCCGCTTCACGACGAAAACATTGTGTATAGGCACAATTCTTTATCGGCAATTCTTTCTCAGTCAAAATCACATCACGGTAAATATTGGTTACAGGCACTTCAGCCGTTGGAATCAGATACAAATCGTCTTGAGCATCGTGGTACATTTGTCCATCTTTATCGGGCAACTGACCTGTACCATAGCCAGAAGCAGCATTCACCACCGTTGGAGGCATAATTTCCAAATAGCCAGCATTAAGCGCTTCATCCAAGAAGAAATTAATCAACGCACGTTGCAAACGCGCACCTTTACCTTTGTACACAGGGAAACCTGCGCCAGAAATTTTTACACCTAATTCAAAATCGATTAAATCGTATTTCTTAGCCAATTCCCAATGAGGTAAAGCCTCAAAACCTTCAAACGTTGGGATGGCACCCACTTGTTTTTCCACTACATTATCCTCGGCACCTGTACCTTCTGGCACACCGTCCTGTGGAAGATTAGGAATTTGAAGCAACAAATCACGAATAGCCAATTCCAATTCGTCTAATTTTACCGACAACACTTTGGAATCTTCTTTATATTGAGCTGTTTCAGCCTTAGCCGACTCGGCTTCTGCTTTTTTGCCAGTTTGCATCAAAACTCCAATTGATTTTGACAACTGATTGACGGCAGCTAGTTTGGAATCCAACTCTTTTTGTGTAGAACGGCGATCAGCATCTAAAGCGATTACTTGGTCAATTAACTCAGCAGCACGGGTAAAATGTTTTTTCGCTAAACGACGAACCACTTCGTCGCGATTACTTGTGATTTGTTTAAGTGTAAGCATATTTTAGTAAAATTTCAATGCGTTATTTGGTTTTGCAAAGGTACATTTTTTAGTAGAAACATACCTTATTTTTAAGAAAAAATCAGTGTAAAAATCACAGTGTGAAACTACTTACGTGATTCCACTTGCGGTGGCAAATAAGTGGGCTGTATGTGGCTCATGGCATTCCATAAACTGGAAGCCGCATGCGGATTGAGTTGTTCCATCTGCTCCAAAATCTGGCGCACTTGTGGGCGATGTGATTCCTTTTCAAACGGACAATTTTTCAACTGTTTGTGATAGCCTCGCTCTTCAGCCAATTCCGCCAAAGCCGATTCACGTATCAACGCCAAGGGACGAATAATTGTCATATCGAATTTATCCATCTGCAACTTGGGCGGCATGGTGCCATACGAACCTTGAAAAATTTGGTTCATCAAGAGCGTTTCCAACATATCGTCCTGATGATGGCCAAATGCGATTTTGTTGCAACCGTGCGTTTTAGCCAATTCAAACAAGGCTTTGCGCCGATTCCACGAACACAAAAAGCAGGGCGATTTGCGCGTGTCACTTGTGGCATCAAACGACGTTACTTGATGTACAAAAGGAACGCCATGAGCCGCTGAAAAATCCGATAAATAGGTAAGGTCTGATTGATACGGAATATTTTCGACCGAAATATGTGCTGCCACCAACGAAAAACGTGGCGCAACTACTTTGGCACGTTCACTGAGCAACTCCACCAAAGCCAATGAATCCTTACCACCCGAAAGGCCGATAAGGATTTTGTCGCCATCATCAATCAACGCATAATCTTTGATAGCTTTATTCAGTTTTGACAACAGTGATTTCATTCGTTCAACAGATGAGGACGCAACCGTTTAGTGCGTTCTACCGCTTGTTCGTGTTCCCATTCGGCTATTTTACGTTCGTTACCTGAAAGTAAAATTTCGGGTACCGACCAACCATTAAACTCGGCTGGACGTGTATAAACCGGCGGAGCCAATAAGTTATCTTGAAACGAATCGGAAAGCGCTGATTGTTCGTCGCCCATGGCGCCAGGAATTAACCGTACCAAGGCATCCACAATGATAGCAGCTGGCAATTCGCCACCTGTAAGCACATAATCGCCAATCGTAATTTCACGCGTAATGAGATGTTCACGCACACGGTGATCGATACCTTTATAGTGACCACACAAAATGATGATATTTTCTTCTAATGATAATTGATTAGCCATCGGTTGTGAAAACTGCTCACCGTCGGGCGTCATAAAAATCACCTCGTCGTAGGTACGTTCACTTTTTAGCTTTTCAATCACTCTAAAAATTGGTTCAATTTGCATCACCATACCAGCACCAAACCCAAACGCATAATCATCCACACGACGATGACGTTCGTCGGCAGAATAATCGCGTAAATTGTGCACCACCAATTCCACGAGCCCTTTATCTTGAGCTCGTTTTATAATGGAATGATTCAGCGGACTGTGCAGCAGTTCTGGCAAAACGGTGATAATATCAATGCGCATGAAGCTAGTAATTTAAAAAAATTAGTTAAAAGTTAAGAGGTTAAAGGGTTAATAGTGAAAATCGTTTAATGTTAAATGTGTAACGTTTAGCGTTTAGCGTTTAGCGTAACTTGTTTAGCGTGTACTGATAATTGGGTTAATGGTTAAGAGGTTAAAAGTTAAGGGAGCACTTCGTGGCATTGGAAAAGCGTTTAGCGAAAAACCATTAACCTATAACCTTTAACCGTTCACCTTTCATTAAACACTCAACGTTAAACATTCAACACGATTATCTCACCACTAAAACATTGTCGATACAAACGTATTTAGGCGTATTTACTCCCCAATCGCCTTTGTCAGACGAGTCAAAATAAAACTCTAGACGTTGTACTTTAGCTGGAATTGCTTCTTCTAACGACACGTAACCCCACGTATTCAACAACGTCGTTTTGCCATCGCGGAAATCGGCCAAATAGACTTCACGAGTACCAAGTAAAACATTTGTTGCCGAAAAGCCTTTGATAATGACTTTGAACCAATCGCCAGCAGCAAACTTTTTGCTATAAACTGAACCATTTTTCATATCCAAATACGCATACGTCGAATTGGTCACATAAAGGCCTTTAATCTTATATTCGCCATTATTACTGAATTTACACACCGCACTATCTTCGTAAGCCACAGCAAACTTTTCGCCTAAATAGGCTTTACCAGCCGACACGCTCAACTCATTGGTGTAACCAGGAGTGACAGAATCGACCAACGAAGAGCAAGCGAATCCTTTCCAAGCATTCCACTCCGCATTGTAGTTATTCTCACATAACAAGCCATCCTCGTTAAAGGACGATTCTTTAAGATAACCCATTTCTCCCAACGTGACGGTTTCAAATCCAATAGGTGACACAAAAGGTACCGGAGTTGTTTTATCGCACGATACGGTTGCCACCAACAAAAGCGACAGCGCCGCTACCAATAAACCATTCTTTTTCATAGTTGTATTCAATTTTAAAATCCATATTATAAGAGAGGCACAAAGATACAAAAAAGTGCGCTTACAAAAAAGAGGCACACCTAAGCGTACCTCTTTTCCTATGGTTGATATTAATATAACAATTAAATCACAACACCACTTTATGTGTTTGTCCAGCTACACGCACAATCACAAAATGATTAGCTTCAGCATCGAACGATGTAACAGATTCACAGGTGGTAGTTGAAGTTATTAATTGACCTGCCAAATTATATAACTCAACGCGCTCCCCCAACGGAGCCACTACTTTTACTACGCCATTTTCAGCATAACAAGACGACATAACACCGTTTTCGGTCAATGCCGTTGGTGTATCATCAGCCAATTTATAAGCTGCCATACCACTCGTTGGAACATACTCATAAATATAAACTCCATCTGCTTTTACCACGGCTTGAAAACTAACCGTGCAAAAACTAGTATAACCATGCCCCAAGTCTTCGGTATGGGTATACACCACACTAACATTAGCAGGATCTGTAATATCGTAAATTTTAAAAGCACCAGAATACATTTCACCTTCCTCTAAAGAAGGAGTCCAGCCTTGCACTAAATAGACTCGTCCTTTATAAGTAAACACGTCACCACCAATCTGAATTGGAAGCACAGCACCTGCTACGGGTTTCTCTTTCGTTATAAATCGATTGAGACTGGCATAGGTATAATCACCATGATTCATATCTATGTAAGTGGTAAATCCTTGTGTCATTGTAACCGCCACCAAATCCTTTGTTAATGGCATTACAGACGTTTCCCTTGTTGTATAAGCAGGTGCCGGCAAATCTGTTATGGTGACTGTTTTAATCTCGCCAACAATTTCTTTGTTTACTAATGTATAACGGCGAATTTGTTTGTCATTGGCAACAAAGGTAAACACATACGCCGTACCATTAAAATCTCCCATCACCGCAGGGAGAGCTAGTTTATAAGTTGGTCCTAACGGAATTTTAGTATATTGTCCATTTTCACGGATTGATAAATCAAACGAAGACGCCCCTTCAGTTCCAATAGTAGCAATATGATTAGCATCATCCGCCAAAGTCACGTTGTCACCTTTAGGGGAGTTAAAAGACTCAAGAAAATCACCATTAGCGGTACTATAACAATGAATCAACGAAGAATTGCCCCAAACTGAAGCATTGTTATCAGACAAAAAAATGGTATCATTGGCTACTGCAATCGTACGTTGAGAGGATGTATCTGTAATTTTCACACGTTCTGCAGCATTACCACCAGCACGACTTCTTTCCCAAAGTTTGGTTACAGTAATCGCAGCATTAAGCATACATGTTGAGGTCAACAAAAAAGAAAATAAAACTATTTTTTTCATACTATTCAATTTAAAAAATAAGATAAACTACACCTGTGCAAAGATAGACAAAATAGAAATTACAAAAAAGAGGCACACCTAAGCGTACCTCTTTTCCTATGGTTGATATTAATATAACAATTAAATCACAACACCACTTTATGTGTTTGTCCAGCTACACGCACAATCACAAAATGATTAGCTTCAGCATCGAACGATGTAACAGATTCACAGGTGGTAGTTGAAGTTATTAATTGACCTGCCAAATTATATAACTCAACGCGCTCCCCCAACGGAGCCACTACTTTTACTACGCCATTTTCAGCATAACAAGACGACATAACACCGTTTTCGGTCAATGCCGTTGGTGTATCATCAGCTACTTTATAAGCCGCCATACCATTCATGGGTGCATATTGGTAGATATAAACGCCATCTGCTTTCACCACGGCTTGGAAATGCATAATTTCAGGAGCTAACGCCTCCACGCCTAAATCTGTGGTACGTTCGTAGAATACCGATACACTCGCAGGATTGGTAATATCATAAATCTTAAAGGCACCCGCATATTTCAAACCAGACGTACCAACCGAACCTTGTACATAGTATTTACGTCCTTTATATTCAAAATAATCACCTCCATTTTGAGTTGGGAATGTGTTAGCAACTGGAGTCGTGTTACGAATAAATATACTCATATCCGTAATAGCAGAATAAGTTTTCAGAGTATCTATAAAGGCTGTAAAACCATTAGGCATATTCAAAATCACTGATTCTCCAGAAATTGGTGCTGCAAAATGATTACGACCAGTCAAAGTTTTCAAGACATTTAAATTGATGAGCTTCACATTTGAAACTAGTTTATTAGTAACCTCATAACAAAAAGCAGATGCCTCAGTTCCACCAGAAATGGTAGGAAATGTCCACACATAAGCCTTTGTTTGAATATTGCCAATAATTGTAGGAAAGTACACTTTTTTTGTTGCTCCAAAATTAATTTCGGTATAAGTACCATTGGCTTCACGCACGTGTGCTTTTAAATTGGTAGCACCTTCTGGACCGAACAATACTAAATTGCCAGCATCGTCAGCCGTTATGTTCATATCAGACGTATTGGATGGAAAGGAAGTTAAGTAATCGCCAGTAGCAGCACTGTAACAATAGATAACACCATCGACATTATCTTGCAAATAAATAGTATCACGTGCTACGGCAATCGTTTTTTGAGTAGTAGAAATATCAACTGTTACATTGGTTGCTGCATTGTTTAAAATACGGCTTCGTTCCCACAATGGAGTAACAGTAACAGCAGCAAACAATTGAAAAGAGATAAGTAAAAGAGCGAATAAAAATAGTAATTTTTTCATTATTAAAGTCAATTCAAATAAATAAAACGAATTAGTTAGCTTTTGATAATTTTTGTTTCAACGTATAACCTAAAGCACACACACCTAACACCAATAATCCACTACCAAGTGGAACTTCTTCATCTGGAAATGGTTCTTCCGGATCATCTGCAAAATCTTTACGCGAAATAGTACCTGGTACTTCTGTTGACTCTTGAAATGGCTCACCCATTGATGTATTTTTAGTAACTGGAGTGGATGTTTCGCTCGTCAAACGACGTGAATTCACGGCTGTCAATGCCCCCATTTGCATCTGCTGGCGTTGTTGTACAATATTCGATTTAGGAGCAATAGCTGAATTTGTATTCGCACTATTACCAGAGATTGTGGCATTAGAACCTGATGATGCATGCATCACTAAATTGTTAGGATAATTAGCTGCCTTTACGGCTGCTGGTGTATTAGGAGCAACGGCAGCAGAACTAGCCACCATATCCTCTTGCTCAGCACCGGTATTAGTAACGGCGTACGATGACGTAGGAACATATTGATGAATAGTCGCAGCTGGAGCTATAGTAATAGCTTGTTTACTCGAATTATCTGTTAATTTAGTATTGAAATAAACCAATGCGACAATACTGGTAGTCAACAATCCAACAGTAACCAGTACATTTTTAAGTATCTCCTTATTATTCATAATTGTGTGATGTATTGTAATTCGTGTGTGTCTTTATTATAACAGGTTAAGGGTTCAAAATCGTTTAGCGTTTAGCGTTTACTAAATAATTTGGTTAAGGGTTAAGAGGTTAAGGGTTAATGGAATTACTCTGGTGCCGCTTTCGCAGCACCAGAGTAAAATTAGTTATCGTATAACCGTTTTTAATGTATAATTACGAGCTGGTGTCATCACTGTAATGGTGTAAACACCGTCTACAGGCAACTCAAAGGTCATGTTATCAGCGCCAGTTAATGTGCGAGTAGCGATGGTACGACCAACAGCATCCATAACCATCACGGTACCTTCAGCCGGTAATTGTTCTACACGTACTTCGTGACGCTCTGTGATAGCGCGAGGCATCAACGTATCATCCTCGGTTGGATTAACAGGCGTTACTACTTCGGCAGCACGTTGAATGCTAATAGCGAACTCTTTGTTTTCAGCTTTTAGTTTCAAGTCAGTAGCCGTGTAATCAGTTGTTAATAAATCGGCGATGCTAGAACCGTTGCGCAACAAGTAGACATGTTCGATACCTTGCAAGATACTTGCGTTACGATCGATACTAAAGGTATAACGTGCATTCGATGTTGGCATATAGAAAGCGATTGGAACATTTTGCGCCTCATCATAGTTAATAGCATTAAATGCTAATGGATTATTAATGTTGTCGAATGAATACAAATATGGCGTTTTACCCCATTTGCCTTTCCATTTCAACAAGTCCTTACCAATTTCATAACTTAAGTTGCGTTCTTTATCCAAAATGATAGTGGTTTGGTCAAATTTACCAGCCACATCAAAGTTAAGAACGATTTCGTTATAATCAAGGTTTGGAGCACGCATGACTTTAGCTACCTCTTCGCGGCTGCTCGTTTCAAAATTTAATGAACCAGTACGGTCTGCTTGTACAAAGAAGGAGATAAATGGATCTAATTGGGTCAACGATACACGTTTTTGTAAATAACCACCATCAGCCACAGCATCTGGCACAGTTATATAAACATTTTCGGTATCATCCAACAACCAGGTATTCTCGTTATAACCTCCATTTGGCAAATAACGTCCTTTTAAGATGGTAGAACCATTCATGATACTATCGCCGTCACCTTTCGCCATGAAGTACGATACGTAAGGGTTACCCACTAAATTCCAACCAACGTTGTTCCAACCCAATGTACCATCCGTTCCGTCAGTACCATACGCTTGTGCATGACCATATTGTGTTACATCCATCGATTTAGCCGTATTTTTCTCCGTAAAGGTTGCATTAGCTACCATTGGGAAACGTACATATTTGTAAACATCAGATGAAATATACAAGACATAACCTACACCTGCTTTCAACGTAGCACCAGCATCCACCACTTTCCAGTTGCTCAACAAACCACGGTTTTCGATACGTTGCGCACCATCGTAGTATTTAATCACCCAAGTAGCTCCATAAGGGCCCATGGTTTTACCATTCATCTGAGTAATTCTACTAATTGGACAATCGTAAGGCAAGGTGAAGAAATATGGTTTGTCATTTTCTACACGTTTATCATGTACAACGCGTGGATTTTTCATCATCAAGTTACCTTCGATAAAAGCTGCACCAACGGAATCACCCTTAGCACGAATTTGTAAGTCGTTCACCACATAATCCAAGCCATCGGGAACAATGAGGCGACCACCGTTGTAAACAATCACGCTGCGTACAGAGTCTCGGTCATTTACATTAGTTGATTTAGTCAATATACCACCGTTCAAAATAACCACATCACAGGTTTGACACGTATCTACCGACAAATCCGTGAAACGAGGATCATTGGTATCAATGCTGTCGGTTGATGTGACAATAATTGGTACGCGCCATTGCGTACTAGCAGCTTCCACTGTGTCCAAAGCAGCGATAATATCTTGTGCCGTTGGATCTCCTAATAAAGCATCTGCTTGATAAGCTTGCACTTCCGCTTTAGTCAATTCCACTGGAGCAGCAGGTGTGCGCATATCATAATAACGCAATACCGAGATTTGTAAATTATAACAACGTAACGTATCTTGGAACGTTTCTGTTGCGTTAGCAAATGTACCTACCCAATCGCCAGGAGCCGTAGCACCTACAGGCGTAAAGGTTACTAAATCTTCTCCTACACGTTCGAATGATGAATAATAACCATCGTAGTTAAATTCTGCTACTTCAGAAAAGTGTTCACACGAAATTAAAGCCTCAACAGTTAAATCATCATCAGATGGTACATTTAAGCCTTCCCACTCTTCACATAAGGTCACAAAATCAGCGGTATCTTTTAGCACGGCATTTAAACCATCCACTACCGTATTTTTACGAATCAACAGGTGACGGTTAGTTGACAATGGCGCAGGTTCTTTTGTCTTATAATTCACACCATCAGCGCAATACCAACCTTTAGCATCATTCAAGTCATTAGTTAAAATCTTAACAATTGAGTCATTATTTGAAGATATAGAATCCCCAGCACCAATCAAATCAAGGAATGCCCAAGATCCATCGGTTCGTTGACGTTGCAAGGCAATTGATTTATCACCCGCAAATTGAACTGCAGTACTTCCGAATAAATTTGGCTGACCAGATTTAAGAGCAGCGTTTGACCCAACAGGATACCAACCTTCGTGGTCGAAACCAATACCATCAGCCACACAAGTCATAAGAGTAGCATCAGCACCACTTGTACCAGTTGAATATAAAATTATTTCTTTACCAGGTTCAATTTGACCTAATATATCCAAAGGAATAATCTCACCAGCAGAAGCTGAAGACCAGGTTGCTGCTTTTTTCTGAACAATACGAACACTGTCTAACGAAATCGGATTACGCGTACCATTATAGAGACCTAATAACTTAGTACTTCCAGCAGCTTCATAATATTTTGAGAAGAACAAATCGTTAGCCACTTTACCTGTACCAGCATGTTCTACCTCTTGCGATAACACGATATCAGGCGTACCTTCAAATTCAGTATGAATCACAAAACCAGTCGCATCATGAGTAACCTCTACCATATCAATACCAGGCACATTACCCACTAAGGTTACTACTACTGTTTTAGTTTCGCAACCACTGGAATACGTAATGGTGGCTGTTGCCACAAAGGTTTGAGATGAAGTAGGCGTATAAGTCACATTCAAAGTACCTTTACCCGTTGCATCCAATGTAATAGACGCAGCAGCGGTAAAGACTGCAGCACCATCGCCCGTAATGGCTATCGATACGGTGGCACTATTCATATTCGTGCCAGTAAGTGCTACCGATGCCACACTCGTACTACCCACTTCACCAGTAAACTCTAACGTACCTGGAGAGGCAGCTAAAAGGGGAACACCGCTCGCTGGAGAGGTCGTAATCGTACGTTGTTCGGAAATACAAGTACCTGAAGTAGCTTGATAATAGTAAGTAGCACTCGCTTTCAAACCTGTGACGGTTATAGTAGTTTCGGTGCCCAATATGTATGTTTGGTCAAATGGTTGAGGAGCCGATTCACAAGGATCCACCACTGTTAAATTATTCCAAACACGCAACTCCGAATCTGGCGATGATGCCGTCCAGTTGATTGTAATGGTATTTTCGGTAGCGCTTTGTGAACCAAATACAACAGCCGTACACACTTCACCATACAATGGAATTGTATCAGAAAATACCGTATGATCATTTGTTTCGAAATACAAGAACGCATTATGTGACGTACCTGTTACTGGCGAGTATGATACGGTATAAAGCGTATCAATAGCACCATTATCTAAATAAACACGGGTCCAGTTTACACTAAATACAGCGTTGTCCACACCAAAAATAACAGGTTGTACATACGACGCACTCGTACAGTTTTTAGCAAATACCGTATGACCTGTAGAAGTAGCTGTACCACCCAAACCAATCACAAAATTGGTTGAGTCAATACTATTTTCAACGTCAGCTTGATCCACCACAATCATTGGCGAACAAATTGGGTTCGTGGTATATTCTGCAGCTGCTGTATTCTTATAGAAATACATTTTGCCGTAAGAGCCTTGAGCGATATAACAAGAGAATAAGTTACCATTCAACGCCATGATATCATGAGTATAAGAACCTTGTGCAACCACAGAAGCACATTCACCCGTAGTACCATTAATGGCACCCAACGCCCATTTACCATTATTATCTAAGTTAGATTGTGTTCTTAAATAGTTCTTTGATGATGAAGCTGCGAATAGATAACCACCATCCACGGCAAATGTATAATTAGAGCCATCGACACCAACCGTTAAAACGGCAGCGGTAGAGGCAGCAGCAAGTGTAATAGTATTACCAGTTTTAGTCCAAGTAGAAGCACCTGTAGTTAAACCAGGGCGGTTGTTACTTGTTTGTGCACCCATAACGTAAGCGCCAGAACCGATAATCACTTTAGAACCAGCGGTTAAATCTGCTATGTCTTTAACCAGGGTATAATCATTAGAGCCACCTGTAGAGGTATCCACGAATGAATAAACCGCATACAAGGTTACAGGACCTGTTACAAGAGTTGCGAAATCATAATAGATTGGAGCAGTCTCTGATGTACCAGAAATTTGAGCAGTACTCCAACCTTGGAATAGATATTCTGAACAGCTTGACAACATAATTTCTACAGGCTCAGTTCCAGCAGAACCTTCGGTAACTATCTGTACTAAGCTATCTACTTCTACACCTTCGTTGATAAAGCTGATAGCATAAGTAGCCAATACATGGTATTTAGCTACCAAAGTAACATTAGCAGATAAGGTAAAGGTAGAACCGCCAAGATATACAGTTCCTGTACCATTCACTTGCCAACCATCGAAGGCAAAGCCTACGTTTGGTGTAGCCGAAGGCAATGTAATGTCATTGCTTGAGCAGGTATTTGTTAAGCTAGCAGTATCACATGTACCATTGGTTCCGGCATTGAATGTAGCTGTTAGAACAGCCGATTGTGGTGTAGCAGACACAGCACTTGAGGCTGGAGATGGGCAATAATCCTCACCATCACCAACTGCAGTAATTTTAAAGCTATACGTTGTACAGTTAGTTAAACCTGTAATGCTAGTAGAAGTTCCAGTAACACCTGTTACACTCTTAGCAGGGTTCGTTGTACATTCAATATTATAAGTATCAGCATGACTTACAGCATCCCAACTTAAACTTACTTGAGTATTACCCGGAGTTGCTGCAAAATTAGTAGGTGTTGTCAAATTATACGTACAACACAAAGGTGTAGTGGTATAAGTAGATCCACCATCAAAAGTATGAGAACCAAGATAAGACCATGTATCTACGGGATAAGAATCCCAATCAGAAGCAGAATAGGTTGTTGATGGAACTGAAGATCCTGACTTACGAACTAATGTAACATCTTTTCCCCAGTCGCTCGAATTGTCAATTTCACCAATGACGTCAATTTGAACTCCACTCTTGTAAAGAGCAACAGCATCATTACCGTTAAAATCGATAGGTGCTGCAGTTGTTTCGTCAGCTTGTGCTTTAATTGTGGTATTAGAAGAAGTATTAGCAACAACATGAACTGCACCATGTGCCAATGTTCCACTAAGCATAAACTCATAAAGAAATGAACCAGCTCCATTAGATTGTTTTTTTAGTGAATAAGATGCTAAATTAACAGAGCTACCTGTTCCATTATATATTTCAATATATTTATTATTACTTGAACCCTCACTGTATTCTGAAATAAATAAATCTGTTGCATTACTACCACTAGTAGAGTCAGCATATACAGCGTATAAGGTGGTTTCACCTGTTACGGTATAAGGCGCTGTCAATTTAGTATATGATGAAGCGTCGTTTAAGGTAGTTGTGTACCAACCGTCGAAACCAAAGCCAGGACAACCGGTAGGAGTTGGCAATGTATTTAAAACTCCACCTACATATTCGGTAGAATCAGCTATAACAGAACCTTTATCATTGAAATAAATATGAACAGGCGTACACGACACCGTAGCACTCACTGCAATTTTACGCGTAGTAGCGTCAATACTGCTTAAACTTACACTATCAGCAAGTGATGTTGTAGAACCTGCTGGCGGATTTGCCTTAATATATAAGGTACCCGAAGCTGATCCGCCCGTTTGTGTAAAGGTAGCAGTAGCACCATACGTTTCATCATCGCTCGATACCAAGAAATTAGTTGGAGCGGTAGCCGTCATATTGGCTGTTAAGTTATAACCTGACACACTTACCGATTGAGCAGCGCTTGGTTCACCGCAATCAGCTGTGAAAGTCAAAGGTGTTACATCCACAATAGTAACAACAGGTGTAGCTAATACCACGATGGTATCTTTTACGGTTTTAGCACAAATTGGCGTTCCTTCTGAACCCAATGCTTGAATAACCGATACATAATAGGTACCAGGTGTATCTGTTATAAACTCACCTGTATTTTCGTCAATAATAGCAGCAGCAGGGGTTACACTGTATGTAACAGCGCCATCACCATTTTTAGCAGTGATTAATGTCGACACATCATAATCAGCATAACCAGTACTATCAATATTGATAGTTTGTGTGGTAGAAGTCAACGCCAAGGTATTAGCGTCACAAGCTACACAACTAGTAGCAAAGTCTGAATACGTAGTAGCCGCTGTCTTTTTATACAAATAAATAGGTGACTGACCAGAACTATAACAAGAAAAAATAGGAGAACCTCCATTTAAATTATATTGAATAACATTTCTAATATCTTTACCTGTATTGGTAATCACCGCAGCATTAGATGAGAAGCTAATCGTGAAATACTTATAAGCATCATTCGATGTTAATGATCTCAAATAGTTTTTACTTTCAGTATTAGTTGGATTCAAATAGTAACCATCACCTGTTGTTTTATCTTCAAATGTCCAAGCGCCAGTCGAACCACCCAAAGTTAAAGGACTAACCACCGATGCAGCAGGAATAGTAGGACCTGCGCCCACAGTAACTGCGGCAGCTGGGAAGTTATTACCAGCATCGTAATCACCCAAAACATAACCAGAACCAGCGTCGCCTCTATTTGCAATGGTATAAATAGCACCAGCTTCCAAACCTGCTGTGCTTGTTACCAATTCATAATCGCCACTACCACCAGAAGTTTCATCGGCAAATACGGCATAATAGGTAGTATTGCCACTTGGCACGGTAGCGGTTGAAATATAGGTAATACCGCTACCATCAGCATTTACAGAAGCGGCTGCTGTCCAGCCCATAAAAGTTTTGTCGGCGCACGATGTCGGCGCACTCGGGTCGCTTGGCAACGTACCAATAGCATCACCTTGATTTACTGTAGTTGTAGAAGTCGTGCCGTTTACATTCCAAGTCAGTGTATAAGTTGGTATAGCCGTAGTTGAAACATTAATTGCACCCGATTTTGCTGAGCTGCAATAGGTTGTACCATTACCAATAGCTTGTATGGTTATTGAGTATGCTGTTGACGGTGTTAAACCTGTCAATTGTGTACTTGTACCCGTAATGCCTGATTTGGTTTGAGTAGAACCGGCGGTGTACTCTATAGTGTAACTGCTTGCGTTTGGAACAGCATTCCAACTCAAGTCTATAGTAGTATGTGTTATCGTACCGGCTGCAAAATTAGACGGAACAGCCAACGTAGCACAAGTAACATTTAACTCATAACTTGTGCTTACTGTACAATAGTTTGCATCTTCGTCTTGTGTTACACTAATAGTGGCAGTACCTACACCTACTATAGTAACCGCGCCTGTAGTAGCATTAACCGTAGCCACGCCTGTATTAGAACTTGCAAATTGTTTTGCACTTGTATTATTGGTAGTGAATGTATTGGTAAAGGCTGCGTCGCCAAAAGTTTTGTTGACAGTGCCCAATGTAAACGAAGCGGTAGCTGGTGTACAACCAGAACTAACGGTAATAGAACTACTTTCAACACTACCCGCGCAATAACCATCATGAGCAGCAATATTAGCTATAACCGTAGCCGTACCTGCACTCACACCAGTAACCTCACCCGTAGATGAGTTAACGGTTAACACGCCTGTATTAGAACTTGAATAAGTAACTGCACCACTACTACCGCCTGTATTTAAATTAGATACAGAAAGAGTATGACCAACCAATACAGAGTAAGAACCATACGTAAGAGTTGGGGTAATAGCTGTACAACAACTAGTAGTATAGTTAACATAAGAAGAAGATTCAGTAACCTTTAATTCTACATTATCTACACGGGCATTAGTGCCAGTACTAGTATTTGTTAATACTAAATCAAACGTAGTAACACTACCTGTTGCAGTAATTGTCCACGATGTTGCCGATCCTGTAATAGAAATATCATCAGTTGGTGAAGTTAAACTAAACGTCGTTTTATTTGATAAAAACGTTAAACTCATTCCTGTTGCCCCTCCAGTTTTAATACCGCTGATAGTCCATGTTCCACTTGCTTTGGCCAATAATAATTCAGGAGCTGTTCCACCTGCCAATTTTTCATTATACGCCTTAGTACTTGTACTCGATTGATCGTAAGTTATGGTGGCACCACCATATATAGTAGTTCCTGTACCAGTTCCTGCTGCAGATGGAGTTTTTGTACCAAAATGAGCGAAATTTTCTGCCCAAAGTACAGTATTAACTGCAACACCTGCACTACCCTCTGCAAATACAGCATAATAGGTAGTGTTGCCACTTGGTACGGTAGCTGTAGAAATATACGTTGGAGCAACCGAAGGATGGGTATAATGATCTGCAGTCCAACCAACGAACACTTTTTCGTTATCGCAATCAGCTGAAGTTGGGTCTGTTGGCAGCGTACCAATAGCACTACCTTCGTTTACCGTAGTAGTAGAAGTGGTACCATTTACACTCCAAGTAAGTGTGTAGGTAGGTATAGCTTCAAAGTTAATTTGAACAGTACAATTTTCTGTTGGATTTACGGTAAAAGCGTTACCACTTTGCGAAACCGTAGCTGCACCGCTAGGAGTAACGGTATAAGGAGTTGTTGTGCTTACACGATAACCGGCAGCAGGAGTGGCTGTGATTACATTTCCTACAAGTGATACATCACCAAAATTTTCATTGTTGATAACGGGTGTAATATTATAAGCAGGAGCTGCCGCCTCATAATAAACAGTAAGAGTATTTACACGACTTTGAGCACTCATTTTAATAGCAACTTTAGTTACAACTCCTGTCGATGTTATAGTTACATCACTACCGTTTTGAGTCCTACTAACTGTACCTCCGCCAGATGGGGTAACACCTGAACCACCAAAAGCGGTAGCATATGAGCTAGAACCAGCATTGGCAACAATTTTTGTAATAGAAGAGGCAATTGCGGAAGATGCTATTTCAATCGTGAATGTATTACCTGAATATAGCCGCGTTGGGGCACTATAAGTATTGGCGGCTGAGTTTACAAATTTAATTGCACCATCAGAAGAAGTCGTCGACGTTGTAGATGCCTCATATAATAGACCGTCACTATCCCATAAAGTAACGGAAACTTCAGCACCATAAGCACTAGCAGTTAAAAACACGACCATTGCCGCGAGTGCCAAGCCCCTAAAGCTTTTCACCACCCTGTTTGTGAAAAAGTAAAAATGTTTCATAGTTGTATTGGTTAGATTTATATTGTTTGCAAAAAGAGACACTGTTTTGGTTAAAAAATCTACTTGTAAATAGGTAATTCACACGTAATTAGGTACAAACTGGGCGAATAAAAAAAGTGTAAATTTTGTTAACGCCCGTCATTAGTTAATTATACACATTACGTCATAGTACACTATATCGCGACAAAGATATATAATTATTTACAAAAAACAAGCAATTTTTTTGTTTTTTTTTTTACTTCCTCGGAGTAAATCTCGGGGCGCGACTCCAAGTCGCACTCCGAGCACGCTAAACATTAAACACTAAACAATTTTCATTCTTTACCCCTCAATCCCCTAAAGGGGACTAAACGGCTGGTGGAATTGTTGAATGTGGATCGTTTAATGTTTAGTGTGGAGTGTTTAGTGTTGAAAAGGTGATGGGTGAATGGTTATAGGTTAATGTTTTTTCGCTAAACGCTAAACATTAAACGTTAAACGATTCTGGTAATTTACCCCTAACTCCCCTAAAGGGGACTAAAAGACTGGTGGAATTGTTGAATGGGTGAAGGGTTAAAAAAAGGTGAAGGGTTATGGGTGAAAGGTTAATGGAGTTTCGCTAAACGCTAAACGTTAAACGCTAAACGATTCTGGTAATTTACCCCTAACTCCCCTAAAGGGGACTAAAAGACTGGTGGAATTGTTGAATGGGTGAAGGGTTAAAAAAAGGTGAAGGGTTATGGGTGAAGGGTGAAAAGGTTAAAGGTTATAGGTTAATGGTTTTTCGCTAAACGCTAAACGTTGAACGCTAAACTATTTTCACCATTAACTTTTAACCTCTTAACCGTTAACCCAATTATTCGGTCATTCAATCATTCAATTATTCAATTATTGGCGTATCTTTGCAGAGCGAAATCCGATTTAGGAATTACACCTTATTTATATATACATTATTTTATGCAAAAATCATTTATTCCGTTTGCGGTGGGTTACGTGTGTATTATTGCTGGCGCGCTGCTTCATATTTTCGAATGGCAATGGAGCGTTTGGTTATTTGGCGCAGGAGCTGTGCTCGCCATTGTATCGCGTATGTTGTCGCTCCCCAAAACGGACGATCGCCGCGTTCGTCGTCTGTATGGTCAGTTGTTTATTGGTGCGCTCTGCCTACTAGGTAGCACGTATTTGATGTACATCGGTCACAATGCGTGGGTTTTGCCATTACTCATCACGTCGTTTATTGATGTTTGGGTGAGTTATCGACTTAAATAAAATAAGGTGAAAAAGGTGAAGGGTTAAAAAAAGGTGAAGGGTTATGGGTGATGGATGAAAGGTGAAAAGGTTAAAGGTTATAGGTTAATGGTTTTTCGCTAAACGCTAAACGTTGAACGCTAAACGATTTTTCAATGCCACGAAGTTCTCCCTTAACTTTTAACCTCTTAACCATTAACCCAATTATCAGTACACGTTACACGCTAAACGCATTTCGTCATTAACCCCTCAATCCCCTAAAGGGGACTAAACTACTGGTGAAAAAGGTGAAGGGTGAAGGGTCATGGATGAAAGGTGAAAAGGTTAAAGGTTATAGGTTATAGGTTTTTCGCTAAACGCTAAACGATTTATGAACGCTAAACGATTTATGAACGCTAAACGAATTTCACCATTAACCTAATTTCTCAGTACACACTAAACGAGTTACGCTAAACATTAAACACTAAACGCTAAACGATTTATGTATTTACTGATATTAATTGCCTATTTTGGCGTGTTATTGCTGGTGGCTCGTGTTACGCGCGGTCAGGGCGATAATAGCACGTTTTTCACGGGGAATCATCAATCGCCTTGGTATTTGGTGGCTTTCGGCATGGTTGGCGCCACTATTTCAGGCATTTCAGTCGTTTCAGTGCCAGGCATGGTGGGCGCTTCGCAATTTGGTTATTTGCAAACGGTACTTGGATTTTTCTTTGGATACGTGGTAGTGGCGTATGTACTGCTGCCACTCTACTACCGGCTTCACCTCACTTCGATTTACGAATACCTCAACAATCGCTTTGGTTCCGAAGCACATCGCACGGGTTCGCTTTTTTTCATTGTGGCGAAACTGGTGAGTTCCGCCACCAAACTGTATGTAGCTGCTCTGGTGTTACAACAGTTTATATTTGACGCTTGGCATATTCCGTTTTGGGTAACCGTGACCTTATGTGTGGCACTTATGTGGTTGTACACCCGCAAAGGCGGCATTCGCACTTTGGTATGGACCGATTCGCTACAAACACTTTTTTTGGTAATAGCACTTATCTTAATGGTAGTCAATGCAATACAACTCGTAAGTACCTCCACTGGCGACGCTTTGCGCACGGTGTACGAGAGTACGTGGAGTCACACCTTTACGTTGGGCGATTGGCACAGTCACCAAAACTTTTTTAAACAGTTTTTGAGTGGCATTTTCATTGTCATCGTGATGACTGGACTCGACCAAGATATGATGCAAAAAAACCTCACGTGTCGCACATTGAAAGAGTCGCAAAAAAATATGTTATGGTGTGGAGCCGCTTTTCTTCCCGTGAATTTATTGCTGCTTACTTTAGGCGCTTTGGTTCTTATATTTGCACAACAAAATGGGGTATTACTTCCCGAAAAACCCGATCAGATTTTACCTTACATAGCCACTTCGTACTTTCATCCAGTTACAGCGTTCTTTTTTATGCTAGGCATCATCGCCGCGTCATTCTCAAGCGCCGATTCAGCGTTAACAGCTATCACCACTACTATTTCGGTGGATTTACTACGCATAGAAAAACGTCAATCCACACAAGCCGAACGTTGGCGTCAGTGGATTCATCTGGCTGTTTGCGTGCTATTTATTGGCTTAGTGGTAGCGTTTCATGCCATGCCTAATCAGAGTATTATCGACACCATTTATACCATTGTAGGTTATGCTTACGGTCCATTGTTAGGACTTTTTGCCTTTGGATTGCTCACAAAACAACGTTGTCGAAATCGTTTAATTCCATTGGTAGCGGTACTTTCGCCAATTCTAACGTATGGCATTCAATGGGCCTGCGTTCACTACTTGAACTACCAATTTGGCTACGAGTTGCTTATGTTGAATGGTTTGATTACCTTTGTAGGACTATCGTTAATCAGAACAAACCAGTGGAAAGTTGACAATGGATAGTGGAAAGTTGTTAAATGTTTAGTGTGGAATGAAAGGTGAAGGGTTAATGGTTATAGGTTAATGTTTTTTCGCTAAACGCTAAACGTTGAACGCTAAACTATTTTCTCCATTAACTTCTAACCTCTTCACCCTTAACCTATTTATTCTGTTATTCAATTAATCTATCATTATATAACCTTATGATTATAAACTCCGCAGAATTTGTTATCTCGAACGTGGACTACAAAAAATGTCCAACGTCTTCACTACCCGAATATGGGTTTATTGGGCGTTCGAATGTAGGCAAATCGTCGCTTATCAATATGCTGACTGGCAAAAAAGATTTGGCTAAAACCTCATCAAAACCAGGCAAAACACTTTTAATCAACCACTTCATCATCAACGAACAATGGCATTTGGTGGATTTGCCAGGTTATGGTTATGCCAAAGCCAGTAAAACCATGCGCGACAAGCTGAAAGGCATCATCGAAGGTTATGTGCTTTTTCGCCAGCAATTGACCAATTTGTTTGTATTGGTGGATAGCCGCTTGGCACCTCAACAAATCGATTTGGAATTTATGGAGTGGCTCGGCGAACAGGAAGTGCCGTTTTCTATTGTGTTTACCAAAGGCGACAAACAATCGACCAGTCAGCTGAATGCGAATGTGATGGCGTACAAAAAGAAACTGATTGAAACGTGGGAAACACTGCCACCAATCTTTGTGACCTCTGCCGAAAAAGGAGTTGGGAAAGACGATATTTTGAATTATATCGAAAGCATCAACGCACAAATAGAAAACGTTTAATGTAGAATGTTTAACGTTGAGTGTGTAGTGTTTAATATTAAACGATTTTCGCCAAATTATGCTATCATTCAATAAAATTAAAAAGGCGTTTGTAGAAAAATCTACAAACGCCTTTTTAATTTATTCGAGTCGCGTACCGAGTACTTACACAATGCCCTCTTGTCAGTTAACGAGATACACTCTACGCTAAACGAGTTTCGATATTTACCCCTCAATCCCCTAAAGGGGAGTAATAGACCAGTGAATTGTTTAATGGGTGAAGGGTGAAAGGTTAAAGGTTATAGGTTAATGGTTTTTCGCTAAACGTTGAACGCTAAACGCTTTCCCAATGCCACGAAGTTCTCCATTAACTTTTAACCTCTTAACCCTTAACCTAATTATTCAGTACACGCTAAACGAGTTTCGTCATTTACCCCTCAATCCCCTAAAGGGGACTAAACGACCAGTGAAAAAGGTGAAGGGTGAAGGGTCATGGATGAAAGGTGAAAAGGTTATAGGTTATAGGTTAATGGTTTTTCGCTAAACGCTAAACGTTGAACGCTAACCGATTTTCCAACACCACAAAGTTCTCCATTAACTTCTAACCTCTTAACCCTTAACCTAATTATTCAGTACACGCTAAACGAGTTTCGATATTTACCCCTCAATCCCCTAAAGGGGACTAAACGACCAGTGAAAAAGGTGAAGGGTGAAGGGTCATGGATGAAAGGTGAACGGTTAATGGTTATAGGTTAATGGTTTTTCGCTAAACGCTAAACGCTAAACGTTGAACGCTAAACGCTTTCCCAATGCCACGAAGTTCTCCATTAACTTTTAACCTCTTAACCCTTAACCTAATTATTCAGTACACGCTAAACGATTTATTATTTATCGGAACAAACGAAGAATGTCGTTACCATTGGCAAATATAAGTAACGCAAACAACAAGAACATACCAATGTTGAGCGAAATTTCCATAAACTTATCGCTTGGTTTACGGCGCGCTATGATTTCGTACAGTAAAAATAACACATAACCACCATCTAAAATTGGGATTGGTAAGATATTCATAAATGCCAAAATCACCGATAAAAACGCTGTCATATTCCAGAAAATTTGCCAGTTCCAAGTAGCAGGAAATAGGTTGCCAATAGCCCCAAATCCGCCTAAACTTTTAGCGCCTTCTTTGGTAAATACCAATCGGAATTGTTTGATGTAACTTGATAACACATCAGTCATCATATTCCATCCTGCAGGAATGGCTTCAAAAAATCCGAATGCTTCTTTTTCGGTTTTAAAATAAGGCATTGGATTACGCAATTGTACGCCCATTTTGCCATCTTCTGTCACGGTAATGCTATCGTTTACAAGCACTCCGCCACGTACAACAGACAATGCCACACGTTGCGACTTGCACAACTCCAACTCTTTAGAAATATCCTGAAAGGTTGCCATGGCTTTGCCATTCAAGCCTACCACGCTATCGCCAGCTTGCAAACCAGCTGCAGCAGCAGGCGAATCGTCCGCCACTTGGTCTATTACAAACGGCACACGCACCGCCATAAATTCTTTTTCTTCGGCTGCCAACATCTGTTCGCCAAAATCTTTTGGTAACACAATAAGCGTATCCGCAGCATGGCGTCGTACCGTTACGTTTTGTTTGCCTTCAATTACTATTTTTTCGAGTGCATCTTTTTCTAAATGAACGGCTTCGCCATTAACAGCTAACACAATATCGCCGTTTTGAAAACCGTTTTTTAGGGCTGTTTCGCAATAATCATAGCCCAAATAAGCATTTTGCACTGGCAATTGTTCTTGTCCCCACGTAAATAATAAGACACCATATAACACAATGGCGGTAATAAAATTCATCAACACACCGCCTGTAATGATAAACAGACGTTGCCAAGCTGGACGCGAGCGATATTCCCACGCTTGTGGTTCGCTATTAAGTACGGCTGGATCCATCGATTCGTCCACCATTCCTGCAATTTTGCAATAGCCACCTAGTGGCAACCAACCAATGCCCCACTCGGTAGTTTCGGGATATTTACGCCAATCATTATCGTCCAATTGTTCAACGGGAGCTGGTACCATAATTGGTTTCCCTTTTTTATCGTGTTTAGGCAATCCTTCTGCATCTAACAACGGTTGCAAATGGTCGGGTAAATTAGGGGCAAACCAACGTACTTGCCATTTTCCATTGATTTTTTTTAGGCGCACCAACGAAAATTTAGGATTGAAAAAGAGGTAAAATTTATCGACACGCACTTTGAACAAACGTGCAAAGCCGAAGTGTCCTAATTCGTGCACAAAGACTAAGATTGATAAACTAAGGATAAGCTGTAAAGCCTTGATTAAGAAAGTTTCCATGTATAAATTGTTAAATATGTAATGTTAAATTAATGAGGGTGGAATGTTTAGTGTTTAATGGGAAAACAGTTGATAATATAGATTATTGATAAATGGATTATCGATTTATTGAAATAAACTATTGTTCAATTATTGGTTTTATCAATTTATCTATTATCAATAATCAATTATTCAATTATTCAATTATTCAATTACTGTATCATTATCTGTGTTAATCGACGTGTATCAGCATCGCACGCGACGTAATCTTCGTAAGTAGGTGTTTTTATAAAAGGCGATTTCTGCATTACCGTTTCAATAATGTCGCTCATTTGTAAGAACCCAATTTGGTTTTTAAGGAAAGCGGCTACCACCACTTCGTTGGCCGCATTAAGTACACACGGCATATTTCCTCCACGATGCATCGCATCAAAGGCCAAAGCTAGATTGCGGAAACGATTTAAATCTGGTTTTTCAAATGTCAACGATCCAAATGTCGCTAAATCGAGTCGTTTAAAATCGGTTTGTACGCGCGTAGGAAAGGTCAAAGCGTACTGAATAGGCAGTTTCATATCGGGTAAACCCATTTGCGCTTTCATACTGCTATCGCGAAACTGGACAATGGAATGTATAATGCTTTGTGGATGAACCACCACTTCTATTTGATCGGGTGTCAATCCAAATAACCATTTTGCCTCAATCACTTCAAAGCCTTTATTCATAAGACTCGCCGAATCGATGGTAATTTTAGCACCCATCGTCCATGTAGGATGTTGCAAAGCTTGAGCAGCCGTTACGGTACGCAATTCATCCATCGTTTTTTGACGAAATGGACCGCCAGAAGCGGTCAGAATAATTTTCTCTACTTCGTCGGCATTCTCGCCTACCAAGCATTGAAAAATAGCGCCATGTTCGGAATCAACTGGTAAAATAGCCGCACGATTTTCAACCGCTAAACGCGAAATAAGTTCACCTGCCACCACCAACGTTTCTTTATTGGCTAAGGCTATTTTTTTACCTGCTTTTATGGCTTCAATAGTTGGCTTCAACCCAGAATAGCCCACCATAGCTGTTACCACGGTACCCACTGGTTCCATAGCCGCCACTTGAGCCACCGACTCGCTGCCGGCAAAAACTTTCATCGGTAAATCGGCCAATGCAGCCTTTACTTGCGCATAATATGCCTCATTAGCAATAACTACCACTTCGGGACGGAATTGACGCGCTTGCTGAATCAGCAAATCGGCATTATTGTTGGCTGTCAAGGCATACAACTCAAATAAATCGGGATTGGCAGCCACCACTTCGAGTGTTTGCGTACCTATAGAACCCGTAGAACCTAAAATGGCTAAAACTTGTTTCGGTAAAGTGTCCGTATCAAACATGGAGATAAGTTCTAATTAAAAAATAATATATTCGGCAGGGTTAACTGGCTTTCCTTTTTGCCACAATTCAAAGTGAAGATACGAATCGGTTGTTTGTTTACCCGCAGCGCCGACGATGCCAATAACTTCGCCCACACGCACCTCTTGTCCCACTTGTTTCAACACCCGCTCGTTGTTTTTATATACAGAAAAAAATCCGTTATCATGTTGTATACCAATAACGTAACCGAATTTCAACGAGTAATCTACCAACACTACTGTTCCTTTAAGAGCAGCAAGTACCGCCTCGTTGGGCGAAGTGGCTAACTCTACACCATATTGGTTCATTTTAGGAGCAAATGGCTGTGTAATAACGCCTTTAACAGGTTTTACAAACACTTCTACCACTTCTTCTTTAGGTAATGGGATGGAACCTAAATTATATTTTTCCTCTTGTTCAAACTCTTCCACAAATGCTTGTTCATCTTTCGATTTGCCAAGCGACAAATTTTCCCAATTTTTAATTTCCAATGAGTCTGTATTAACTGTATCTAAAGCAATATTACCCGCCAAGATATCCTTAATTACCTTCATTTGTTTTTGCTGTAACGTCAAAGATTGTGTCAACGAATCGACACGCATAGTTTCGGTAATGAGCTCAGTACGAATAGACGAATCGGCAAAACCAGGCAAGAAATGCTTGATAGGTGTAAAGAATATTAACAACGACAAAACCAAAAACGAGACCAATGCGAATGTGCCCGTAAATAAGAATACCGACAAGCGCGACAAACGGAGATGAAACGCCTCTTCTAAGGTGTTTTCATTGAGAATGGAAACCCGATATTTAAATCGAAGACGTTGAAAAAATTTCTTTTTTGAAGCCATACAGTGATTGTTTGTACCTTACAAAGATAAGGATTTTCTGCCAATATTAATTACGAACGACGTTTATAAGTAAAATAAGCAAAGTCCAATCCTGTTGCCTCATCGTGCATACGTTCCGATTGATCGACCACTTGCCATTCATTTTCATCAATAACTGGATAGAATGTATCCGCCTCAAAATCTTTGTAAACCCAAGTAATATAGAGCGTATCGGCTATCGGCATAAACTGTTTGTACACGCTGCCACCACCAATAATAAAGTTCTCTTCGTCGGCACGGCATAATTGAACGGCCTCTTCGATAGAATAAGCCATATCGCACCCTTCAATCTGTTCGCCAGCCACATCGGAAATAACGATATTACGACGTTTTGGCAAGGGACGAATAGGCAATGAATAAAACGTACGTTTACCCATAACTACAGTATTACCCGAAGTCAACGCTTTGAAATGTTTTAAATCGTCAGACAAATGCCACAATAAGTCATTGTCCTTTCCTATAGCATAGTTTTGCGCGATGGCAACAATAATAGAAATCATAGTTATGAAGTTATAAGTGAGTAACTAAAAAACACCAACATTAATCGCGACGTCCCATAAAAATCATGACATAATACAACAGCGTAGCCAACGAACCCAAAGCTGCCACTACATACGTATAAGCAGCCGAACGCAAAGCATCTTCGGCTTTATCGTGAGTTTCCACATTGGTTACGCCAGCACTATTAAGCCAAACCAACGCACGTTTACTGGCGTTAATTTCTACAGGTAACGTAATAAAACTGAACAAAGTTGTCAGTGCAAATAGCACAATACCAGCAAGCATAAGTTGAGGAAAACTATTGATTAACAACATACCGCCCAACAAAATCCACATCACCCATTTAGACGAGAAACTCACCACAGGTACTAACGCTGAACGCATTTTCAAGGGAGCATAACCAACGGCGTGCTGCACAGCGTGCCCACATTCGTGAGCAGCTACAGCTGCAGCAGCTACGCTAGCAGAACCATAAACGCCTTCGCTTAAATTCACCGTTTTAGTAGCAGGATTATAATGATCAGTCAATGTTCCGCCCGTAGCTGTAACAGTTACATCCGTAATACCATTATCGCGCAACATTTTACGAGCCACATCGGCACCTGTCATACCACTAGGCAATGTTATTTTTGAATATTTTTTAAATTTCGATGTGAGTGACGCTTGAACTATCCAACTCACAACCGCTATTCCAATAAAAAGAACCCAATAAAGTGTCATAATTCTCAATGTTTTTTAAATTAATAAAATATCTATTTCTTGGTTTAAGTATCAAAATACCTGCCAACGATAATTTCTGCCAAAATTACTGTTTCTGTGCTCTATATTTGGTGGCACATTTTTTACAAACACCATACAGATAAAGCGAATAATGGGTGACTTGAAATGCATTAAACGTACGACTCTGAATCGCTTTTTTGAGTTTTAAATCGGTAAATTCCCGCACGGAACCACAACGGGTACAAATACGATGATGATGTGTGGAGTTACTCGTCACCTTTTCATATTCAATGTGCTGTTTGTCAAACTGATGTTTCACCACCAACTGACATTCCACAAACAACTCTAGTGAATTATATACCGTAGCACGGCTCACCTTAAATTCACTGGGCATGAGCAACACTAACTCATCGGCCGAAAAATGCTCTTGTTGATCGTAAATAACATCCAATAGTCGGAACCGTTCTGGAGTTTTGCGCATGTGTTTGGCTGACAAATAGTCGGTCAAAATATCATGTGCTATTTTTTTCTCTTCGTCCAATGTCATCATACTACTAAATTAACGTGGATCATAACCCGATTGTTGTAAAATATAAGAGGCATTCACACTATACAACAAATCCAATGGCGATACATCGGGATTTGCTTTCATATAATTTTCAATAATTTGCCAACCAATATAAGCCCCCGCTCTACCTGGCGATTCCTGAGAAAATAGAGATGTAAAAGGCGCATCATTGAGGTATTTAACACGCAACATACTGTCGTGAGAAAACAGATGTTTACCTTCAATCATCGTTAGCCACATCTCCGATTCATGTTTCTGACACCACTTCCACTGTTCTGGCGTATAGCCCATCAAAACCGACTCCTCTACATCGGGTAATAACACGGAAGCTACGTAAAGAATTTTACCTCTATATAAAAGCTCCTCCATCAATTCACCTGTACGTGGAACAAAAGGAAATTCACTCGTTAACCAAGCCACTACATAATCGGGAACCACTTTCTCGGGACACATATTTTGTCGCAAATAATTATAAATTCCCACACGTTCGTACAACGGATACGCTCCGCCTAAATAATTATCGATACTGAGTGACAAAAAGCCCTCACCCACTACAACACTCTGATTTAAACCCGACACATGCATATAAAAACGAGGTGTTTTTTTATCAGGAAAGAAATAGTTAGCACGTCGAAATGCTTGTGTCAAATCGGCTTCGATAGGTTCAATATATTGATACGCACGAAGTGCATCGCCATACAAATGAACTACAGCGGTGTCGGCAAAAAACTTTTGTAACGTAAACACCGTAAGCGAATCATCTTTTTTACCAAACTGCACCACCCGCTCTAAATAGATGGGTAACAAATCGGGATACAACGAATCAACATGCGTCAAAGCGGCGGGAATATCCTGACCTTTCATCGCCCAAAAATCTTGGTCGAAGCGACCAATTTTCACTTCTAAATCACTATCAGACGTATCTGCTTTTCGCTTCTCAGGAGCACACGCGGCTAGGGCCAAACCGACTAAAAATAGAATAACAAGTTGTTTTTTCATAATGCTAACTATCCATAAACTAAAGGTTACAAAGTTACATATTTTAGGTTGATAATGAAAATTATTTAGACACAGTTTGAATAAAAAAACAGGACTGTTGCGCCATATCCAAAAAAGACGTACCTTTGCCCTCGATTTCAGAAGTGTCAAAACTTCTTATCTACATGCTTAGGGGTGCCTTTTTAGGCTGAGATTACACCCTTTGAACCTGCGCGGGTAATGCTGCGAAGGGAAAAAGTTAAAAAAAATTCTCCACCTTAAGTAGTTTTCAAGTCAATAGCCGGCAACCATGAATTTGGTTATCGTCGTTAGGTCTATAAACTTGAATCTACTTTTCCCTGCGTATGTAGTTTTGTTTAACTCGAAAAAACCACAAAAAAACAAACGGATTTTTCATAAATTCAAAGCTATATGCAAAAAAAACTACTCGCAGTGATTGCACTGCCACTCATGGCTAGCGCACTTTGGGCGCAAAAAGAAGCCACAGATTCCATTTCGATGAAAGGCGAATTAGATGAAATTATTGTTTCTTCTACGCGTCTTGGCAATCAAACGCCACTGACCACCAAGACCTTCACGCCTGAAGAGTTACAAAAGCAAAACACAGGCGTCAATTTACCGTATTTGCTCACAACAACGCCTTCGTTGGTGGTGACTTCCGACGATGGTTTAGGAGTTGGCTACACCTATTTTCGTGTGCGTGGAACCGACCAAAATCGCATCAACATGACGGTAAATGGTATTCCACTCAATGACGCCGAATCACAAACGGTATTTTGGGTGAACATGACCGATTTAGCATCGTCGATGAACAGTGTTCATGTGCAACGAGGCGTAGGAACTTCCACCAATGGTGCAGCCGCTTTTGGAGCTTCGGTGAATATGCAAACAGAAAAGGCGACCTTGGAACCATTTGCCACCCTCACATTTAATGGAGGTATGTACAATACGTTTCGCGAAAGTGCTAAAGTAAGTACTGGTTTATTAAAAAATGGATTTGCTTTCGACGCACGCTTTTCGAAAGTAAACAGCGATGGTTACTTGGAACGCGCAGCATCCGATCTCTATTCATACTACGCCTCGGGCGCTTGGTATGGTACTAACACCATGGTGAAATTAATGACATTCGGTGGAGCCGAAAAAACCTACATGGCTTGGGATGGCATCAGCGCGGAGCAATTGGCAACCAACCGCCGCTACAATCCTGCTGGTCGCTACATCGACGACAATGGAAACGAAGCGTTTTACAACAATCAAACCGACAACTACGCCCAACAACACGTGCAATTACACGTGTCACATCTATTCAATGCACAGTGGAATATCAATGGTGCGCTGCATTACACCCATGGCAAAGGCTACTATGAACAATACAAAGCTAGTGCAAAATTCAAATCATATGGTTTAGCAAACTTTACTGACACACTTGGCAACACCGTAAAAAAAACGGATATCATCCGTCAGAAACAACTCAAAAACGATTTCTTTGGAGGTGTAGTAGCTCTTAATTATACCAGCAAAAAGGTAAATG
>Ga0265295_1001984_pt1 | contig 34025 bp, 21 predicted proteins | sample Munlansysbiofilm_FD_192503 | JGI IMG/M metagenome (GOLD analysis project Ga0265295, IMG submission 192503) | Leachate microbial communities from a municipal landfill in Southern Ontario, Canada - Methane capture system biofilm | ecosystem: Engineered > Solid waste > Landfill > Unclassified ... | reverse complement strand
CGGGTTTCCAGCGCGATGCGCTTGCCCAGTTCCTGGGACAGGTCGCGCACCAGCCGCTTGAAGCGGGTGAAGGTGGTGCCGATGGGCAGCATGCGGATGCCCAGGGTGCTGTCGCGCAGTTCGTCCGAAAGGCGCTCGATTTCCTCGGAGATGCCGTGCAGCCGCGCGTCGCTTTGCTCGCTGGCGAACTGGGTCAGCCGGGCCTGGGCCGTGACCAGTTCGCCGACCAGATCGACCAGATAGTCGAGCTTCTGGGCCGGAACGCGGATGCTCGACGTCTGCGGCTCGGCGCCGGCGGATTGCTTGAGGCGCTTGACCTCCTGCTGCTCGGCCAGGGCCGCCTCGATCTGGCTGGAGCTGACCAGGCCCGCCTCGGACAGGAGCTGCCCGATGGGCTTGCGTTCAAGCAGGATGCGCTCCAGGGCGTCCTTGGTGATGTCGTTCTTCTCGACCAGGATCTGGCCGATGAGCTTGTAGGATTCGTCGTCGATGCTCTGGCAGCTGCCGACCATCTGGATGGTCAGGTCGCTGTCCTCCTCCACGAAGATGAAAACGTCGTGGATCTCGTCCTCGCTCCTGGACGTGGTCAGGATGATGTCCCACCACACCAGGCACTCCTCGGGGTTGAGCAGAGGCAGGTCCGGGATGTCCTTGACGTGCATGATGACGTGATGCTCGCCCATCTCGCACAGCTCTTCCAGCAAAGAGGCCGGATTGGTCCCGCTCATGAACAGGTTCTTGGGAGGTGCGAAGCGGATGCGCCAGGTGCACAGGTCCAGGTTCAGGGCGCACGAGAGCGGTTCGCGCGCGGGCGCGGCTTCGGAAGACGTCTGCCCCGGATTGAGCGCCTTGAGGCCCCTGATGACCTCTTCGGCCCGCGTGTCAGAATCTTTTCCTTCGACCATGGCCAGGATGTGGTCCCTGGCCAAAAGCGTCAGGCTCAAGAGTTCCCTGGTCACTTCAATCCGGCCCGTGCGGGCCAGGTCGAAGATTGTCTCCACCTCGTGGGTGAAGGAGGCGATGTCCTCGAAGCCGAACATGGCGCCGGACCCCTTGATGGTGTGCATGGCCCGGAAGACCCGGTTGACGACCTCGTCGTTGGCCGGGTCCCTCTCCAGCTCCAAGAGCGAGATTTCCAGTTCGCCCAACAATTCCAGGGCTTCTTCCTTGAATGCCTGGCGGTGCATTTCTTCTCTGAACATTTCCGGCTCCGGTTCTGGGTGTTATCGCAACAGTTTCCTGGCCACGGCCAGGGGATGCTCGTGCTGGCGGATGCTGGCCGAAACGTCGACCGTCATTATGGTCGTGCGCATGTGTCATGCTCCATGGGGTTTGAGAGTTTTGTCATGAACTCCCCTGCGCCAAGCCTGGCCGCGTTGCCAAGCAGGTGCTCCGGCAGGTTCGCGAAACGAATTTTCTTGTCGTGGTCCTTGAGCAGGGCGAACAGTATCTGCATAAAGGACAGGTCAGATGTCTCCGATTCCCCCAGATCAATGGTCATGACCTCGGCCTGGGACAGGAGGCTCAGCAGTTCGGCGTGAATCTGGCTGGAATGCTCCAGGGTCAGACTGCCGGAGAGTGTGGCGACCGGATGATCCGGGCCGCCGTTGACGGTACATGAAAACATGGAATGTCTCCTGGCTTGCGCGGGCTTTCATCCAGCCGTGCCGCAGCCCGGTTGGATGAAAGCCTTTGCGAATGGTCGCGCTGTCGCGGGGTGGGGCGCCACGAGGGCGCCCGTATCAATCTTCCGCTTCGCCGGATTGGGCGGCTCCCAGCAAGGACAGCTCCTCGGACGAGAACACCTTGCCGATGTCGAGGATCATGATGAATTCCTCGTTCTGTTTGCCCATGCCCCGGATGAAGTCGGCGCGGATGGCCGTGCCCATGCGCGGCGGGGGCGTGATCTGGTCGTTTGCCATCTCGAAGACTTCGAGCACGGAGTCGACGATGGCGCCCATGTGGCACTGTTCGCCTTCGATCTCCACGTCCACGATGATGATGCAGGTGCTTACCGTGTCCTGGGTCGAGGGCATGCCGAACTTGATGCGCAGATCGACCACGGGCACGGCGTGGCCGCGCAGGTTGATGACGCCGCGCAAGAATGGCGGGGTCTTGGGGATGCGGGTCACGGGCACGAGTTCGATGACTTCGCGCACGAAACCGGTCTCCAGGGCGAAAACCTCATCGCCCAGGGCGAAGGTCAGGTATTGCAGGATAGCGTTGTCGTTCATTGCTTACCTCGTCCTCTGGTTAGAAGCGTTCGAATTCGTCGTCTTCATCGTCGCGTCCCATGTCCAGGGCCAGGCCGCTGGCCGGTGCCTTGGAAACCAGGGCCTTGGGGGCTTTGCGGGCAGGCTGCGGCCGGGTCTGGCGAGCCGCTTGACGGACTGTCTTGCCGGTATCGGTGCCGAGACGGAAGAACGCGATGGTGCTCTGCAGCTGTTCGGCCTGACTGGACAGTTCCTCGGAGGTGGAGGCCATTTCCTCGGAGGCCGAGGCGTTCTGCTGGATGACCTGGTCGAGCTGTTGCAGGGCCTTGTTGATCTGCTCGGCTCCGGCGTTCTGCTCGTTGGACGCGGCGGAGATCTCCTGCACCAGTTCGGCCGTGCGCTGGATGTCCGGGACCAGTTTGACCAGCATCTGCCCGGCCTGATCGGCCACGCTCACCGTGGAGGAGGACAGGTCGCTGATCTCGGCTGCGGCCGTGCCGCTGCGCTCGGCCAGCTTTCTGACTTCGGCCGCGACCACTGCGAAGCCCTTGCCGTGTTCACCGGCGCGCGCGGCTTCGATGGCCGCGTTCAAGGCCAGGAGGTTGGTCTGGCGGGCGATTTCTTCGACGATGGAGATTTTTTCGGCGATCTTCTTCATGGCGTCCACGGCCTGGACCACCGTCTTGCCGCTCGCGTCGGCGTCCTGGGCGGCCTTGAGGGCGATCTTTTCGGTTTGCCCTGCATTGTCGGCGTTTTGCCGGATATTGGCGGCCATCTGCTCCATGCTGGAGGACACTTCCTCGACGGACGCGGCCTGCTCTGTGGAACCCTGGGAGAGCTGCTCGGCCGAGGCGCTCATTTCCTCGGAACCCGAGGCCACGTTTTCGGATGCGCCCTGCACCTCGGCCACGATGTCGCGCAGGCGTTCGCACATGCGCTTGATGTCCGCATAGACGCCGATATGACGCGTGGTGTCGTTGAAGGAGATGGTCAGGTCTCCACTGGCGACGCGCTCGGCAACGGATGCGATGACGCCGGGTTCCGTACCCAACTGGCGCGTGATGATCCGCGCTACGAGAAAGGCCATCAGCACGCCAAGGAGAATTGCGGCGACATTGGCGCTCATGATGGATGTGCGGGCATGGGCGTAGATCGTGTCTCCTTCTGCGCTTGCGGCTTCGGAAGCATTTTTTTGAAGTTGAATGACGTCATTTATGGCGTCTGTGGCCGCGTCAAATTCAGCTCGGGATGCTCCTCGCATGGCTTGAAACGCTTCTTGCGTTTTCATGGAGCGAGACAGCAGCATGATTTTTTTGTGCTCATTTATGTAAAGTTCCCAGTGCTGCTGGTATTTTTGGAAGAGTCGGCGCTCCTCTTCCAGACTCGGGAGTTTTTCATACTCGGTTTTGATAGACTTCAGATTTTCAGTGTAGTGTTCTATGCGTTTTTCGAATTCAGCCATTTCTGTCTCAGTTCCTGACATGATATGCCCGTATTCCGCGATACGAATTTCGCGGATCATCGCATTTATTTGAGCGCATGACTGAACGCTTGGGAGCCAAATTTTACTTATTTCCGTTGATTTGCCGTTTACGTTTGCCAATTGCGTGATTGCAAACCAACCAAGTCCGGCCATAATGAGCAAAACTATTCCAAATGAAATGAAAAGCTTGTTCATAATCCGCATGTTGATGAACCATTGCATGTGTCTACTCCTTCAAATTATTTTTTAAGATTGTTGCAGAAAATATTTATCGATGCTGTTTTGATTGACATTGTGTGTAAATTATCAGCGTCTTTCCATGCTTCTCGGTTAAACGCTGTTTAAGAAGTCATGTATTGTCTGATAGCCTTGAATGAACATTTTTTTGATTTTGGGATTTGTGCGCTCCATTCGTTGCCAGCCATGTCGGATAAAGTTCCTGAAGTGTTGGCGGCACCAAACGCAGATGCGCACAGGGGACAGACTTGCTTCCCGGCTTCACGGATGATGTGCGCCATGGCCTGGTCGTGCGGAAGGGCTTGCCGGTAGGGGCGGTCCGAGGTGAGCGCTTCGTAGATGTCCGCCACGGCGAGGATGCGCGCTTCAAGCATGGCTTCGTCGCGTTTGAGCCCGCGCGGGTATCCCGTGCCGTCGTAGCGTTCATGGTGCTGGAGCACGATTTCCGCCACCGGTCCGTGGAAAGGGATGTCTTTGAGTATTTCAAACCCTGCTTCCGGGTGGATCTTGACCTGTTCGAATTCTTCCGGCGTGAGCCTGCCCGGCTTGTTCAGGATTTCTCCGGGAACACGGATCTTGCCGATGTCGTGGAGGTTTCCGGCCACGCGCAGGGTGTCGATGCGGTCCCGGGACAGACCCATGGAATGTCCCAGCGCCATGGCGATGCGTGCCACCCGATCGTTGTGTCCGGCGGTGTAGGGGTCTTTCTGGGCCACGATGACGCCCAGGGCGTTGACCGTGGATTCAAGGGCATTCTTGAGTTTCGCGTTGAGATCCCGCAATTCATGCGTCTGTTGTTGAACTGCGTCTTTCAGGGCGGTTTTGACGAGGCGGTTTTCCCGATCCAAATGCGCCTTTTTCATGGCCGCGTCGATGGCCTGCTTGATGCGGTCCATTTCCCGCACCGGCTTGGTGATGAAATCGCTGGCTCCTTCGCGCAGCGTGCACAACGCCTCTTCCAGGCTTGCTGTTCCGGATATGATGATGACCGGGGTTTCGGGCGCGACATGCTGTAGTCGCGTGACGACCTGGTTTCCGTCGCCTCCCGGCATGCGCAGGTCGGTGATGACGATATCGGGCCGGGCATTATCGAAAATGCGCAACCCCTCGGATGACGATTCCGCTTCGAGAACGGCGTATCCGCAGTCGCGGAGGTAGTCGCCTACGATCAGACGGTTCATTCGCTCATCGTCGATGAGCAGGACCGTGGGCGTAGCTGTTTGATTTGATGTGTCCATGGGGCACCTCCCGGAATGCGATAACCAAGAGGCGTGCCACGCAGGCCTGGAATCTAAAAGATAACTAAAATAGATGGTTGGGTTCTGTGCGTGGGGCGAGGGACGGCGTTTGGGATCAACGTATCTTTATCTTGTCCCTTGGCGGGGGAGCAGCAGGCCTCGTGGGCCATGGGCGGAAAGGAGAATCAAGATTTTGGAACGGGATCAATGTATCTTTATGTGGAGGAGGACGACCGGCGTTTGAGGCGTGAGTTCAGCGCCTGGGGCGTGATGCCCAGGAGTTGGGCGGCGCGCCGTTGATTGCCCTCGGTGCGCTTCAGCGCTTCGGCGACAAGGGCTTCGGAGCCTTCCTGCAGGGTGGGCAGTCGCAGAAAGGTAGAAAACAAGTGGTCCGGCATGGCGGTTTGCAGGACGGGCTGGGCTTGGGACAATTTTTCTTTCAGCGCATCGAGGCAGGGTTGGTCGTTTTGGGATCTTCCTGCCGTGTCGAGAATCAGCCCCCGCAATTCCCGGATGTTGCCCGGAAATGGGTATTCGCGCAGGAGTTCGAGCACCTGGGAGGGAAGTTCGATGGTGTGCCCATACGTCTGGACGGTGAGCTCCAGGAAATGAGCCGTCAAAGGGGCTATGTCCTCGGGGCGATGCCGCAGGGGAGGAATGGTCAGGGCGTGGGTTGCGATGCGGAAATAGAAATCGGCGCGAAAGCGTTGAACGTCGCTCAATTCATCGGCGCAGCGATTGGTCGCTGAAATAATTCTGGCGGTCAGGGGCTTGGGCCGATCCGAGCCCATGGGGTAGAATTCCCTTTCCTGCAGCACTCGCAACAGTTTGATCTGGGCTTGCACGGGCAGGTCCCCGATCTCGTCGAGAAAGAGTGTCCCTCCGGCTGCCCGTTCCATGAACCCGCCGCGCGCCCGGTCCGCTCCGGTGAAGGCCCCCCGGACATGACCGAAAAGCGTGTCGGAAAAGGCCTGTTCGTCAAGTCCGGCCACATTGACGGCCACGAACTCTCCCTTGCGGGCGCTTGCCCTGTGGATGGCCTTGGCCAGAAGCTCCTTGCCGACTCCCGTTTCCCCCATGATGAGCACCGGCTCCGGGCTTGCGGCGATGGCCTCGCAGTACTGGAAGATGCGCAACATGGCCGGGCTGTAGGTGATGAGTTCATCGAAGGCTTCGGATTTATGTGGAGCGGGATTTAGGAATCCGGCGGAAAGATTGCGGCGCTCCCTGCGCATGGTGCGCAATTCGAAGGCCCTGGTCAGGGCCGAGACGATGCGCTCCGCATCGGCGGGCTTGCGGATGTAGTCATAGGCCCCTTTGCGCATGCAGGTAACGGCAAGGTCCACGTCGTCGACGCCGGTGACCATGATGACCGGCAGATCGGGCTGGGCATGCAGGAGCTCTTCGAGAATCTCGTCGCCTTTGAGGCCGGGCATGAGCACGTCCAGCAACACGGCCTCGATTTCCTGTTTTCGGGCGATGTCCAGCGCCGCAGCGCCACTGGAGCAGATGAGGGTGTTCGTGATCCCGGCCAGGGCCAGCGTGACTTTCAGGCCGGCCAGGATTTCTTCTTCGTCATCCACCAGCAGAACGGGGTTTGCGGGATAAAGGCTCATGCCTCCTCCATCGTCGGAAGCGTCACCAGGGCGAGGGTGCCTCCGTTTTCCGCCGGTTCGAAGCGCAGTTCCCCCTTGTGGGCGTCGATGATGGTCTTGCTGATGGCAAGTCCGAGTCCGATGCCGCCACAGTCGCGCTTGGTGGTGAAGAAGGGGTCGAAGATGTGCTCTCTCTCGTGCTCGGGGATTCCCACCCCTTCATCGCGAACTGTCAGCTCCACGTGGCGCGGGCCCTTGCTGCGCAGGCGGATCCCGATACCGGCGTTTTTGTCCGGAAGAGCCTCTGCGGCGTTTATCAGCAGATTGATGAAGACTTGTTCCAGGCGTTGAGGGTTTCCTTTCACGGGAGGGAGGTTTTCCTCGATGTCGACGTGCAGGCGGTCGGTGGAATTTTTGAGCTTGTTGTGCAGCAGGGAAATGGCGGCGCGCAGGACGTCTTTCATGCTGACAGGGCGGTCTGCGTCCAGGGTGTCCGCGCGGGCGAAATCCTTCATGTGTCGGACAATATCCCGCATGCGGTCCGAAGCGCCGACAATGCCGCCCAGCAGGCGGGGAATTTCCGTGTCGAGCTGCTCCATGGTCATGCCGCCGATGGATATGGAGGAGCTTTCCGGGATCACCTCGTCGAGCTGTTCCCGGAGCTGGCTCCAGATCTGCTCCAGGGCCTGGGCATTCAACCGCAACAGGTGATTGGGATTGTTGATTTCGTGAGCCACCCCAGCCGCCAGGGTTCCGAGCGAGATCAGCTTGTCGGCCTGGATCAGCTTGCGTTGGTTGTCTTTTTCTCTTTCCGCCGCTGCGATGCGTTCGGTTATGTCTTCAGTGATGCCCGCGATGCGGGCGGGAGTGCCTTCGCTGCTGAAGATGGGAAAGATTTTGGTGCGCAGCCAGCGGATCTCCCCATCGGGTCGGACAAACCTGAAGCGTTCGTCCGACCCGATGGGGTTGTCGAGGGCCTTGAGTCGGTAAAAATCCACTGCCCGCTCGCGATCGTCGGGGTGGACGCGTTCGGCCAGATGGCTGATGTCACCCATGAGGGACTCGGCGGACATGCCGAGAATTCCCTCGCAGGCCTTGCTGACATAGAGCATGCGCGGGGGGGTGAACTGCTGGAGCCAGAAGATCTCCTGGATGTTCTCGACCAGCTGCCGGAACAGGGTGTCGCTTTCCTGCAGCCTGCTGTTGGTTTCCGCCAGTTCGGCGGTTCGTTCAAGGACCCGCCTTTCCAGCTCATGGGCATATTCCCGGCGTTCCTGAAGCAGATCGAGACGTTCCCAGGCCTTGTCCAGGGCCAGGTCGAGCAGGGCGAAATCGAGGATCGGCTTGGTCAGAAAATCCGACGCTCCGGCGCGCAAGGCCTTGATGACGTCGTGCATGTCACCGGCTCCGGAAACGATGATGACCGGGATTTCGGCGGATTTCTCCCGAATCCCGGCCAGGATGGAATGCCCGTCCATGTCGCCGAGCCGCAAATCAAGCAGCACCGTCTCGTGGCGATCAACGTCGAGCAGGCGCAGCCCTTCCGCTCCGCTTGCAGCCTCGTCCACGCTGTGCCCATTATCCTTGAGATGGTCGGCGACGGTCAGGCGGATGAATTCCTCGTCCTCGATGATGAGGATGGATCGGTGGGGCTGTTTGGATTTGCTGCTGGATTCCATAATTATTTTTTCTATCACCGAGAAGGTTGAAGGAAAAGGGGGGAGGCTGATCGCGGTTTGTCACCGTCAAGGTGGACGTTGTGTACGGTCGGGGATCTTGCGCGTAATTTTCGGCAAGGTTTATGGCGTTGGATTCGAGCCAGGGGCGGAGTGCGGCCTGTTGTCGGCACAGGTTCGGGAGCCGAGGGCTGCTGGTCCGAGTCCTGTCACCCCGGCCAGTAAAAACAAGAGGTTAGGCGTGTCTTGAATCGCCAAGGATTTGTGGAAAGGTTCAGTCCTTCTGTCTGGTGGTTTCCGGCTTGTCATCGCCAATGATGGTCGGCTGTCCATCCTGCCAGACGACCGCATACTGTCCGAGGCGTTTCTTCCTGTCCAATGCCTGTGCAACAGCCTTTCGGAGTGATTCCAGCACGATCATGCTTTCTTTGGAGGGGGCTTCCTGGGTTACTTTCATGATAGTCCTGCTTCCTTGAGCATCAAATTATACAAGTCCTGGTGGTGAATGATCCTGCGTCCGCTCTGCTGCTCGAAAACGGGCAGGGGGGTGCCTCTGTCGTTCATGAAACAAAGGCAGTTGTCCACAATTGAGCTGAAATTTTGAAAAAGATTTAAGAGGCTTCGAGGGAAACGCCTTTCGATTTCTTTTTCCGGGATGTTGTGACCGCCGTGAGCAACTCTTTCGGCGACTCTCATTTTTGACATTTCGACATTGGGCAGCCCCAAAAATATCAGTTTGATGGTCCATCCGTCATGGCGGAGTTCCCTGATCAAGCGCAGGTACGTTCTTCCTGCCAAGGTCGTTTCAAAGGCAAAGTTTTCTCGGAGCCTGATGCGTTCCTTGAGTTCCTTCAGGAAGATACGGCTGGCTGCCATCCTGTCCCGTTCAGGCGCCAAAGGTCGAAAGACCGGCAGCGATGAGGTCAGCGTTGATGAATGTGGTGCAGCCTGCAACCTTAGGCAAGTATTCAAGGGCGAAGGTTGTTTTGCCTGCCCCGTTGGGTCCTGCGATTATCCAGCACGTTGGCATTGTGGTTCGTCCTGGCCGTGTTGAGATCGGGGTGCGCCCGAACTCATGTTGGCGGTCTTCCGAGTGGTTACGCAATATCTTTATCTTTTGGGTTTCGTAAGCAAGTCTTGGTCAGAATGCCAGCGGATAATATTGGCTTCAGGAGCGCTGTTCTCCGCCAGATTCGTCTATTGGGATTTATAGCAGCCGTGGTCGTTCAAACTGTCGGCATATTCGAGTGACTTTGGCGAAAAGTCTCTTCTAGTCGACGCGCACGGTTCTGGATACGCGCAGGCCGTGTTTCTTGATCTTGTTCAGGATGGCGGTGTGGGACAGGCTTAAGGTCCGGGCGGCCTGGCGCACGCTTTTGGCCCGGGTCAGGACGTTTTGAAGGATGTCCTTTTCCAGGCGGTCGAGCTGCTCTCTGAGGGGTTTTCCCGGTTCGACGGCCTGGGTCTGCCGGGTCTGGCCCGGAATGCGGTCGCCGAGTTCGTGGGCCAGGATCAGGAAGCGCTCGTCGATGCTTTCCGCCGGGCAGAGGATGGCGGCGCGGTCGACCACGTTTTTGAGCTCGCGCACATTGCCCGGCCAGCTGTGCGTGCGCAGTTTGGCCAGGCCTTCGGGTGTGATCGTCTTGACCGGCCTCCCCATGCGCGAGGCCAGGGTGAAAAGGAAATGCTCCGCCAGCAGGCCGATGTCGTCCAGGCGCTCCTGCAATGGCGGGATATGGATGGGCAGCACGTTGATGCGGTAGTACAGGTCTTGCCGGAAGGTTCCCTCCTCGACCATTTTCTCCAGATTCCCGTTGGTGGCGGTGATGATCCGCGCCCGGATGGGTATCTCCCGCGAGCCCCCGATGCGCCGCACGCAGTGATCCTGCATGACCCGCAATATCTTGGCCTGGGAGGGCTGCGGCATGTCGCCGATCTCGTCCAGAAAGACCGTGCCTTCCCCCGCAACCTCGAACAGGCCGGGCTTGCCGTCCTTCAGCCCTCCGGTGAAGGCCCCCCCCACGTAGCCGAAGAGCTCGCTCTCCAGCAGCTGCTCGGGCAGGGCCGCGCAGTTGATGGGCACGAAGGGGCCGCACCGTCCGCTTGCCGTGTGCATGGCCCGGGCGAAGAGCTCCTTGCCCGTGCCGGACGCGCCCCGGATGCAGACGATGGAGTCCGTGGCCGCGATGAGCTGGGCGTAGCCGATGAGGTTGTTGATGCTCTGGTTCTGGCCGACGATGTCCGAAAAGCTGATCTGGGCGGGTTCGGAGAGGCTCCGGGCCAGCATGCGGATCTCCTGCATGTCCTTGGCGATTTCCACGGCTCCGATGATGTGTCCTTCGGCGTCGCGGATGGGGCGGCAGGTGGCGAAATACTGGAAGCGCCCCGAGGGCGTGACCAGGGTGCGCTTCACGTCGGGGCTCTCCCGCCCGGCCAGGCTGTCCAGGATGGCCGTGTCGCCAAGTCCCAGCTTGCGCACGTCCGTGCCGGCCACGCTGTCTTGATCCAGGTTCAGGATCTGGCAGGCGGAAGCGTTGATGGTCGTGACCAGCCCGCTCGCGTCCACGGCCACGACCCCGTCGGCGATGTTGTCCAGGACCACGCGCAGCCGCCGGGCCTGCTCTTCCTGGGGCAGGGTGTCTATGGCCCGGGAGGTCAGCAGGCCGGGAATGTCGCTCAGGGCTTGCGGCAGATCCGAGGACGTTCCCTCGCACCTGCGGTCTTCGGCTTCCACATAGACGTGGGCCAGGTCGTCCACGCGGTCCACTTCCATGGCCACGATATTGAACATGCGGTCGGCGATGCGGCGGGACAGGTCGGCGACGATGCCGACGCGGTCCTGAAAGACGAGATGCAGCTTGATGGCCATGAGTCCCCCTGCGATCACGGTTGCCTATCAGGGCTGAACCCGGCTGCCAAGGGCGTCGCCGGTCCGGGCGTGCACCGTGAAGGTCGTGCGGGCGCTGCGCCCCTGGTCATCGGTGACGATGACCTCGTGCACTCCGCGCTCCAGGGGGATGAAGCAGGGCGTTTCGGGCGCGGTCCGGCCCACATGGCGACCATCCACGTACCAGTAATGTGTCGAAGCGCCCGCCGCCCCGGCCGCAGACAGGGCCAGGCGCTGAAATTCCGGGGGCGCGTCCATGCGGACATGGTAGGGCGTACCGGCTGACGGGGACTGGATGACCGGACCGCTTTCCTCCGGCACGTCAAGGCACTGCGGGTCGATGCCGGGCAGGCCCGGCAGGCTCGAACCCTGGGCGCGGCGAAAGGCGACCAGCTCGGCCGGCCAGACCAGCGCGGCCTCTTCTGTGGATTCCTTTGCGAGCAGACAGTCTCCGTGCAGGCGCAGGCCCGTGGCGGGATTCACGAAGATCCGCCTGTGCATGCCGCAGGCCGGAAGGCTCGTCACCCCGGCGATGGCCGTGCTCGTAGTGACCGGGCAGCCGGGGCCGGGGCGTTCCCCGCTGACGGCGCAGAGCTGGACCCGTTGCAGCGCGGGCGTGGGAAATGCGGGCAGCTGCGTTGTGCGGGGAGAGAGCGCCCGGAAAAGATCAAAAAGCAGGGGGCCGGCGTGGCGCGCTCCGGAGATGTTCGCGCACTGCGAGCCGTCGGGGTTGCCGACCCAGACCCCGATGGCCAGGTCGCGGCTGACGCCCACGGCCCAGGCGTCGCGGTGTCCGAAGGACGTCCCGGTCTTCCAGGCCACCTTGGGGGCGGAAAGGGTGAATTCCCAGGCGTCGGGCAGGTCGGGCCTTCTGGTCGTGGCCAGAATGCCAAGGGTCATGGCCGAGGCTTCGGGGGAGAAAAGCTGCATGCCCTTGGCGTATTCGCTTCCATCGCTGAGCAGGGTACGGACGGGTCTGTGCACTCCTGCGTCGGCCAGGGTGGCGTAAAGGTTGGTCAGCTCCAGCAGTCGCACCTCGCAGCCGCCCAGGGCCATGGACAGCCCGTAGTGACTGGCCGGTCTGTCCAGGGTGGAGAGGCCGCCCCGGCGCAGCAGCTCGTGGAAAGGAGTGAGGCCGCAGCGGGTCAGCAGCCGCGCGGCCGGAACATTGAGGGAGGTGGCCAGGGCCGTGCGCGCGCTGACCAGGCCCTGAAAGTTCTGGCCGTAGTTTTCCGGGACGTAGCCCGCGAAATCCGTGGGCACGTCCAGGAGCATGGAACCGGGCACGAGATGCCCCTGGTCAAAGGCCAGGGCGTAGAGGAAGGGTTTTAACGTCGATCCGGGAGAGCGCCTTGACAAGGCGTTGTCGACCTGCCCTGGCCGGGAATCATCCCAGAAATCCGCCGACCCGGCATAGGCCAGGATCTCGCGGCTTTTTATGTCGAGGACCACCGCGGCCGCGTTGTCGATGGCCTGACGGCGCAGGCCATCCATGCGGCCGCAGAGCAGCTTTTCGACGATATTCTGGGCGCGTCTGTCCAGGCTGCTCCTGATTACGGCCCTTTCGGGCAGACGCGAACGCACCCAGCGGCTGAAGTGCGGAGCATTCTGCGGCACGCCAGCGCGACGGGCCAGAAGCGGGCGGGTCTTGCTTTCGGCTATCCGGGCCGGGTCGAAGACGCCATGCGCGGCAAAGCGGTCCAGGACCCGGTCGCGGACCTCGCGTGCGCGCTCAGGGTTGCTGAGCGGATTGTAGCGGGTCGGCGAGCGCGGCAGGACAGAAAGCAGGGCGATCTCCCCAAGGGAGAGGGTGTCCGGGCCCTTGCCGAAATAATGCCAGGCGGCGGCTCCGACCCCGACCATGTTGGAGCCGAATGGGGCAAGGTTGACGTACCACAGCAGAATTTTTTCCTTGGGATAATGCCAGCACAGCTGCAGGGCGCGCAGCGCCTCCACGGCCTTGGCTCCGAGGGTGCGCGGGCGCGGGTCGGCCAGGCGGGCGACCTGCATGGGGATGGTCGAGGCTCCGCTCACGACCCGTCCGTGCCGGGCGTTGACCCACAGCGCACGCAATACGGACAGCGGGTTGATGCCCGGATGAAGGAGGAAATGCCGGTCTTCGGAATCGATCAGGGCGGCGGTCAGATCAGGGGATATCTCCTCCAGGGTCAACGGAAACCGCCACATCCCGTTGGAGGCCAGGAAAAAGCGCAAGGGTCTGCCGTCCCGGTCCAGGACGCGGGTGGCGGCCGGAGGATCAAGGCGCTCCACGGGAAAGGGAAAGAGCCGGTCCAGGAGCAGCCCCAGGCCGGCCGCGACGCCCATTGCGACAATGAGGCCGGTGGCGGCCCGGCGCAGGGCCGCCACCGGCCTGAAGCGGGCGTTCATGGGGTGGGTGCGTCCCGAGTCACGGTCACGGTTCCCATGGCTCCGCCGGCGCGCAGGCTGGGAATGTACATGGCCTCGGCCTGCGCCGGGGGCAGCGCGAAACGGCCCGGGGTCACGGCCCTGAGCACGCTGAAGCGCGTCTTCCAACCGTTTCCGTCAAGGGCGGTGAAGACAAGGATGCGGTCGTCGCGCAGATCCTGATGGCCTTCAAGCGTCGCCCCTTCCTCCATCCAGTCGAGCCGCTCCGTGGTCGCCAGACGCGGGTTTTCCACTTCCAGACCGGCAGGCAGCAAACTCTGCACGACCACGTTGTCGACTGGCCCGGAGGTGCTGCGCACCCGGGTGCGCATGATGACCAGATCCCCCTGCCGGACGCTGTCGTCTTCCAGGGGCAGCCCGTTTTCGCGCAGCAGCGTCTGTTCGATTTCAATCCCCCGGCTTTCCGGGACATGGGCATCGGCCTTGGGTGTGGCCGAGGTCAGCACGGTGGCGAAGACGGCCCGGTCCGCAGGCGATTTGTCCAGGGTCAACACGCCCGTGGTCTGGATATCCTCACGCATGAAGAGCTTCGTTTCCTCGAAAACCTCTGCCCCGTCGGGCCAGGTCAGCGTGCCCGCGAAGGGTCGGCTGTCATCCAGGGCGGCCAGATATTTTCCCAGAGCCATGAAGGCCAGGCTCGTCTCCTGGGTCGAATGCCATCCGCCATGGCCAAGATCCGCCCCCAGACGGGTCATGAGCTCCGGCAGCCTCGGATCGTCGGGCACGTTTTTGAGCAGGATGAGCGCGATGATCGCCCTGTCGCGCAGGCCCGAACCCAGGTTGCCGCCGCTTTCCCGGCGTTTGTCGTCGATGGCCGGGACCGCGTGCAGCAGCGTGAAGCCCGCGGACTGGTTGCTGGTCTCCAGATAGGCCCCGGCCAGCAGGGTCCGCGCCACGCCGCTCAGGGATTTTTCAAAGGTCGCGCGCAGATAGTCCTGGCTGCCCAGGTTGGACCTCTTGCCCAGCGCCAGGACGTAGAGCGCGTAGGCGGCCTGTTCGATCTTCTGCGCCGTGCTTCCGGCTTCGGGGTTGGCCAGTGATTCAAGGTAATAAAATGCGCTGTCGAGCATGCGCTCGGGGATGGTGTGTCCGGCCAGTTGGGCCTCCAGCAGGAAGTGGCAGACATAGGCCGAAACCCACGGGTCGGGCTCGGTGCCTCCAGGCCAGAAGGCATAGCCGCCCTGTCCGGTCTGCATGGTCTGCAGGCGGCGGATGGCCGCTTGCACCAGTCCGGCCGGGCCGGCGGTGTTGAAGCGTCCCGGCGCCAGTTCCCGGGCCAGGGCTCCGAAGTGCAGGAGCGGGAAGGCCTTGGACACGGTCTGCTCGGCGCAGCCGTACGGGTAGCCGAGCAGGTTCTCCAGGTGCCCGGAGTAGCGCATGAGCGGGCGGGTGGAAAGCCGCACCGTGCGTTTGGCCGATCCCGGCAGGAAGGTGTCCGGCAGCGCCGCGCCGATCCGGCCCGAGGCCGCGTCAAGGACCGTGCTTTCCATCATCCGGGTCACGGGCAGGGGGGATCGCTGATCAAGCTCTTCCCCGGCCGTGGCGGTCTCGCCGTTACCGGTGGCGGAGAAGGACAGCGTGACCTTGCCTTCCTCCATGCCGCAGCGCAGGGGCAGGTAGACGGTGTCTTCCCGTCCCGGTTCCAGGGTCAGGGGGGCGGGCATGGCTCCAAGCGTTGCCGGGCCGCTGACGCTGGCACTGATGCGGAACGAGCCGGCGGAGGGCGTGTCGTTGCGCAGGGTCAGGGGGATCTCGATCTCGTCGCCCAGCGCCAGGAAGCGGGGCAGGGTCGGGGTCAGGACCAGGGGCGTGCGCACGCGGGTCATGGCCGTGCCCGTGCCGAAGCTTTTGCCCTGGTTGCCGACGGCGACAATGCGCAGCGCGCCCTGGAAGTCGGGCAGGCGTACGCGGTGCCTCACCGAGCCTGTCTGGTCGGCGTCGAGCACTCCGGACCAGAAGGTCACGGGCCTTAGGCGGCGGATGCCTTCGGTGCGCATGAAGGACGAGGCCCCGCCCAGGTCGTCCCCGCCTCCGGCCAGCGGTCTGGCCGCGCCGATGTGCGGGAACATGAAGGCGAAATTGTCGTAGCTGATCACATCCAGGGCGCGCGGGGCGTAGAAATGGGCAAAGGGGTCCGGATTTTTGCCCCCGGCCAGCTGCATGATGCCCTCGTCGACCACGGCCACGGTCACCCGGGCGCGCGGCTGGGCCTGGACCCGGATTTCAAGGTCGGTCTGCGGGCGGACCTCGTCCGGGGCGTCAACGCGCAGGCCCATGCGGTTTACGAGGCTGTCCACGAAAATGGGCGTGGCCCCGAAGGCGCGCCCGGCGCTGCCGGGCGCGATGTCCGTGGCCCGGCGGATCAGGGTGGCGGTGAGATGCACGTTGGGCTGCCACTCTTCACGCACCGGAATGCGGATCTGGCCCGTGTTCCCGAGTAATTCGACGACTTCGAGGTGCTCCACTTTCGATCCTTCCACCGTGACCAGGGCCTTGCCCGCGAAAGGCGAGCGGATCTGGATGGAGGCCGTCTCGCCTGCCTGATAGCCCCTCTTGTCCGGGATCAGTTCCAGTCGGGCCGGGTTCTTGACCGCCCAGGGCGAGTAGCCCCAGCCGCCGCAGTAAAACTCCAGTTCCGAGGCCGCCCCGCTTTTCGGGTCGGCGAGGCGCACGCGGTACGAGCCGTAATCCGGCGGGGTGACGGAGAAGGAGCCCGCGCCGTCGCCTGCGCTCACGCGCTGGGTCGAGATTTCCACCGGATTTCGCACCGATTCGTAGTTGAACCCGGACTGGGTCCGGCGCATGACCGTCTGCCACTGGTCCTGAAACAGGGTCGCGACGAGATCCGGGTGGGCGATTTTTTCGCCCTCGGGGCTTACCGTCACGAACTCGAACACGGCCCGCTTGCGCGGCTCAAGCTCCATGGATCCGGGCCGCTTGATGCCGGGATACAAGGAGTAGGCGTGCACCGGGATGCGTTTTCTGGCGGTCACGCCGCGCCCGCCCTGTTCGCGCACGCGGCCGGTGAACTCGGCCCAGAGCGCCAGCGGCGGGGTCAGATCCTTGGGGATTTCCACCCCGAAGGCGGCCCGGCCGTCGGCGTCGAGGCGGCCATCCGTGGTCAACAGCGGCAGGGGCTCGAAGTTCTTGCCCGGATCGCCGAAGCTGTAGGCCTCAAAGCCCTTGGGCGCGAAATCGGCGGCCAGCAGCCGCGCCTTGACCGAGACGGCCAGATTCGAGGCGGGCGGGCCGAAGAGGTAGCGCGAGATCACGTCAAAGGTCAGCTTCCGGCCCGGTTCGCCCCCGGTTTCGGTGGATGCGATCTCCACGCTCAGGCGGTCGGGGATGAATTCCTCGACCTGATAGGAGTAGGAGCCGATGACCTGGCCGCCGCTCAGGGCTTGCAGCAGATAGTGCCCGGTCAGGGACCAGTCCGGGATGTCCAGGCTGAAACCGGCCATGCCCCTGTCCAGGACCAGGTTCATGGTGCGCAGCAGGCGGCCTTCGGGGTCGCGTTGCTCAAGGGTCACGGGCAGGTCGGGGGGCGTGCCGATGCGGCCGTCGCGGACCAGCATCGCACCGTCCAGGGTTTCGCCGGGGCGGTAGATGTCGCGCTTGCCGTAAAGATATGCCTGCAGTCCGGTCTGGCTGATGGAGGCGCCGCTGACATCGAGTCCCGTGGTGTCGATGCGGAAACGGTCCAGAAAGATGAAGCTGAAATCCTCTCCGTGCCGGGCCAGGATCATGGCCGGCGAACCCAGTTCGTTGTCGTGCCCGGCGTGAGGAATGCGGGCCAGGCCGTCGGCGTTGGTGCGGGTGGCGCCCAGCACCTGGTTCTTGAAGCTCAGGAGCGTCAGGTCCACGCCTTCCAGGGCGCGCAGATCCCCCAGGGAATTGGCCCAGACCAGAAAGCCCGCCTCATCCTGCTTGGCCACCAGGCCGATGTCCGTGCGCAGGACCCAGCGCGTTGCGCCGCGATAGTCCGCAGGCAGGCTCAGGCCAAGCTTGTACAGGCCCGGACGCTGGTCGGGGATGAGCTCGGACATGGACAGGGTCCGCTCCTGCACCGTGTTCGGCGGGGCGGCCACGCTGAAGGTCTCGCGGTGGATTTCGCTGCCCAGATGATACGGCACCGAGTCCCGGGCGGCGGTGCTGTCGAAGATGGAGTATCCGTAATCCTGGAAGAGGACGCTCAGGTTGTTGGGGAAGACCCGACTCACGGTCAGTTCCACCGCGTCGGCGTTGACGTGTTCGACTCCAAGCAAGCCCTGTCCCTGGCGCGGCAGGAACATGCCCTCGGACGAGAAGTCCACGCTTGGGGGGAGGTCCGGCATGCGCAGGGTCTGCTCGAAAGGCGCTTCAAGCACGGCCTTGTCTTCGGCCAGAAGGCCCTTGGCGATGCGGATTGTGTAGGTGGTTCCGGGTTCGAGTTTGCCGGTCAGGGAGGCTGTCTTGCCGTGGGCCGAGACCGAAATCCGGGCTTCGGGCTCGATGCGCAGCAGTTCACGGATGGCGGCGGCGCTGACGGGCGCGGAAAAATCAAGGTTGATGCGCGAAAGGTCCTTGTCGGCCTGGGGGCTGACGGCAACGACGCGCAGCACCGGGTCCAGGCGAAGCTCGATGTCCCGCCTGAATTCCTGCCCAAGGGCCAGGCTCTTTTCCGCCACAGTCAGCTCCGGGGCCAGCCGCAGGGTCAGGGTGCGGCCGGCCGTGTCCTTGCGCACGGGCGCGCTGCGGAAGCCGAAGCTGGTCGCGCGCCACTGGGTCAGGAGCGAAAGTTCGACGGAGGCGCCATCCGCTTCGCTCAGGCGCATGGCGGCGAGCAGCTTTTCCGGGTCCACGGGCGCGTTGAAGACGACGCGTCCCTCCAGTTCGACCATGTCCGGACCGGCGTCGGAGGCCAGTTCGTTCACGGTCAGTTCCTGCACGGCAAAGCTGCCGGTGCGGATCAGCCTGCTGCGCTCGGCATGCAGGAGCTTGTCCGGAAAAACCTTTGGGCTGAGGGTCAGGGAGTACTGCATGTCGAGCGGCAGGGGCGTCTGGGCCAGGAATTTCAAGGTGTAGGGATTGGTCCAGACCCATTGCCCCGCGACGGCGGGCTCGATGGCGGCCGGGGCCGCCTGCGCGCGTACGGAGTCCGGGACGGGCTGGTCGAACTCTACGGCCAGGGTGGTGCGCATGGCGCTGTCGAGGCTGATTCCACTTACGGCCAGGGCTTGCTGCTCGTGGCTTGAGAAACGGTCTTTGAGCAGCCACGTCTGGCCCGCGATGATCAGAAGGAGCAGGGCGATGACCCAGTTTTTGGGGTTGGACATGAGCACCTCGCGCGCGTGAAGAATTGTGTTTTGGAATCCATGATCTGGCAAGGACCGGCTCAAAAAGCAAGAGGCGGCTTTTCAACGCACGGGCTTTGCTCTACAATATCGGGCATAAACATTTCGAGATGGAGGAGTCATGATCGCTTTTCTTGTGGTGCTCGCCCTGGCCGCCGCGCTTTTGCTGTGGGCGGTGTTTATCTACAATGGACTGGTGCGGATGCGCAGCACGGTGGAGGAAGCCTGGAGCGGGATCGACGTCCAGCTCAAGCGGCGCACGGACCTCATTCCCAATCTTGTCTCCACGGTCAAAGGGTATGCCGAACACGAAAAGGGCACCCTGGAGGAGGTCATCCGTTTGCGCGGTCTGGCCCAGAACGCCCAGGGCGTGGGCGAGACGGCCCAGGCGCAGGGGCTCCTGGGGTCGGCGCTGGGCAAGCTCTTCGCCCTGGCCGAGAACTATCCGGAGCTCAAGGCCAACGCCAACTTCGCGCAGTTGCAGGCCTCCCTGGGCGAGATCGAGGAGCAGGTCCAGCTGTCCCGCCGCTACTACAACGGGGCGGTGCGCAATCTGAACATCGCGGTGGAGTCGTTCCCGTCCAATCTGGTCGCCGGACGCTTCGGCTTTGAAAAGGCGGAATTCTTCGAGCTTGAGAGCCCGGCGGAGCGGGCCGTGCCCAAGGTGGAGTTCTAGGGTGGCGGGCATGCATGCGCGGATACTTCTGGCCGCGCTGATCACGCTGCTTTCCTGCGCGCCCCTGCTGGCCGAGACCGAACGAATCCTCGATTTTTCCTCCCTGGTCCTCATCGACCCGGACGGGTCCATGGTGGTCACCGAGACCATCACCGTCCAGGCCACTGGGGACCAGATCAAACGCGGAATCGTGCGCGAGTTCCCGACGCTCTACACCGGGCGCGACGGGAGCCGGGTGCGCGTCGGGTTCACGCTTCTGGACGTGAAGCGCGACGGCGCGAGCGAGCCCTATCACACCGAGAAAAAATCCAACGGGGTGGCCATCTATGTCGGGGACAGGAACGTCCATCTTTCGCCTGGCCGCCACACCTACGACCTGACATACAGGACCACCGGCCAGCTCGGCTTTTTCGCGGAGCATGACGAGCTCTACTGGAACGTGAACGGCAACGGCTGGCGGCTGTCCTTTGACCGGGTCCGCTGCGAGGTGCGGCTGCCGGGCGGGGCGCGGGCCCTTGAGGCCGTGGCCTACGAAGGGCCCATGGGCAGCACGGACAGCCGTGTTTTCTCCGTGGCCGGTCAGCGGGAAGTGACCTTCGGTTCGACGCGGCCTTATGCGCAGGGCGAAGGCCTGACCATCGCCGTTTCCTGGCCCAAGGGCTTCGTGACCCCGCCTTCGGCCACGGAGCAGGCGGCGCGGGTCTTGAGCGACAGCGGTTCGCTACTGCCCGCCGGCATCGGAGCGACGCTTCTTTTCGTCTACTATGTCCTGGCCTGGATGAAGGTTGGGCGCGATCCGGAGAAGGGCGTGATCATCCCCCGCTTCGCCCCGCCCAAGGGTTTTTCCCCGGCCATGGTCCGCATGCTGTGGCGCATGAGGTTCGACAACACGGCCTTTACCGCCGCCGTGGTCAACATGGCGGTCAAGGGCGGGCTTTCCATCGTGGACAATGGGAAAATGGGCCTCGAATTGGCCGATCAGGCGCCGCCGGACCTGTCCGTCGGGGAGCGGGCCGCGTGGGACGAGCTGCGCAAGGCCGGGCCGCTGGTGGAGTTGAAGAACACCAACCACCGGGCGCTGAACCGGGCCAGGCAGGCCATCAAGGACAAGCTCGGGCGAGAGCTGTCCTCCACCTATTTTCTGACCAATTCAGGCTGGCTCGCTCCGGGCATCGGCGTCACCCTGGCCACGGTGGCGGGCATGGCCTGGGCCGCTCCCGTGCCGCCCGAACTGCTCTTCATCGGCGTCTGGCTGATGGGCTGGACGTTCGGCTGCTTTGTGCTGGCGCGGCAGGTGGTCACGGCGTGGCGGGCCCGGGGCGTCAAGGGCAAGCTTTCGGCCGTGCCCCTGACCGTGTTCGCGCTGCCGTTTCTGGGCGGCGAGGTGGCCGGGCTCTGGGTGCTAGGCGGCCAGATCGGCTTTGCGGCCACGCTGGCCTTTGGTGGAGTAATCCTCATGAACGCGGTGTTCTATGAGCTGTTGAAAGCGCCGACGCGCATCGGCCGTCAGACGCTGGACGAAATCGAGGGCTTCAGGATGTACCTGTCCGTGGCGGAGGAGGAACGGCTGAATTTCATCCATCCTCCGGACGAGACTCCCGAACTGTTCGAGAAGTTTCTGCCCTACGCCATGGCCCTGGGCGTTGAAAACCAGTGGGGAGAGCGGTTCGCGAACCTGCTGGAACGGTCCGGATACGAGCCGGGCTGGTACGCCGGGCATCACTGGGACCGGATGCATCCGGGGGCCTTCGCGGCGGGGCTTGGAAGCGGGATGCAGTCCGCCGTTTCTTCGGCATCCAGCGCGCCGGGCCGATCTTCCGGCATGGGCGGCGGCGGATCGTCCGGTGGCGGAGGCGGCGGAGGCGGCGGCGGGGGATGGTAAAAACGAGGGGCCGGTTCAGATGAGCCGGCCCTCGCATTTCGGGCGGGAGAAAGAGGCGGACGCCAGGTCCTTCAGCCCATGTCCTTCACGAAATCGACGTAGTCCTCGACGGTCAGCTCCAGTTCCGCGACCTTGATCTCGGAGAGGTCGAGGATGATCGCCTCGGGGCTGGTCGCCAGGTCGATGTCCGGGGTGTGGACGATGCCGATGCCGGCCTTGGCCAGGACCTTGTTGGCCAGGCTGACCATGAGCAGAATGACGTCCTGGCCCCCGTCCATGTTCTCGTCGTGGTGATGCTCGGCCACATCGCAGTAGATCCGGGGCAGGTTCCAGCTTTTGAGCAGTTGCGCTCCAAGGCTCTGGTGCAACGTGTCGAGCACTTCCTCGATAAAGGACTGGGGGGCGTTTTCGTCCAGCCGCCCGCTTTTCTTCAAGTCTGAGATGGCGATGAGCAGAAAGGCCTTGCCGATGTCGTGCAGCAGGCCCGCGAAAAAGGCCTCGTTCATCTTGCTCGGCAGACGGCATTCCTTGGCGATCCATTTGGCGCCCAGGGCGCAGGCCACGGAATGGATCCAGAGCTGATCCATGTATTCGCGGATGAAAGGGTCCGAGGTGGTGAAGGATTGCTTCTGGGTCAGCAGGGTGACCAGGTTGGAGACTTCGGCCAGGCCGAGCCGGACCATGGCGTTCCGGACCGTGGTCACTTCGATCATGCCCCGGTAAAAGGACGAGTTGGCCACCTTGAGAAGCTGGCCGGACAGGGCCGGATCGCGCAGGATCTGTTTTTCGATGACCTGCATGTCCGGATCCGGCTTGGCCATTTCCTGCTGGATGGCGAGGCCGGTGCGGTTGAAGGCCGGGAGCTGCGCCTGATCCGAGTGCACATGCTCCTTGAGGATTTCGATGAAGGACTTGGCCTCGTTCATTGCTAGACTCCGAGCAGGCGGCGGGTTTCTTCCAGTGGGCGGGGTTTCAGGACCAGGGGCAGGCAGCGCATGACCTCCTCCAGGGTGGTCAGGCCTTCGGAAGCCTTGACCAGACCTTCCTCGAACAGGGTCACGAGCCCTGCGCTCTCCAGCGCGATCTTGCGGATGTCGAAGCTGGTTTTGCGTTCCAGAATGGCGGCGCGGACCATTTCGTCGAGAATGAGCAGCTCGAACACCGCGATGCGCCCCCGGTATCCCGTGTAGCGGCAGTGGGCGCAGCCCGTTCCCTTGCGGAAATTCGAGCCCTGGATCGTGGCCTGGGTGTAGCCGAAGAGTTGCAGCTCGCCGGGGCTTGGCTTGTACGGCTTTGAGCATTCCGGGCAGATGCGCCGCAGCAGGCGCTGCGCGACTACGCTGACCACGGTGGAAGAGATCAGGAAGGCCTCGATGTCCATGTTCATGAGCCGGATCAGGCCGCCGATGGAGTCTTCGGTGTGGAAGGTGGTCAGCACCTTGTGACCGGTCAGGGCGGCCTGCACGGCCACCTCCGCCGAATAATTGTCGCGGATCTCGCCGATGAGGATGACGTCGGGGTCCTGGCGTACGATGTGTCGCAGGGTTTCCTCGAAGGTCAGGTTGATTTTGGGGTCGATGGAGCACTGGGAGATGCCGGGGATGACGTATTCGACGGGCTCCTCGGCCGTGATGATGGACAGAAGCGGCGTGTTCAGATGGTGGATGCAGCTGTAGACCGTGGTCGTCTTGCCCGACCCGGTGGGTCCGGTGATGATCACCACGCCGCTGGGCCTGGACAGCGCCCCGTCGATGAAGCGCTTGAGGATCTTCGGGTACATCCCGATGCTCGCGATGTCGATGAGGTTGCCCTGCCGGTTCAGCAGGCGCAGCACGATGGCCTCGCCGTGGATGGTCACGTAGAAGGAGGCGCGCATGTCGAGTTCCCCGCCGGGGTACTCGAACAGGATGCGCCCGCCCTGGTGACGGCGCTTCTCGGCGATGTCCGCCTTGCACATGATCTTGATGCGGCTTGAGATGTTGGGGATCATCCCGCGCGGGTAGTCCTTGTAGGGTTCGAGCACCCCGTCACGGCGGAAGCGGATGCGCAGGCGGTCGGGGAGGGGTTCCATGTGGATGTCGCTGACGTCGAGTTCGATGGCGTCGAGGATGATGCGCTCGACGATGCCCGAGGCCGATTCGTCGTCCACGGACTCCTTGGCCTGGGCGCCGCGCTCGAAGCGCTGATAGGTTTCAAGGATGGACTCGCGCGTGGCGATGGCCGGCAGGATGCCCTCGGGGAAGATGGTGCGCGCCTCTTCCTGATCGTCCATGTCCAGCACGTTGGCGAAGGCAACAACGACCTGGTGGCCCTGGCGTTCGATGGGCACATAGGCCGCCTTGCTCCTGTAGGCCACGGGGATCTGGTGCATGAGGGACATGTCCAGGGCGGTGAACCTGGGATCGACGAAGGGATAGCCCAGTTGCAGGGACAGGGCTTCAAGGAGCTTGAATTCCTTGATGAAATTGTTGTTGACGAGGACTTCGCCAAGCTTCTGCGGACTGCGGCTGGCGCGCTGGATCTGGAAGGCGGCTTCGAGGTCCGCCTCGCTTATCAATCCGAGTTCCAGAAGCAGGCTGCCGATGCGCATGGACAGCTTGTTCTTGCGGATCGCCGCCGTGACCTGTTCGCTGGTTACGTATCCGAGTTCCTTGACGATTTCGAGCAAGGGTTTGGGGCGGACCAGCTTGGCGCGCAGGCGTGAGGCATGCAGCGCCTGCTTTTCCGTGAGCATCCCCTCCTTGACCAGGATGTCGATGAGCTCGCCATGGGTCGTCGGCTGGCTGTTGCTAGGCTTGTCCTCAGGCATCGGGGCTCCATGGTCAAAGTTGAGCAGTGGCGAAAAGGTCTTACAGAGAGAAGATTATGGAGTCAATTTGATGGGATGCGATGGTTTGTCGTACATGCGGCTCATTTGCGCGGGCTTGCGGGCAGCCTGACATGAAAAACGCAACCCTTGCCGAAAACCGAGTCCACGCTGATGCTTCCCCCCATTCGGGAGAGGATGTCCCGGCAGATGGACAAGCCAAGGCCCGTGCCTTTGCCTGCGGCCTTGGTGGTGAAGAACGGCTCGAAAATATTGGGCAGGATGTCGCCGGGAATGCCAGGCCCGTTGTCTTCGACATCGATGCGCACGAAGTTGTCCTCGCGCGAGGAGCGCAGCTGCACCAGACCGTCTTCCTTTTCGATGGCGTCGATGGCGTTGTTGATGAGATTCAAGATGATCTGCTGGATCTCCGTGGGCGAGATTTCGACGTCTCCGGCCTGGGGGTCGAGGTTCAGGCGGACCTCCACGCCTCGGTATTTGGCTTTTTGGCGGGCGAAACCGGCTATGTCCTCCAGCAGGGAGTTGATGTGCACCACCTTGGCCGTGTTGTCGGGCTTGCGGGCAAAGCTCAGCAGCTTGTGCGTGATTTCGCGGCACCGGTGCCCCTGGGTGGTGATGGTTTGCAGGGAGGAGAAGATTTCTTCGGTGTTTTCCGCGCTGTGCGGATCGTCGGACTTGAGCAGGTCCTGAATCCATCCCGCGTTTTCCATCATGATGGCCAGGGGGTTGTTTATCTCGTGGGCGACGCCGGCCGCGAGTTCGCCGATGGCGGCCAGCTTGCCGGCCTCCATGAGGTGCCGCTGCATCCGTTGCTGTTCGCGTTCGGCCTTGAGCAGACGTTGCTCGGTCCGTCTGGCCAGGGCCAGGGCCGTGGCGACGATTCCGGCGCAGCCCATGAGGACAATGCCCACGGCCAGCAGCCTGGCCTTCATGAGTGGCCGCGTGGTCAGGGTCTTGGGCTGATGGATGACCAGGATGCTGCCCGCTGATTTGAGCGGGGCGCATCCGTAAAGGGTGGCCGCGCCTGTCGCGTCCTTGCCCTCAAGCACCACGGGCCTGCCTTCGGGAAAAAACTGCTGGGCCAGCAGCAGGGCCGTCGCCCTGTCGCCGGGGCCGGATTCTCCGCCGGCGCTGAAATCGCCCTGGCGGTCGAGAAAAAACGCTCCCCCGGACCCTCCGGGGTGGAAGATGCGGATCGTGTTTTGAATCTGTTCCGGATCGAGGTGGGCCCGCAACAACCAGGCGGTCTGCTCGAAGATGACGCGCACGCCGAGGTAGCAGTGCGTCTCGCATTGGGCGAGATTGCTGACGAATCGCGGGCGGCTTATGGCCTGCTGGAACCACGGTTCCAGCTCCGGCTCAGGCCCGTCGGGCGCGCCGCCGGCGCGGGCGATGACCTTGCCGCTGGAGTCGATGAGGTCGAGGTCAAGGAACACGCCCTGATAGGCATTTTGCAGGAAGTGCAGCCGGGTGCGCAGGTAGCCGGGGTCCGAGAGGTCCGTGATGGTGGCGGAGGCGGCTTCGTGATGCAGGTTGGAGATCTTTTCATCCAGGAAGGCATCGATGCTTTGAGCGGCGCTCATGGCTTTCTGCGCCAGGAGGGCGTGATTTTTATCCCGGTAGGCCGCGTCGTAAAAGACATAGCCCAGAGTGGCCATGCACATGAGCGGCACAATGGCCACCAGGATGGAGAGCACCGTCTGCTGGCCGCTCAAGAGGCGCGGGGACGCTGTTTTCACGGCCTGGGCGGCGTCTGTTGCGTTGGAGAAAGCTTGGGTCATGGTCCGTCCAGGGGATGCGCGTCATGTGTCCCGGTTTCGGATGTCCTGCCGCCAGGAGTTGAGGGGTGCGCAGCACCCCCCGCCGGTATGCTGGTTGCGGCGGATCGCGTTGCCGGATTCGGCCTCGAGCATGGTCCGACACAGGTAGCGCCCTTTTTCGTCGCTCCAGAAGAGCTCGGGACAGCGGGGCAGATAGCCGTGCCGGCGCAGGGAATCCGTGCATTGGTCATGCAGGCAGCACCATCCACAGCCCACGCAGGGCAGATACGACATGATAATTTTCCTTGCGCCGTGCGGCTGTGTCGGGGCGCGGGTCCGGCATGAGTCCTGGGCGGGAAGGCTAGCCCAAGGACGGGTGACGGTAAAGGAAATTCTGGGATCATGGCATTGGGATCGCATTCGGACCTGAGTCTGCCCGGATAGGGGGCCGGAGGGCGGCGGGCGGTTTTCGCACCGGCCGCGCCCGGCATCGGCTGTCTGAAAAGACCGGGGCATCGCTGCCCCGGTCCGTGGCCTGGAATCAGAGTTGGCCGAGGATGTTGGGATGATGGAACTCGTACTCCATATCCTCTGTGTGGCAGACGGCGCAGTTGCCCTTGCTGCCGATGGGACCGGGGTGGCCCTGGTACTGCAAGGGCTGGATGGCGTCGAGATCCGGGTGGAACGCGTTTGTGGCCGGATATTCGGCGTGGGTCGAGCCGTGGCACGATTCGCACATCAGACCCGCGTCGTCGGTGCGGGTGCGGTACAGTCCGGCAGGTCCGCGCACCCACTGGTTGAAGCCCGAAGGGTTCTCGTCCTGGGGCGGCTCGAAATCCACGTGGCAGTTCAGGCAGTCCGGCTGGTCGATCCACGGCGTGCGCGGCTCGATTTCGTCCGTGTCGCCGACAAGCCTGGGCTTGACGTGGCGCATGAGCAGTTCGGCCTTGGGTTTGCCCGCCTCCTTTTCGCCGCGCAGGAGCGACAGGGCGTGGTCTTCCAGGGTGCCGTGGCAGTTGACGCAGGTCAGGCCCTTGGCCGCATGGGTGCCCCGGGCGCAGTAGGTGTAGCTGTCCGGCCCGGTGGGGTGGCAGGAATGGCAGGGCTCGGCGTCGGGCCGGTCGGACAGGTAGTTGGCGTGGAAGCCGTGGATGGCGGCCGGAAGGTTCAGAAGTTCCGGCCTGCCCGCGGCATTGAGCAGCGGATCGGGATGGCAGCTTTGGCAAAGCACGGGCTTGCCCGCTTCGGCCTCGGGCAGCAGCCGGGTCTTGTGACGCCTGTCGTGTCTGGCCAGCACGTCGGAGGCCGTGGTCACGGAAATGCCCATGGCGCCCTCGTGCCGCCAGGCGCCGCCGTGGCAGTTCTTGCAGCCGATCTCCGTGGAGATGGGAGCCACGACCTTGGTGGTGGCCAGAATCTCGCCGCTGGCCATGTCCTTGGCTTCGATGGTGAAGACGGGATAGGGGTTGACGGCGCCGTCATCCGTGTAGGGCAGCACGGGAATGCCGTCCGCCACGAAGTTCGAGCCCTGGTCGGCACGCTTCATCACGCCCGACATGCCCAGCCCCTTGGAGCTGACGTTTTGGGGCAGTTCCTTGCCCACCAGGGAGGGGGCGTATTTCCAGAACTCCACATGGTTGGCCGGGTTTTCGAAACCCTCTGGTGCGGTGTAGGTGATTTCGACGTTTTCGGTCACAAGCTCCGGCAGGGGGCCGCGTCGGATGAGCTGGGCCATGAGGGTGCTGCCCGGAGGGAGCAGGGAAAAGCGGCTGTCGCTGTCGGAGATGCATTTCTCGCCCAGCGTGCACCAGGACAGCAGCACGTACTCGGATTCCTGGGCGTCGAAGGCCGGGATTTCAAGATCGGTCTGCGGACGCGGGCGCGTTCGCTCCGGCGTCGCGGGCGCTTCGGCCAGTTCGTGCGCGATGTAGCTGGCCAGGGCTTTTCGCTCCTCGGGGGTGCCCGCGAAGCGCGGCATGTAGGCGTAGATCTTGCCCATGCCCGAGATCTGGGCTTCGAGGCCCGTGACCCCGAACTTCGCGCCCAGGCGCTTCATGTCGTGCAGGGGGCCGCCGATGGAGTGGCAGGCGGCGCACTGGCCGCGAAAGATCTCGCGGCCTGCGGCCATGGCGTTTTCAGGAGTGATCTCCTGATTCTGGTTCCACCCCGAGGTCTTCAGGAATCCTTCGGCGGCGATGGCCTCCTCGGTGCCGGCCAGGATGGCGTTGGAATACATGTAGCCGTGGATCAGGTACGGTCTGCGTCCGGCCTCGCGCATGGTTTCAAAGCAGCCCATGTAGGCCAGGCCGATGACGAGCAGGACCAGGGCCATGGGGCGCTTGACGGCCGCCGGCATGCGTACGGCCATGATCAGTCCGCCGGCGAAGAGGACGATCGAAATCCACAAAAAGCCCGTCAGGTACGGAGCGATCTCCGGGTTGGCGCCCAGGATCATGGCCTGCGGCCCTTCGGGCAGGGCGCTTATGTACCACCAGCCCGAAAGCAGCAGGAAGGCGAAGGGAGCCAGAAGCCAGGTCGCGCAGTAGCGGACCAGGGTTTCGCGGGTATGCGGGTCCTTTTCCCAGGTGGCGGTGACAAAGCCGTAGAGCCCGGCCAGGATCATGGCGATGAAGGTTCTGAAGGCCAGCGCCGGCCAGAAGGAGGGATTGAAGAGTCCGTCCCAGATGTCCTTTGTCTCCAGCCAGTCTCCGGGCGTGAGCATGAAGCCGATGATGCCGTTGATCATGAACAGCGACATCCAGCCGAAGAAGAAATAGAGCCAGCCGATGGCCAGGTGGTTGCGCCGCCCCATTTTTCCGAAGGTGTAGAAATAGATGAACAGGGATACGATCTCGCCCAGGAAGAAGACCCATTCGATGGCCCAGGCGAAGACGAAGGTGTGGATGAGCGTGATCGTGGCTGCGGGGGCGACCAGGGAGATGATGAACCAGATGCCCACGCCGGTGATTCCGCCCAGGACCATGGTCACCAGCAGGAAGAATTTGGTGTGCCGCTTGGTGTAGTCGAGGATGGGCTGGGAGTTTCGGCGGTAGCCGAGGTGTTCGGTCAGGACGAGGAAGAGTCCGCCGCCCACGGCGAAATGGGCGATGTAGACATGGAATACGGCGATGAGCGCGATGAGCAGGCCGCCGCCGGCCCAGTGGAGTTCCCAGATTGGAAAGTTCATGAGCGCACCTCCGAATCCTTGGCGGCGGCGCGGAGCATCCAGGCAACGACGCACAGCCCGGCCGCCAGGGTCAGGACAAAAAGGACAAGCGGAAGATATTCACCGGTCACGACGCGGTCGTTGACCTGGAAATACGGGGCCAGATAGGCGTCCCGCACCATGTCGCGCAGCAGGATCATGAGGGTGATGGTGGTCACGGACAGGACCGCCGTGGTGTTCACGTTGTAGCTCAGCGCGTTGCTGATGCTGAAGATGCCCAGGCTCGCGCTGACCGCGAAGATCAGGGTGTGCGGCAGCGATCCGCCCAGCAAAAGGTGTTTGACGGGTTCCGGCAGGGCGGAGAGGAACCACAGGCCCAGCGCCATCTGGACCATGGTCGAGAACGCGTACCAGTTCACGCCGTGCCGCACCCAGCGCTGCGCCCCGGGATCGGTCTTGACCTTGCGCTTGTAAAACAGCGCCAGCGCGAGGCCCGCCAGGGCGGTGGAGGAGGCGACGATGTGCAGATAGCGCGGCAGCACGGTCGGGTCGCTCAGGTTGAGCAGCGTGCCCCAGGGATTTTCGAAATAGGCGCTCCAGCTTGCGGGGCTGAGCATGAGTGTCATGTTGTTGGTGAAGATGAAGGCGGTGACCAGGAGACAGACGGTGGTCAGGGCGATGAAGAATGTGCGCAGGCTGCCCAGGGGCACGTAGCGGAAATCGTAGATGTAGGCGCTCCCGTAGGCCACGATGACCAGTCCCACCACCCCCAGCCAGTATACGGCCATGAGCACGCTGCTGGTGTAGAGGAACTGCCCGTACAGGACCTGCATGAAGAGCAGGGGCGCCACGCCGAAGTTGACGGCGAAGGCGATGGTGAAGGGCAGCTTGGTGGAAATCGATTTGGTCAGGGGCTCTGTCTCGGCCTTGCCGCGCAGATGGTGGACCAGGGCGATGATGGACGCGCCGAGCATGACGTTCATGACCAGAATGTGGACAATGAAGGTCAGCACCTGAAAGAGGTAGAACCACCCCCATTCCACCGGGATGGGGAGGGCTTGCGGGATGAGACGGGTGGGATCCATGTGCTTCTCCGTTGATTGGGTGTGGTGCTTGCGGGGAACCCTGGTACTATGAAGACGTTGTCTATCCGATTCACGGTTTGGCGTCAAAAGTTGCCGCGTAAAAAACGCGCTGTTTTCAAGAACCGCGCTATGCGCTTTAGCCATCCTCCATGCGTTCTTTCCTCAGCAGCTCCACGAAGCGTTCCGCCGGCACGGGGGGTGAAAAAAGATAGCCCTGTCCGAGCTTGCACCCCAGCGACTTGAGCAGCCGGTGGTGCTCCTGCGTCTCGATGCCTTCGGCCAGGGGCGTGATGTCCAGGCTGGCTGCGATGCCGAGCATGGCGCGCACGAGGGCCAGCGCGGAGTGGTCGGGCAGGTTTTTGACAAAGGACTTGTCGATCTTCAGGACGTCGAAGGACAGGGTGTGCACGTAGGACAGCGACGAGTAGCCGGTGCCGAAGTCGTCCAGGGCGCTCGAGACGCCCAGCCTGTCGATGGCTTCGAGGGTGGCGCGCACCTGGTCGATGTTTTCCATGTACACGGTCTCGGTGACTTCGAGGGCCAGCTGGTCGGGAGGAAGCGCGCTTTCATCCAGCACGACCCGCACTTCTTCGGGCAGGTTCCCGCGCTGGAAATGGCGGGCGGAGATGTTGCAGGACACGCGCAGCCTGCCAAGCCCCTGCTCGTCCCATTCCCGGGCCTGGCGGCAGGCCTGGGCCATGATGTCCAGATCGATGTCCGTGATCAGATTGGTCTGCTCCGCCACGGGAATGAAATCCAGGGGAGAGACGAGGCTGCCGTCGGGCCTGCGCCAGCGGGCCAGGGCTTCGGCGCCGACGATCCGGCCGCTGTCCAGGTCGATGACCGGCTGGAAGAAGGCGACAATTTCTCCGCTGTCCAGGGCCAGGCGCAGCTGCCTCTCGATTTCCATCCGGCGCTGGGCCTTCAGGGTCAGCTCCGGGGAATGAAAGCGGTAGATGTTCTTGCCGGAGTTTTTCGACTGATACATGGCCAGGTCCGCGCACCGGACCAGCTGGCCGGACGTGTCCCCGTCCCCGGGAAAGAGCGCCACGCCGACGCTCACGCTCAGGTATGTTTCGGAATCTCCGAACTGAAAGGGCGCGGCCAGGGCGTCGATGAGCTTTTGGGCCAGCTGCGCGTATTCGTCCTTGGAGCGGTTGGCCTCGGAAACGACGATGAACTCGTCGCCGCCCAGACGACCGACCAGTTCGGAGGTTTTGAGGATGGACACAAGCCGCTGCCCGGCCTCCATGAGCATGATGTCGCCCACGGCGTGCCCCCAGGAATCGTTGATGACCTTGAAGTCGTCGAGATCGAGCAGGAACACGGCCAGGCTGCCGGTCTCGGGGGGCAGGCCCTGCACCGTGCGGTCCAGCCTCTCCATGGCGCTGAGGCGGTTGGGCAGGCCGGTCAGGGTGTCCGTGTAGGCGAGCTCGTGCAGCTTCCTTTCCGCGTTCTTGATGTCGCTGATGTCGACCAGGAAGGCGATGGACTGTTGCGAGTTGGGGATGACGGCCACGGTCAGCCGGACATGGCGCGTCTCGCCGGAGGTGTTGATGAGGCGCGCCTCGTAGGTCCTGGGCGCCGAATTCTCGTCCTGGCGTCGCAGGGCGTGGTAGCGCAGCATTCTCTGCACGTCGTCGGGATGGAAGAACCGGGTCCAGGACGGGGTCTGGCGCATGTCCTGCTCCGTGATGCCGGCGAGGTGGAGGAACTCGGTGTTGGCGACGGCCAGGGTGGTGTCCTCGTTGATGAGGATGCCCGGCGTGCCGGTGTTCATGAATATGGCCCGGTAGCGCTCCTCGGATTCCTGCAGGAGACGGCGCGTGCGCTCGATTTCCCGGATGTCCAGGAACGTTTCGAGCACGAAGCCCTGCCCGTCCCGGGTGACAATGGTGGCGGACTTGAGGATGTCGATTTCCTGCCCGCCTTCCGCGAGCAGCACGCGCCTGGAATTGTCGCAGGACTGGCCCAGGTCGCATACCGGGCATTTGCCGACTTCGGCGGCGCAGACGAACTTGTGGCAGACCTTGCCCAGAATGTCCTTTTCAGGACGTCCGATGAGCGAGCAGGCGTAAGGGTTGACGCTGACGATGACGTTGTCGTCCATGCGGATGAGCATCACGCCGACCTTGAGCGCCCCCATGATCTCCTGCAGAAAACGCTCGTTGTCGCGAATGGACGTGAAGGCGCTGTCCACCAGGTTCGAAAGCTGGTCTATTTCATCGCACTCCTGGTCGATCCGGCAGAGCTGCGCGTCCGGCGAGTCGCGTCGGACCCTGGCGCTCAAGTCCGAAAGTCGCGAGAGAATCCGTTTTTCAAGAAAGCCGATGCTGCTGAAAAAGCCCACGAACCCGAAAACCAGAACCACGGCCAGGGTGGTCTTCATGATCGTGTTCGCCATGGCCGACACTTCCCTGGGCGCGTTGGCGATCAGGGCTATCGGCGCACCCCCGGCGGCGTCGGGGAGCAGCAGCCCGCTCCAGATGGTGGCGCGCTCGGGCGTCACCAGCGCCTCGTTCATGGCTTTTTCCGAGCGCAGGGCGAGCATGGCTTGCGGCAGTTCCGGCGCGTCCGCCACATGGATCTGCAGCGCCAGTTCGGTGCGTTGGGTGATTTTTTCGACGTAGGCCTCGTCGATCTCCTGGATCATCCACAGTCGCCCCCGGGACGGGCCGGTCTGCTGGGATGTCAGAACCGTGCGGCTGGCTGTCATCCACAACGAGCCCGCGATGTTGACCACGGCCGGTCGGCCGCTGAACAGGTCGTCCTGCCCATGGGAGAGGCTTGTTTTGCGTATGTAGTCGAGCAGGGCCTCCTTGGGAGGCTCAAGCTCCTCGCCGCCGCGGGGCATGTAGGAGGCGTGCAGGATTTCTCCCCGGGCGCCGACGAAGGCGATGGCGCTCAAATCCTGATTGCGGAACACGTCGGGGGTGATGTTGCTGTCGACGTAATCGGCCGACAGCGTCGTCATGAATTCGTAGGTGTCGTCCCACCAGGACCAGTCCTTGACCAGGTTGTCGATGCGGATCATGTCCTGCTGCAACGAATTACGCGCGCGGCGCACGTTGGCGGCGGCCAGCTCCTGTTCGAAGGAGTCGAGCCGTTGGGTGATGACCAGGCTGATGATGAGCATGCAGCTCAGCCCCATGGCCACGAATATGAAGGTCAGAGCCATGATGGCCCGGGCACGCAGGGTGGTGAGGAGCTTCTTTGGCATGTACGGCCTTATAGGTATGAACCCTGCTCAATGCAAACCAAAAAACGTATGCTCGGGGTATGAAGAGGTGGTATTGACTGTGGGGGCGTCGATTCAGGCGTGGCTTGCGCCGTGGCCGCCCATCGGGGCGTCGGGAATCGACGAGGAAAACAAAAAGCCCCGGGCGCGCGGCCCGGGGCTTGATGCATGAAAAGTGGCGTCCCCAAGGGGATTTGAACCCCTGTTATCGGCGTGAAAGGCCGGTGTCCTGGACCTAGCTAGACGATGGGGACAGGTGGCTGGGCGACTTAGATTCGAACTAAGATTGACGGAGTCAGAGT
>Ga0265295_1001983_pt1 | contig 34037 bp, 29 predicted proteins | sample Munlansysbiofilm_FD_192503 | JGI IMG/M metagenome (GOLD analysis project Ga0265295, IMG submission 192503) | Leachate microbial communities from a municipal landfill in Southern Ontario, Canada - Methane capture system biofilm | ecosystem: Engineered > Solid waste > Landfill > Unclassified ... | reverse complement strand
GGTGAACCCCGATGATATTGTTGAGAAATACGGTGCCGACACGCTTCGTATCTATGAGATGTTCCTTGGCCCGTTGGAGCAGTCGAAACCTTGGGATACCAATGGTATAGATGGGGTGCTCAAGTTTCTTCGCCGACTATGGCGCCTTGCGCATGATGCTAACAATGAGGTTTGCATTAGCAATGAGCCAGCAACCAATGATGAGCTAAAGGTTCTTCACAAAACCATTAAAAAGATATCCGATAACATAGAGAAATTCAGCTTTAACACGGGCGTTTCGGCGTTTATGATATGCGTAAACGAGCTTAACGACCTAAAGTGTAATAAGCGCGAGGTGCTTGAGCCACTTACCATCCTTATTGCCCCTTACGCTCCGCATACTGCCGAAGAACTGTGGCATTTACTTGGGCATAAGGAGAGTGTTTTTAATGCGCAATGGCCCGAGCTTAAAGAGGAGTATCTTGTTGAGGACTCCTTTACTTGCCCCATATCGTTTAACGGAAAAACTAGGTTTACGCTTGATATTCCGTTAAATATGCCAAAGGATGAGGTTGAAAAATTAGTTTTTGCCAACGAGCAAACCGATCGTTACCTCCATGGCAAAACGCCTAGAAAGGTTATTATTGTTCCCAATAAAATTGTAAATATTGTGATATAGGATAATGATGAGGCTGTCTGAAAGGTTTAACCCCAATTATTCATTCGAATAATTGGGGTCTCCGACAGCGACTATACCTCACAACCAATCTAGTTGCCCAAAATTGGGTTCAACTAGGTCGGGGTAACCTGCATTTGCATTCATCTTTTGCAAATTTGATGAGTAATGCGGGTTAATCTATCGTGTATTTTTTTTGTGTAATAACTAATATTGCACAAAGGTTTCGCAGGGTTACTTTTCAGACAATCTATTTATATGCCTACCTAATCTGAGCACCAAGATTTTTACCGAATGCACGAATTAGATTGTTCATTACCTTGTCGATATATTTATCGGTTAGCGTTTTGTTCTCATCCTGCAGGGTGAACGAAACAGCGTACGATTTTCTATCTTCACCCAAATTCTTTCCTTCGTAAACATCAAATAGGTTGATGCGCTTTATTAGTTTTCGTTCCGTTTTGTATGCCACCTCCTTTATTTGAGCAAACGATACGTTACTATCGATAAGCAGAGCTAGGTCGCGTCGCACCTCGGGGAATTTTGGGATTTCAGCATACTGAACCTTATTCCGTTTAGCCATTTTAAATAGGGGTTCCCAAAATAGCTCAGCAAAGAAAACCTCCTGTTTAATGTCAAAATCTTTACAGATTTTTTTGGCAACCGCTCCCATATATCCAACCGCCTTGCTGTTAGCTTCAAGGGTTATGCCGTAGTCAAATAGGTCTTTTGGTGCTTCGGTTAGATTGATTTTATTGATACTTACACCCAATTTTTCTAGAATGTTGGTAACGATAGTTTTAAGGTGGTAGAACGATACCTTCTCCTGTTTTTTAGCCCAGCTCTCCTCGGTGTCATCTCCTGTAATCCACAGGCCTAACTTTAGCTCTTCGGAGTAGGCTTTTAGGGCATTCTGGGGGCCGCTTTTCTCTTTATTAAAGAAATAGGTGTTACCCCACTCATATAGTTTTAGGTTGCTATGCTTGCGGTTTATGTTGTAGATAATCGACTCTAATCCACCAAAAAGGAGCGTTTGGCGCATTGCGTTCAGATCGGTGCTAAGCGGATTAACTATTTCAACCGTATTGGCAACAGGGTAGGTTTCCAGGTTTTTGTAGTATGCCTTTTTTTGTAATGAGTTGCACATTATCTCGTTCATATCAATACCCGTAAGGGTGTCGGATATTAGCTTAATCACCCTGTGTTTATCGGGGCGCGAGCTGTGGGCAAGCGTGCTGTTTACCTTGCTGCTTATTTCCACATTGTTGTATCCGTAGATGCGTAGAATCTCCTCAACCACATCGGCTTCACGCTGAACATCTACACGGTAAGGCGGAATGCTTAGGGTAAGCGAATGGCTGTCTTCGGTTTCTACCGTAATTTCAAGACCCTCCAGGATATGCTTAATAGTTTTTACGGGTATCTGTTTTCCAATCAGCTTGTTTGTATAGTCAATACCAAGGTTTACCTTGAAATTCTCCACAGGGTTTGGGTATACATCAACAATTTCCGATGAGATTTCCCCTCCAGCAATCTCTTTAATTAGCATGGCGGCACGTTTTAGTGCCCAAATGGTTATGTTGGGGTCGGTACCGCGTTCGTATCGGAACGAGGCGTCGGTATTCATGCCATGGCGTTTTGCCGTTTTACGAATCCAAACGGGGTTAAAATATGCGCTTTCGAGAAAAATATTTTGCGTTTGCTCGGTAACCCCAGATTTGTTTCCTCCAAAAACACCCGCAATACACATTCCCTCGGTTGCGTTGCAAATCATCAGGTCTTTGCTGTTAAGTTTTCGTTCAACCTCATCGAGGGTAACAAAGGGTGTGTCCTGTGGTAGCGTATCAACAATAACCCTTTTTCCATCAATCGTATTGGCATCGAAGGCGTGCAGCGGTTGCCCAATTTCGTGTAAAACAAAGTTGGTAATATCAACCACGCTATTAATTGGACTTTGCCCAATTGAGCGCAACCGTTTCTGTAGCCACTCTGGCGATGGGCCAACCTTTACATTGCTTATGGTTATTGCGCTGTATCGCGGGCAGGCATCGGGTTGCTTTACTTCAACAGGGATGGGTAGTGAGTTATTATCAATTTTAAATGCATCTACCAATGGCTTAGTTGCCCTGGTAGGTTTTTGTAGATTTAGGTAGGCTGCCAGGTCGCGGGCAACTCCGAAGTGCGATGCAGCATCACTACGATTAGGTGTTAATCCTATTTCGAATTGAAAATCATCCTCAAGTTTAAAGTAGCTGTACGCCGATTGGCCAATGGGAGCATCGGCGTTAAGCACCATAATCCCATCATGTTCGGTGCCTAGTCCTAGCTCATCCTGAGCGCAAATCATACCCTCCGATACCTCACCCCTTATCTTTGTCTTTTTAAGCGTAAGCTCATCTTCACTAAAATATAGCGTGGTGCCAACGGTTGCCACTGCAACTTTTTGCCCAGTTGCCACGTTGGGTGCTCCGCAAACAATGTCAAGGGGTTCGGATTGACCAATGTTTACGGTGGTAACACTAAGCTTGTCGGCATTGGGATGTTTTTCGCAGGTAAGCACCTCGCCAATAACTACCCCTTTTAACCCACCTTTTACCGCCTCTACTTTTTTAAGCGATTCAACCTCAAGACCTATGTCTGTTAATATTTCCGATATCTCTTCGGGTGCAAGATTTATATCGATATATTCTTTTAACCAGCTATACGAAATTTTCATTGAAAATGAAGTTATTTATGAATTAGCGCAATTCTTTTTACAGCCTACAAATGTATAAAAAAAATGACTTTATACTTAATGGTTAGGCTATTTGTTTGGGTGTGCGTTATGGTAGCTGTAATTGATAAATCACCGAAATCGTTTTAATCTCTAAAAAATCATTGGAATTATATTTCTAATGGTGGTAACCAGAATTTTATCTGCATAGGAGGTAAACGAACACAGGCTCAGTTTTATTACAAAGGTGCTAGCCCTACTGGATTTTGCTTGCTTGTAACTATTCGTTTTACAAAAATACCCCTTCTTTTACTTTATCCATATAGAATATTACCCTTTTGCGGTTGTAGCGAAACATAATTAATTATTCGCATTGTAAACCTTTTGCCTGTAGCGGCGTTTAGCATTAGCAGCTATTTGTTTAAATATGTGTATATCAGCAAATATATTTTCATACAACGATATTTATCTGTATATTTTCAATGAAATGAGTAACTTTGTAACCAAACCATTAATTATATGTCAAGTAGTTTAAATAGAAAGAAACCGTTAATTTTAGTATCGAATGACGATGGGCACCGTGCGAAGGGTATAGAGGCTTTAATAGAAATGGCGAAACCATTGGGTAGGGTGATTGTGGTGGCTCCTGACGAGGGGTGTTCGGGTATGTCGCATGCCATTACCATAAAAAAACCGTTGCGTATCCGAAAGCACAATCGAAACGATGATGTTGAGATGTACTCGGTTAATGGTACGCCTGTCGATTGCGTTAAGATTGCAATGAATCAGATTATAAAGGGAATACCTGACATTGTGCTCTCGGGCATAAATCACGGGTCAAATTCGTCGGTAAGCGTTTTTTATTCGGGTACTATGGGGGCGGCTATTGAGGGATGCTTGTATGGGATACCAGCAATCGGTTTCTCTTTGCTCGACTATTTGCCCGACGCCGATTTTACGGGTTCAATTAAGTTCGGTAGGTCGATTCTGAAATCGGTTTTAGCCAACGGCTTAAGGAGGGGGGTGTGCCTTAACGTGAATTTTCCGGCAATACCCCTCGATGAGATAAAGGGGATTAAGGTATGCAGACAAAATATGGGTGTTTGGCGAGAAGAATTTGATAAGCGGACAGATCCTAGAGGTATTGACTATTTTTGGCTGACGGGGCACTATCAAAACGATGAGCCCGATGCTACCGATACCGATGAGTATGCGTTGGCAAATGGTTATGTTTCGGTTGTTCCTGTTAAAACCGATTTAACCGATAAAACCGAAATTCGTGCTCTTGCTAAAAGCCTTGATACGAACATAGAATGTGAAACAGAAACAGCTGAAAAAGAGATTAACCCCAATTATTCATTCGAATAATTGCTGTCTCCGACAGCGACTAAGTCACACAGCCAGTTTTGTTGCCCAAAATTGGGCTCGACTATGTCGGGGTAACCCGCATTTGCATTCATTTTTTACAAATTTGATGAATAATGCGGGATTAAATAGCCAGGAAAATTGAGTGTAGATTTTTAAAGAATAATTTGTACAGCCTAAACCAGCACCATATTAAGGAATGGTTTAGGTATATTTTTTGCCGCCGTTTTGTAATTGTAAATTTATATAATTGGCATCTATTTTGAAAGTACAGCCCTTATCTATGGTTTTAACATTGAGGATATCGCTTTTTTTATTTGATATCCATGATAATATATCTGAAAAACAGTTTGTTAGGAGTTTATCTATTCTTTTTAAAATTAGCAAATGAAAAATAAATTCAACAGCATGATGATTGGATTTATAGTTGGTTTTATCATTCCAATTATATCGTACTTCTTAATACTGAAATTTGTGTATCCATTCGAGTTTGCCGATAAATCGTTACATAATATATGGTTGCATTTAATGGCGCCTAAAATAATTAGCATAGCATCATTACCTAATTTAGGCGTTTTCTTCCTATTTGTTCATACCAATAGGATGAAATCGGCCAGAGGAGTGCTTGCTGCAACCATTGTTTATGCCTTGGCAGTTATGATTATGAAATTAGTTTGGTAGCTACTTAGTATATGAAGTATTACTTAATAGTTGGAGAAGCATCGGGCGATTTGCATGCGTCGAACCTAATGCAAGGGATAAAGAATTCAGACCCTGATGCCGAATTTCGGTTTTTTGGTGGCGACCTAATGGCAGATAAAGGTGGTACGCTCGTAAAGCACTATCGAAGCATGTCGTTCATGGGTTTTTGGGAGGTTCTGGTTAACCTTAAACAGGTTGCAAAAAACCTAAAGTTTTGTAAAAACGACATTGTACAATTTAATCCCGATGCAGTAATTCTTGTCGATTACCCTGGGTTTAACCTTCGCATTGCAAAGTTTGCCAAGCAGCTGGGGCTAAAGGTATTTTACTACATTTCGCCTAAGGTTTGGGCCTGGAAATCGTCTCGGGTAAAGGCAATAAAAAAATATGTCGACAGGTTACTTATCATTTTCCCATTCGAGATAGAGTACTTTAAGCAGCGCGGAGTTGATGCCGTTTACTGTGGAAACCCGCTGGTTGATACGCTTGATAGCACCAAAAATCCTGAGTTTAGAAAACAGAACTCGCTTGGCGAAAAGCCAATAGTTGCTGTTTTGGCTGGCAGCCGTGCCCAGGAGATAAAGCATAACCTTTTGGTTATGATAAGTATGGCTAGCAAGCTAACCGATTACCAGCTGGTTATTGCGGGTGCACCCTCGCTCGATATGGCCATTTACCAACCCTACATTTCGGGTACCGATGTTAAAATTGTTTTCGAACAAACCCAAGAGCTACTTAAACATTCTGTTGCAGCAATGGTAACATCCGGAACGGCTACGTTAGAGGCAGCACTGTTTAATGTGCCCGAGGTAGTTTGCTATAGGGGGAGCCTCGTTTCGGTGCTAATTGCTGCGCTTGTGGTTAAGGTCAAATTTATATCGTTGGTTAACCTAATTATGGATAGGGAGGTGGTTACGGAACTCATTCAGTTTAAGTTGAATGAGGAAAACCTGTATCGCGAACTTGCAAATATATTACCCGGTTCTTCGGGGCGCGAGGCGATGCTCAAATCTTTTGCGGAGCTACGAGATAAGTTGGGAAAACCAGGCGCTTCGCAGCGTTTTGCCGATGTAATTGTTAGCACGTTAAAACAGCTAAATACTCAATAAAGATATATGAAGCGTTTCTTTCTTATTACTACTCTATTTTGCTGCGTTAGTATTGCCGAAGCTCAGAAAATTAGCATTAGTTTGCACAACGAGCTAAACCTGCAAACCCTTCTTATTACACCAGTTAGTGGTCGTTATCTTATAGTTACCGAGTATGGTAACTTTTCGCTTAGCCCAAACCAAATTATTTACGTTTCGCGGGCTGGTGATTCGGTTATGGTACGTGATATGGCATCACATTATGGAACATGGAAAAGGGTGTCGATTGTTGGCCAGACCGATAAGGATGTAATTCGTATTAACTCTATTACGCCTTCGGCCCCTGCACGAATTTACGACGATAACCTTGGGTTTTATGTCGATTTTAATAGGCTTATGGCCATAAATATTGTGGATGTAGATAAGTATATTTCTGGCGTTGTCGATGCCGAATCGGGGCCAAATGCCGATATTGAATTTTACAAGGCGCAGGCTCTATTGGCTCGCACCTACGCGCTGGGGCATATGGATAAGCATACCGATGAAGGGTTTAATTTGTGCGACCAGGTACATTGCCAGGTATATAAAGGTAAATCGGTTCGAAACCCCGATATTCTAAAGGCAACCCAAGCAACAACCGATGAGGTTATTGTTGATGCCAATGGCGATTTAATTACGGGAGCTTTTCATGCAAATTGTGGTGGGCAAACGGCTAACTCTGACGATGTGTGGATAACGTCGTATCCGTATTTGGTTTCTGTTGTGGATCCCTACTGTAAAAATAAACCGAGTTCAAGCTGGGAGGTTAGAATTCCCATCGAGAAATGGCGCGAATTTCTAATCGAGAAAGGTGTTGCCGCTGAAACCATGAGTCCCGATAGCTTTGTGTTTGCTTCTAAAAAAAGGGCAACCCATTACGAGGTGGGGGGTGCAAAAATTCCAACTTCCGATATCCGTACGTACTTTAATTTACGCTCATCCTTTTTTTCTGCTGATATTGTGAGCAATTCAGTTAGAATCAAGGGTAAAGGTTATGGTCATGGTGTTGGACTTTGTCAAGATGGTGCCATGCAGATGGCCAAAAAAGGAATATCCTATCCCGAAATTATTAAGCACTATTTTAAGGGCGTGTCTGTTACCCACCATACCAAAGTAAATGGGTACGATGACGATGCCAATATTATCGACTTTGATCAGTAGCGCTTAGTACTTATCGCAAATAGTTTTTAAAATTTTTCACTAAAATCTTCTTATTATATGTTTATAATCGACCAACCCTACGTGTCCAACTTATTTAGAGACACCATTATAAAAAACAGGTATAAGCTCTTACGAAACCAATTCGCTGTTAGCTCTGGGCACTACGACAACGATTTGCTTAGTGATAGCGAGCAGATGGTTGAGTCCTACAGGTCCAACAATCTTCTTTACCTAAACTCTGAAAATAGTATCGAGTGGATTGTTGACCATCTGTCGTTCTCCGAGCTACCACAGCATATTAATGTTTTTAAAAATAAGGTTTTATTCAGGGATAGGGTTCGTGAAATGTTTCCCAATTTATACTATAAGGAGCTTGATGTTAATGAGTTAAAGGGTTTTGATATTGACAATATTAAAAAGCCGTTTATCATTAAGCCTGCCGTGGGGTTTTTAAGCTTGGGGGTGCATACTGTTAATACCAATCAAGACTGGGTAAAAGTTGTAGAAGCCATAGAAAAAGAGATGGTTGAGGTGAAGAGTATGTTTCCAAAGGAAGTGCTCAATACCACTAAATTTATTATCGAGGAGTATATCGATGGTACCGAGTACGCATTCGATGCCTATTATGATAACGACGGAAAGCCTGTTATTGTTAACATTTTGAAACATGTTTTTGCTTCTTCCGAAGATGTGAGCGATAGGCTTTACCTCACATCAAAAAGCATTATTAACGAGTTTAAATCCCGATTTCAAGCATTTCTTGAGGAGGTTGGGAGCATACTTAAAATTAAGAATATCCCAATTCACGTGGAGGTTAGGGTGAACGGCGATGATATTATACCAATTGAGGTAAATCCCATGCGATTTGCTGGATTATGTACTACCGACATCGCCTACTTTGCATACGGTATCAACCCGTATGAGTATTTTATGGAGAGGAAAAAGCCCGACTGGGAAAATATTTTAAAGAGTAAGGATGGAAAGGTGTACAGCGTAACAATTCTTGATAAGCCCAAAGATATTGATGCCAATGTCATTAGCAAGTTCGATTTCGAGGGAGTATTAAAGTGTTTCGAAAAGCCGCTTGAGGTTAGAGAAATGGATATCAAAAGGTACCCCATTTTCGGATTTGTTTTTGCCGAAACACGCGAAGACAACCTTGTTGAGCTGGAAAATATACTGAAAAACGACCTCAGGGAGTTTATAAAGCTTTAATAATTTGATGGTTATACATTTCAAATTTATTGAAAAATATTTTCAAAAAAAAACAGGTTTCTTCGTCATACCGAGGAGGTACAACGAAGAAACCTGTTTCATTAACCCCAATTATTTGGATGAGTAATTGGGGTTTAGTTCTATTCAAAACTTGTTTGGGCTGAAAGCCCAGCAAAACTTAGCCCGAGGCAACGCCTCGGGTTGCTTGTGTTTATGGGGTTTTTACGCCCTAATATGTTATGTATGTCATTCTTCGGTTCCGCTCAGAATAGCTTCAGAATCACCTAGTTCTAATAGTCTTTGTCATCCTGAGCGAAGCCGAAGGATGGTTTTACCCTAAGTTCTTAACCCTCTTTAATTTAAGCATCTTTAGTATCCATTTAGATAATGGTTTATCATCGGGATGCTTAGAAAGGTCTAGCGCTAAGCCGTATTTCTTGGCAATGGGCACTTTGTGGGTTTCAACAAACTCTATTAAAGTTCCATCAGGGTCTTCGATGTACGAGAACTGACCTGCTGCCTCGCCCATATCGAAACTACCTTCCTGCTCACTCTTTGCGTTCGAGTCAACGGTAAATGGAAACCCTTTAGATTCGCACTCTGCCTTGAGCTTATCCATATGCCTAATATCAAAACAAAGGTGAATAAACCCTAAGTCGCCCCAGAAACGATTTTCGAATAGCTTCACGGGGGTGCGGTTGAGCGCTTGCACAAGCTCAATTTGCCCGCTACCAAGCAGCTCACTAAATGCGCCCTTGCGAGGTTTGCTGTGGGTTAGTACCACCCTTCTGAATTTTTCTTCGCCGCCATGTAGCTCGTTTAAGTCGTTAAAAGTACCCGTTTCGTCCCATAGCACCTTATCAAACTGAAGAATATCGCTATAAACCGCTAAAGCCTTGTCAATATCACTTACCCCAATAATTGCACCGTAGGTTGCACCCGTGGGCTTCGATGGTTTTCTTTTAAACCAACCATCCTTAGTTTCAACCACGTTAAACGTATTTCCAAAGGGGTCTTCAATAAAAAAATGGTTGTAACCCGCAGGGCTAGCTTGTATATCGGTAATTTTTTTACTGCCGATACTCTTGAGGTGCTGGTGCGCCTTATCGATATTAAAGCACCTAACTTTTGCCGAAAAAATTCCTAGATCACCAATTTGCGGGGTTTGCGATGGCGGCTCGGGTGTACGTTCTGAGTACTGCCAAATCTCAAAACCGCCACCACCATCAAGGTTCATGGCTAGGGCTGCATGACGTTTTCGAGGTTTTCCGCCAGTATATGGCAGCATTAGCTCGGCAACGGTGTTGTCTTCAAAAATTCTAACATCAACGCCAAATGCTTCAATATACCATTTCCACGCTTCGTAAATGTTCTTAACACCTATTCCTATTTGCTGAATTCCACAGATAATTTTTCCCATAATAAATTTATTAAAAGATAAGCTGTTTTCGATATAAAATCTCCGCTAGCGGGGTTTACATCTTAACAAGTAACTATTAGTTAGGTTTTATTTTGTTTACCAATTTATAAAAAAGCCAGGGGCAAAGCCTCTTGATATGAACCATTAGTAGTTCTTTTGAACCGATTAACTTTTCAGGTTTGCGTTTCTCGATGGCTTTAACAAATTGCTTTGCACATTTTTCTGCTGGTATTCCATTGGCTTGCCCCGGATCCATTTCTCCATGGGGTTTGCCGTTGCTTTCAACAGCGCTTAATGATATATTTGTTTTAATGCGCCCTGGGTAGGCAATGGTAACGCTAATTCCAAAGGGTTGTAGCTCAATTCGGAGGGTTTCAAAAAATCCCTGAATGGCATGCTTGGCGGCCGCGTAGGCCGAGCGGTATGGGAAACCGAACTTTCCCGATATGCTGCTGGTGGCCGCAATATAGCCTTCCTTTTGTGCAATCATTCCAGGGATAACCGCTTTGGTAAGTATTACGTACGAGAAAAAATCTATTTCAAGTATCTTGCGGTCAATTTCTATTGGGGTTTCGTGTGCCAACGACCGCTGGCTAATTCCACCGTTATTTATAAGAAGAAAAATATTTCCAAATCGAGAGATGGTTTCATTGGCAGTTCTTTCTACCTCATCGGGCTTCGATAGGTCGAAAGGAACCACCTCGCAAAACGACGTGTAATCAAGACAGTTTTTTTTAACCCGATTAAGCTCATCCTCATTTCTCGCTGAAATAATAAGACGCGCCTCTTGCTTAGCTAATTCGTAGGCTAAAGCTTCGCCAATACCCGATGATGCACCAGTTACCCAGCAGAGTTTGTCTTTAAAAATCATAGCAAATAAATAGTAAAAGTGAAGCTGAAGAATAGCCCCAGCCACTGCAAATATGCAAAATTTTTTCAAACAAATATGATGTGCTTCGCTTAAGAGATAAAATGCGGACTAGCCAGCCGTGGGTTTTGTAAGGTGTTAGCACTAAAATTTGGTAGTATGCGAAGTCTTTGTTCGTTCCCTTATTTCTATAAGTAGTGATATATTATGAAGAGTGGATTTTTTTATGAATAGTAGGGTGTACATCTAGCTATATTTATTATTTGTATATTTACCTTTGTTGAAAACGTAACCAGCTATTGTTTTGTTGCCAAATTATTGAAAATGGATAATAAGAATTACAGAATACTTTTGGTTGATGACGAACCCGACATACTTGAATTTGTTGGCTATAACTTACGAAAAGAGGGGTTTCAAGTATTTGTAGCAAGCAATGGTATGGATGCTGTTACGATTGCCGAGGATGTTATTCCGCATTTAATTTTGCTCGATGTTATGATGCCCGAGATGGACGGGCTGAAAACTTGTAAGGAGATTAGGAAGCACAAAAACCTTAAAAATACTTTGGTCGCATTCCTTACCGCTAGGGGCGAAGATTACTCGCAAATTGCTGGTTTTGACGCTGGGGGCGATGATTATATCACTAAGCCCATAACACCCAAGGTGTTGCTTAGTAGGGTGAAAGCACTCTTGAAAAGGGCTAATACTGTAATTAGCGAACACGCTGCAGGACAACATCCGGGTAGCGGATTAACTATTGATAAGGAGAGGTACCTAGTTTCCATAAACGGGGTTGAGATTAACCTTCCCAAAAAGGAGTTTGAACTTCTTGAATTATTGTGTAGTCGACCCCAAAAAGTATTTACTCGTAACGAAATATTTGCTTCTGTTTGGGACGATAATATTATAGTTGGCGACCGAACAATAGATGTTTATATCAGAAAGTTGAGAGAGAAAATAGGGGACAATTTTATTAAAACCGTTAAGGGGGTTGGTTATAAGTTTATGAATTAGCCTTAACCCCAATTATTCATTTGAATAATTGGGGTTAAACCCTAGCCCTGATACTTAGTCATAGTATTTAACCCGATATAATTCATCAAATTTGTTAAAGTTGAATAATAGGGGTTAATCTCATAAGAATCATTCATTTTCTTAGCTAATCGGCATTAATCTTCATTTTTTTTAATTAATTTCGAACTATTAAAATTTTAACCTAAACCAATCTGAAATGAAAAAATTATTTTTAATGGTGCTAATGCTTCCTATGCTGGCAGGCCTTATGTCGTCGTGCGAGAAGTATAGCTACCAAACCGTACCCAACGACCCCATGAACACGAGGATCTATACACTCGATAATGGATTAAAAGTTTACATGAGCGTTTATAAGGATGAACCTCGTATACAGGCTTACGTATCGGTGAAGGTGGGAAGTAAGTACGACCCCGCTGAAACCACGGGCCTTGCTCACTACTTTGAGCATCTAATGTTTAAAGGAACATCGCGCTTTGGTACCCTCGACTGGGAAAAAGAGAAACCATTGCTCGATAGGATTGAGGAGCTGTTTGAAGAGTATCGCAATGAAACCGATCCCGATAAACGTGCCGAGATTTATAGTGTAATCGATAGCGTTTCGTACGAGGCATCTAAGTATGCTATTCCAAATGAGTACGATAAGTTGATGAGTACAATTGGTTCTCAAGGAACAAATGCTGGAACTTCAAACGACTTTACAGTTTATATGGAGAATGTTCCAAGTAACCAGCTCGAGAACTGGGCTATTGCCCAAGCTCATCGCTTTGAGGATGCTACCATCAGGCTTTTCCATACAGAGCTAGAAACTGTTTACGAGGAAAAGAATATGTCGCTTACTCAGGATAATCGTAAGGCAAGCGAAGCACTTAATAGCCTTCTTTTTTCTAAGCACCCATACGGATTACAAACCACTTTGGGCGAGGCAGAACATCTTAAAAATCCCTCAATTATCAACATAAAGAATTTTTACGATACTTACTATGTGCCTAACAATATGGCGGTAGTTCTTGCTGGTGATTTTGACCCCGACGAGGCCATTAAAATTGTAGATAAGCATTTTGGTAAATTGGAAAGAAAAGAGGTTCCTGAATTTACTTTCGAGCCCGAAGACCCAATCGAAGAGCCTCTCGTGGCAGAGGTGATTGGTCTCGAAGCTGAGCGTGTAAATGTAGGTTTCCGTTTCCCCGGAGCTGCCAGCCATGAGGCCATGATGGCCGATATGGTAAGCATGATGCTATCTAATAGGTCAACCGGTTTAATTGACCTTAACGTTAACCTTCAGCAAAAAACGCTACGTTCTGGTGCATACGCATACAAACTAGCCGATTACTCCATGCTTATTCTGTATGGAATGAATAAAGGGGGACAAACCCTCGAAGAGGTTAAAGATATTCTGCTTGAGCAGGTTGAACTTTTGAAAAAAGGCGAATTCCCCGATTGGATGATTGATGCTACCATCAATAACCTAAAGTTGAACGAAATGCGTAGGCTCGAGAGCAGCGCGGGTAGAGCATGGGCCATGTCAAGTAGCTTTACCAATGATATCGATTGGGCCGATGCCGTTTCGTATATTGATGAGCTAGGAAAGATTACCAAGGATGAAATCGTTGCTTTTGCCAACGAGCATCTAACCTCAAACTATGCTGTTGTTTACAAGCGTCAGGGAGCACCCGATGTTGAACTTGTCGAAAAACCAGCCATTACCCCAATTCACATCAATCGCGATGTAGAATCGGAATATCTGAAAGCCTTTAAAGAGCGAGAGGTTAAAGAGATTGAACCTGTATTTCTCGATTTTAATAAGGACCTTAATAAGGTAACAACCGCTAGTAATCTCGAAATTCTACATAAAGAGAATATAGAGAATAATACGTTCTCGCTGTTTTACTACTATCCATTTGGAACCGAAAACGACAGCTGGCTAAATCTAGCTTCTGGATACCTTGAGTATCTTGGCACTTCAGAGTTTACTGCCGAGCAAATTAAGCAGGAGTTTTACAAGCTTGCTTGCTCGTTCAACGTATTCTCTTCAGGCGACGAAACCTATGTTTACGTTAGCGGATTAGGTGATAATCAGGAGGCTGCTGTTAAGCTGCTCGAGTCGTTAATGACCGATTGTCAGCCCAACGACGAAGCGCTTGCTTTCTATATCCAAAATGAGTTGCGCTCACGCCAAAATGCAATGCAAAACCAACGCTCCGTATTCTCTGGTTTGGTTAGCTATGCTACCTATGGATCTAAATCGCCATTCAACAGTAAGCCTACTAATAGCGAGTTAAAGCGTGTTAAGTCCGAAACGTTAATCAACAAGATTAAGAGCTTATCAACCTATCCGCATAAAATTCTTTACTACGGGCCATCAACTGTTGATGAGCTAAAAGCTATGGTTGAGGAAATTCATGCTGTACCCACAGAGTTTGCCGAAATTCCTGCCGCTTACGATTTCGAAAAGCTACCTACCCAAAAGAATAGGGTTGTATTCTCCCACTACGATGCTAATCAGTCGTACTTACAGCTAATTAGCCGTGGTGTTGATTACGATTACGATCTTCTTCCAAAAACCTCGATGTTTAACAACTATTTTGGTTCAGGAATGAGCGCAATTGTTTTCCAGGAGCTACGCGAGAAGAGAGGTTTGGCCTATACTGCTTATTCGTTCTACGGTACACCTAGTAAACCCGATGAGCCATTTATGAATACTGGTTTCATTGCAACTCAAAACGATAAAACTGTTGAAGCATTTACCGCTTTCGACGACCTATATAACAATATGCCAGTTTCCGATAAGGCATTTGGCCTAGCTAAAGAATCTATTTTAAATGGTATTCGTAACGAGCGGGTTACCAAAATGAGCGTTGTTTGGAACTATCTAAGGGCCGATAGAATGGGCTACACTGGCGATATTCGTAAAATGTACTGGGAAACTATTCCGGGAATGACCATTGATGATGTGGTTGCCTTTAATGAGAACTATATTAAGAATCAGCCTAAAACCTATGTTATTTTAGGTAACGAAAAGGTATTGGATTTTAAAGAGATAGGTGAAAAATTTGGGCCCGTTGAAAAGGTTAGCCGAGAACAAATTTTTAAATACTAACCCACATTATTCATCAAATTTGTTAAAGATGAATGCAACTGTGGGTTACCCCAACATAGTCGAACCCAATTTTTGATAACAAAATTGGTTATGAAACTTAGTCGCTGTCGGAGACAGCAATTATTCGAATGAATAATTGGGGCTAATTACACTTACATCTTTTTTTTGATAAGGCGGGGGCGAACACTCCCGCTTTTTTTGTGCTTTGCTAAATTTTTCAACAAGCTTAATAATGCTATATTTGTACCTTATTAAATTGTAAAGTGAATGGGCATTCCAAAGGCGATTTGGCTAACAGGCTTACCGTCAGCTGGTAAAACAACCTTGGGCAATGCTTTGCATCGTTCCTTGGCAGAAAAAGGAATTCCCGCTGTTACCATCGATGGCGATGAGTTTCGAAAGTCGTTAAGTTCCGACCTGGGTTTTTCGCTTGCTGATAGGTCCGAGAATATCCGCCGAGCAGCTCAAATGGCTCGTATGGTTGTGAACTCTGGCGTAATGGCTATCTGTTCGTTTGTTTCGCCTACTATAGCTATTCGCGAGCAGGCTAAAAGTATTATTGGAGCCGATAGCTTTATTGAGGTACATGTATGCACTCCGCTTTCGGTTTGTATGCAGCGCGATGGTAAGGGGTTGTACCAGAAAGCTAAAGCTGGGGTTTTAAAAGATTTTACAGGGGTTTCGTCACCTTTTGAAAACCCGTTGAACCCTAGTGTAAAGGTTGACGCATCCGAGCAAAGCGCTGAACAGATGGTTGATTTCCTTTGGGATAAAATCCTGAAAAAGTTTTTGTAGTTTTAACCTAATGTAACTAACTATTTGCCATATATATTATTATTATGAAGCAATTTACAATCAATCATTTACGAGAATTAGAGTCGGAGTCGATATTTGTTCTTCGTGAGGTATCGGCTCAGTTTGAAAACCCTGTGATGCTTTTTAGCGGCGGAAAGGATTCAATTGTAATGTTTCATCTCGCCCGTAAGGCTTTTTATCCCGCCCGAGTGCCTTTCCCTTTAATGCATATCGATACCGGTCATAACTTTTCCGAAACCATCGAGTTTCGCGACAAGCTATCAGCCGAAACGGGTGTTCCTATTATTGTGGCCTCGGTTCAAGAGTCGATAGATAACGGCTTGGCCGTAGAGGAAAAGGGGTATAATGCCAGCCGAAACCGTATTCAAACCGTTACTCTTTTGGATGCTATTGAAAAGCATAAGTTCGATTGCGCTATGGGTGGTGGACGGCGCGATGAGGAGAAGGCTAGGGCGAAGGAACGCTTCTTCTCGCATCGGGATGAGTTTGGCCAATGGGATCCAAAAAATCAGCGGCCAGAGCTATGGAATATTTTTAACGGACGAAAGAATATGGGCGAGCATTTTAGGGTTTTCCCCATTAGCAACTGGACCGAGATGGATATTTGGCAGTACATCATGCTAGAGAATATTGATATACCAAACATTTACTTCTCGCATGAGCGTGAGGTGTTTTTACGCGATGGGGTGCTGTATGCCAAAACCCCCTTTATGAAGATTAGAGACACCGAAAAGGTTGAGAAGAAGATAGTACGCTTTAGAACCATTGGCGATGCCACATGTACCGGGGCTGTTGAGTCAGCTGCTCATAACCTGACCGATATTATTAGAGAGGTTGCTGCCATTAGAACTACCGAACGGGGTAATCGTTCCGATGATAAACGAAGCGAAGCGGCAATGGAAGACCGCAAGATTGAGGGATATTTCTAAACGGTAAACTTTTTGTAAAAATTTCAATTTTTTTTCCTATGGATAATACATCAGCAAAAGATTCAGCATATCTTAACATGGAGCTGCTTAGGTTTACAACCGCAGGTAGCGTTGACGATGGTAAAAGCACACTTATTGGCCGCTTGCTATACGACTCAAAGGCAATCTTTCAGGATCAGATGGAAGAGGTTGAGCGTGCAAGCGTAAAAAAAGGCGAGGATTACGTTAACCTGGCCCTTTTAACCGATGGCCTCAGGGCCGAGCGCGAACAGGGTATTACCATCGATGTGGCCTATCGCTATTTTCATACGCCCAAGCGTAAATTTATTATTGCCGATACACCTGGGCATATTCAGTATACCCGTAATATGGTTACGGGAGCATCATCAGCAAACGCAGCCGTAATACTTATCGATGCTAGGCACGGGGTAATAGAGCAAACCATTCGCCATGCATACATAGCTTCGTTGCTTTGTATTCCCCATGTAATTGTTTGTGTTAATAAGATGGATTTAGTAGATTTTAGCGAGGAGGTTTTTACAGGTATACAGAAACGTTTTCATGAGTTCTCGGCAAATCTTGACCTTAAGGATGTTAGGTTTTTGCCTATCTCGGCACTACTGGGCGACAATGTGGTTAAGCGCTCACAAAATATGCCTTGGTACGATGGGCCAACCCTAATGTTTTTACTCGAAAATATACATATAGGCAACGACCAAAATCAGGTTGATGCCCGTTTACCTATACAGTATGTTATCCGTCCGCAGCTAGCCGAATTCCCCGATTTTAGAGGATATGCAGGGCGTATGGCCAGCGGCACTTTTAGGGTGGGCGATAAGGTAAAGGTTTTACCCTCGGGTTTTACCTCAAACATCGAGTCCATAGTTTTTCACGAAAAGAAACTCGAAACCGCTAGCGTTCCCCAGTCGGTTACCGTTACCCTTACCGACGATATTGATGTTAGCCGTGGGTGCATGCTGGTGCCTGCTGAGAACGGTGTTAGCGTGGAGCAGGATGTCGATTTAATGGTTTGCTGGCTTAGCGATAGTCCTCTTAATCCATCGGCCAAATATACTGTAAAGCACACTTCGAACGATGTTAGATGCATGCTTAAGGAGGTTAAGTATAAGGTTGATATCAATTCGCTCGAAAAGGTTTACGACGATAAATCTATTGGGCTAAACGATATTGCTTGCATAAAAATTCGTACCACAAAACCGCTCTTTTACGACTCGTACCGTCAGAATAGGGTAACAGGAAGCCTTATTATTATCGATGAGGCAACCAACGTAACCGTTGGTGCTGGTATGATTTTGTAGTTTTTGTAGCCGATTTCTTTATCGGAGGTAGAAAGATTCGCTTTATCAGTAACTAGCAATCAACCCGATAAAGAGTAAGCTCAATAATATGTTTATGGTCAAATGCAAGCTGGGGAAGTTTATCTATTGTGAACCATTCGGCCTCAGCGGCATCGTCACCAGCTTGTAATGTGCAATTTTCCCGAGTGGTAAACCCATAAAATGCTATAGCTATATTCCTGCCGCGAGGGTCACGTCCTATGGCATCGAATGCTGCTAGTTGGTTTAGTTTAACACCTGATAGGCCAGTCTCTTCTGCCAATTCACGCTTAGCAGCATCAACTAGTAGTTCATCCATTTCGGGAAATCCGCCCGGAAGCGCATAGTGACCTTTGTAGGGGTCGTTGCCTCGTTTTACCAGTAGTATTTGTAACGGTTTATCGGGAGTTTTAAGCATAATAACGCAGTCAACCGTCACTAGCATCCGGGGGTATTCGTAGGTGTAACTCATATTCTATTCTATTCGTTGGGTTTGTCGTTATTTTCCGACGAACCTTTTCTTTTAAATACCAACCAAATGGCTACGACTGCAATGGCTACAAGTATTACAATTTGATGTTTAATCATAGGTTTTATATTTGAATGCTAGCAAAAAGCATGTTGTTTATTTGCCTATAATAGTTCTGTATATTCTTTTTTAGAGCTTACATTAAGCGTGTTAATGCGGTGTGGCTATTGTAACACCCTTTTTATTACTCTAAGCTTATGGGTGTACTTTTTTTGACTTGTCGAATAAACTCCTTGCTGGTCGAGCAGGTCAACTTTTACATGACCTGAACTATGAACAATCTTATTGTTGTGTAAAATTATTCCAACATGAACTATATTTCCCTCCTCATCGTCGAAAAAAGCCAAATCACCTGGTTTTGTGAGATTGAGAAAATCAATAGTTTCGCCATTTAGTACCTGTTGGCTTGCATCTCTGGGGATTTTGTATCCCATAATTTTATAAGCTACCTGAACAAGCCCCGAGCAGTCAATCCCATAGGGCGACCTGCCACCCCAAAGGTATGGCGCATTCATAAAGGGTCGTAATACCTCCAAAAGGGTATCTGCCTGGTTATCATCTTCTTTTGCAAAGGGAGTGCTATGCGTTTTGTATATTTCGTTCACCAGGCTGTGGGTTCCCATTGTTTTGTCGAAGCTGTACAAAACTGCCCCAGGGCAAAGTTTTATAGGGTGCTCGCAACCCTGTTTGGTGGTAGAAAAAAGGCATGTTGCCAATCTCGAAGCACCATCAATCGTAAGTAGGTTCATCTGCTCCTCGTCTATAACCTCGCATAGCTTTGTATCTATCCAGCCCTCGTAGTTGTCGTACGAAACATTAACCCTAAGCCATTCCCTATGCTTCTCGACAATCGAAAACGTTTCGCCAAAAATTAGCTGGCTAATCATTTCGCTTCTTTCAAAAGGTTCAGCCCTGAGAGGTGCCAAACTTTGATTTATAATTCCAAACATCTCAAACCATCTTTTTTGTAAATGTATTATTTTTTAACCGATTTTTTAAAAAATATGCCGAAAAACGGATTCTTCATACTTATTTGCAAGCAAAAAATAGAGATAATCCTAATTTATTGTTTACACGCAAAAATATATAGTAATATCATTCTTTTAGTTAACCCTATTCTAAATGCCTGTATCATAGAACTCCTAAAAATAGTATCTTGCGCCGTTTAGTAATTACTAGTTGTTGATTTAGACTATTTTTTAAAAAACTCTGTAAATAAATGTAACTTTCCGTTAGGGTTACATACTAATTAGTAATCAAAAATATTTGTAGCGTTGAAAAAGGAAGACGACTTTAATCGAATTGTAGCTGATAACGAGGGGCGAATAAAACGCATTTGTGGCTACTACAACTCAAATGAGCACGATCAAAAAGATATGTGCCAGGAGGTGCTGATTAATATATGGAAAAGCCTTGATAATTTTCGGGGAGATTCCGCCATGAGCACCTGGATATATCGCATTGCTGTAAACACTGCACTTACCTACACAGGTAAAGCATATAAGCATATGAAGCTAATGGTTAATGCCGATACGCAAAATCTAAGTTCAGTTTATGCCGATGAGGGTGTTGAGGATAAACAGCTAAAGGATAAACAGTTCGAAATCCTTCAGAATGAGCTGAATATGCTGTCAGTAATCGACAAGACTTTAATATCGTTAATGCTTGAGGGCTTAACCATGAAAGAAATTGCCGATGTAATTGGCATTACCGAACCCAATGTTAAGGTAAAAATTCATCGTATTAAAACACAATTGCAATCAAAACTAATAGGAGGTAGAAATGAAACAAAATAGCGAACTAATGGATAGTGTAAACCTTAATGAGTTTACTAACCGATTGAAAAAACAGGACAATCGATATGCTCGTTTATACAAAAGAGAGCGAATAATTATGTTGTTTTTATTATCACTTTACCTTTTAATTATGCTAGTTGATTTTGATGATAAAACTCCTATTGTGGATATTATTGGTAGTATATGTAAATTGTTTGGACTGCTAATATTTGTCTTACTTATTATGAATTTTTATAAAGATTTCAAATTTGTTGATTATTCGCAATCGACTCTTGTTATGCTAAAGAAAGCTGCCTACAGATACCAACCATTTAAATTAAAAGCGTTATGGGTTTTGTTTGGAGCATTTCTATTAGCTGTTGGTGATTACCTTGTTTCCTCATCGGTTCGTATGTTTCCATTGTATTTGGGTGTTATTGTTTTATGTGTAATTATTGGTTTGATAATTTGGTGGATACGATATAAGCCTTTATTCGATGAAGCCATGAAATTAATTTGCGAAATAGAGGGGTAGAACTAGTAAAGATTAATCTGAGTAATGATAATTCCCCGTTACCCCAGCTTGGCAACGGGGAATTTATTTTGATAATTGTATTATCCCGTTTGGCTCAGGCTTTGTCGGTATTTAAAACCAAAACGACTCCAAAGCTAGACAAATAGAAAAGGGGCGTAGCCCTGTCATTATAACCCCAATTTTGTATATAGCTGTTGGCTGTTAGCTTTTGGCTTTTGGCCGCTGGTGTTTCGCAAAGTACATTCGAGTTTACAAACCCGTAACCCGCAACTATCTCAACCTCAACCTCAACCTCAACCTCTATCTCATCATCTCATCATCTCATCAACAAATCAGCATATCATCACATCATCACTTCTCTTCCAACCTTTCTATCACCGCAGCTGATACCGAGTGTAGTAGGTTCACATCATCATCGGTAATTTGGCTTAGGCGCTCAAGTACCCGACCATGAATTAATGACGAGGAGGTTATCCCAATGGTATTTAGAATTTCCACAACTCTACTTTTTAACGGTTTGTAACCGTTATTCTCTTTCGCAGCGGCAGGTTTTTCGGGTTTGGCTACTTCGAAATCCATCAGAGAGTATGCAAAAACCATTACTGCTTGTGCTAGGTTTAGCGAGGGGTAGGGTTGGGGCAGCGGAATGGCGGCTACCGCATCGCAAAGGATCATATCGCTGTTCGATAGACCTGACTCCTCGCCACCAAATACTATTGCTACCGATTTTACGGTGTTCTTCTTTTTGGCAAGAAACGATTTTAGTTCGTGGCTCAACACCACATCCTTTTTTACCCAGCGTTGCTTTGCCGATGTGGCCACCGAAAAATCAATGTCAGCCAATGCTTCCGAAAGGGAATTGAAAACTTTGGCTCCATCCAGAATATCGTGCGATCCGTGGGCAAGCATTTGCGCCTTAACGCATTTGTAGTTACATGGGTTAACCAATCTAAAATCCTTAAACCCCATGGTTTTTATGGCTCTGGCTGCTGCTCCCACATTTTCGGGAACGCCTGGTTTTACAAGTACGAAGGTGAATTGCATTGCGGTTTATCTTTTACTATAAAGGCTGAGCTGGTTGAGAGAGAGTCTCAAACAGCTCAGCCCTGTTTTATATATTTTTTGCCAAAAGCCGCTAAGAGTCTACTTATTAAAAGCCTCTAACGCTTTTTGTGCGGCGGTTAGCGTGGGTTCAATTGATAGTGGCGAACCAACGGCCCCTTTCATCCAAATTTGAGGAATTAGTTTACCCTGCTCAAATATCCTCTGAACTTCATTGGCAAAGTGCTTATCGGCTATGTGTTGCTCTAGCTGAAACTGAATAAGATGTCCAATGGGGTAAGCCGAAAGGTATAGCGGATTGCTTATCATATGGCTGTAAACAGCCAAAATGGGCTCGTCTGTTGAGCCAAACACATCGGCGTAGTATTTATTCCACACATCTTTGGCAATGGTAATGGTGGCGGCTTTAAGCTGCTCGGGGGTAGCATTCGGATTCTCGTACAGCCACCTCCATAGGTTGATATCAACCAGCGAAACACCCATAATTTCGTAGCATTGCCATATATTATCCAGGGCCAATAGGTGCTCTTTTTCCGTATTACTATCTTTTATACCTAGCACATCCAGGTCGCGTTTTTGAAACACGAAGGCCAGCGCTTCGGTAAATGCCGTGTTGGGGACCCCGTGAAGCATGTAGTGGTCAACATCGTGCAGGGTAATGGTTTGCTCAACCGTGTGCCCAAACTCGTGCATTGCAATGTTAAAACCTTTGTAATCCATGCCGTTTTCGCCAATGCGGGTTCGTAAAAGGGCAAAGTCGTTACGCCCCTCGGCACCCCACGCATGCCCTGCGCCTCTACTGGCTTCAACCCTAATTTTAGAGGCGAAGAAATTCGCTTTCTCTTTACTCCAACCCAGCGACATGAGTATGTTTGGTATTTCGGCCTGGTATGCCTCTGCGGATCCGAAGCGTTTTTTTACTGCATTATCAAGTACCTCGGCCGATATGCTACTGCGCGATTTAAACCCATCGTACCAAATATCGAAGGGTTTAAGGGGTCTGCCAAGCCTTTGGCTTATAAGTTTGCCCACCTCACGCACTTCTTCCGATGAGGCAACCTTTATAAATAGGTCTTCCACATCCTCAACTGGTATTTCGTAAGTATCTTCAAACCTGCGCTGAATAAAGGTTGGCATATTTGGGTAGAAAGCATCCATTTGGTGTATGGCATTAAAAAGGTTAATGGTTTGCTTGTACCGTGTGTTGGGCTCGGCATTTGCATTAATCTTTTCGCCATCTTTTTCAACCTCGTTCGAAATGGGTTTCCAGGTATACTCGTTGCTATTAATTACGGGTTCTGGTATCGATTGGTCAATTATGCGTTGCATAACCTTATAAATCATTTCTTGCTTAACTAATCCGTCGGTAGCGTTGGCATATTGCGATTTTATTTCATCGCGAAGTCCCCAGTGGGTAATAAGTTTCATATCGTCTGGGAAAAGCTGCTCATTGTTCTCGTCCCTAAGGTTTCCCATGTACACATTGTAATTATCAATGTACGCATCGGCATCGGTGCTTACCTTGGAGTACTGCTGCTGAAGTTCTGCAGGTACTCGTGATGTAAACATATCGCCCACACGGGCATACGCCCATTGTTTGCGTGTCCATTCTGGACCTAACTCGGTTTTCTCATTAAGGCTGTAAAAGGGGAAGTTTAGCGCGGTTACAAAGGCAATTTTACTTGTGTATAAATCTTCCGATAGGTGTGCCGATACGCTAAAGCCGCCAAACATCATATCGATGGGGGTTATTGGGCCCATTTCGAGGTGTAACGGGCGCATAAGGTCTTTGCTAATTCTCAGTAGGTTGCCGTTAAGCACCTCAAAGGCATAGGATAACTTACCGAAAAGGATTTCCAAATCGTTGGGGTTGGCTATAAATTTGTCCTCGCAAAACGCCATAAATTCTTGGTTTGTTCCATCGGTTTTTCGCCAGAGGCTAGCTACCTGGTTAACCCCTCGTTCAACTCTAAAGTTGTGGTCAGCTCCATGCTGATTAGTAAGTTTCTCTATTGTTTGCTCAATTTCCTGTTTCGAAATTGGACTGCTCTCGGGAGCCTTACCCTGTGGGGTGCAGTTTGTCATGGCTAATAAAATAGGAATGGTTAGGAAAATAGTAAATCGTTTCATAGTTACAAAGTATTTAAAGGTTACTGGTTGTACAAATATAGCAACTATTCCTGCTCATTTTGTAATGTTGTTAGCGTTAATTCGTCATATAGCATTAGCAGCTGCGTAATTAAGTTGGGTATTGGGTAAAGTACATGTTCTTCAATTTGGGATATGGGCAAAACCTTTGGCGATGTGCCAGTAATGAATGCTCCGCTCATGAGGCTTATCTCGGTTGTGTGAATTGCTCTTTCTTCAATTGGCAGGTGGTTGGTTTTTGCCAGGCGAATAACCATTTTTCGGGTAATGCCCTCTAGCACATCGCCAGCTGGCGGGGTAACTATTTTGTTGTCGATAATTGCAAAAAAGTTGGACCGGCTACCCTCCGTAATGTAACCCTTTTCGTTTACCAGTAACGTTTCGTAAGCTTCCGATTGGCTTATTATACTATCTGCCGATTGCCGCAGTGTTGGGTTTTCGAGTTTTACGTTTGGTCGGGGTCTTTCAATCGACAAAAGCTTAACTTTTACACCGTTTGTATAAGCCTGTGCTTGCGGGTAGTGGCTAGGGATAAAAAAAGCGTATACTTCAGGTTGCTGATTGCTGAAAAACACTGCAATCTTCAAATTTTTATCCCCAACGTAGTTTGCCTTTAGCAATTCTTTTATACCTTTTTTTAGGTTTGTATCGTTTACCTTGGGCTGGTTCGAGAGCGTAAGCGATTGTTGTAATCTGTTGATGTGTAGGTCGAAAAACAGGGGTGTGCCCTGGGTTATCCGTATTACCTCATAAAAAACATTTGCGTTTTCTGGTACTATAATTTTTGTGTCCGATACAGTTTTTAGGGTGGTGTTATGCAGATACAATTTTTCTGCCTTGTCAATTTTCAGCTCCATATGGTTACTTTTGTGCGAGGTAATATAAAAATATGCTTTGCTCGTTGTTTTTACTCCTAGTCTTTAATTGTATCTCAGTTACAGCCTAATTCGCATTATTTATCAAATTTGTTATTGATGAATGCAAATGCGGGTTACTCCGACCTAGTTGAGCCCAATTTTGGGCAACAAAATTGGTTGTGTAACTTGGTCGCTGTCGGCGACAGCAATTACTCGGAAGAATAATTGTGGCTAATTGCTTGCTCAAATAGTATACCCTCTATTAGTGGGGCGTAAAAATCGTTAAAAAATTTCATTCTAGCATAATTTTTTTTGTAGTATATCATCTTGTTAAGCCATTGCCCACCCCATAGCTTGGCAGTCCAAAGCGATGCTGGGTTGTCGGCAAAATCACCACAAAAATAGTAAAAGTTGTTTCCCTCCGAACCCTTAATAACTGCCGGTGTAAAAGGAGTTAAACCAAGTTTTTTGAGTTTAGCTAATCCCTTCTCATTTACATCAATGTTTAGGTTAGCAACGATGCTGTTGCTCCCTGCCGAAATAAATTCAAACCAATGGTCAAACGGAACCTTGCTGTTTACCCCCAGCTGGCTGGCTATGTTATGCTCTGTTTCTATTGTAGGTAAGCATGTGTTAAGATGTTCGTCCTTAGCTAGTAATTCAATTTGCCCATCGTTGCTTAATATTATTATGCCTCCTTTGTTGGCTGGCCATTCGTTAAAATGTTGCGATTCGTATAGATTTTTTATCCATTCTGCCGGCCCATTGGATCTGTTAGTGTTTAGTGTTGAGAAGTATTTGCCCGTCCAGCCGTGCCAGGTTATGTTTAGTAAGCTTTCTGTTTTAGTTCTTACCAATGCATTGGTGGGGGCGTTTAGCATATTGTATTCGCCAATTACGAGTTTTCCCTTTTCGAGCATACTCTTAATAAAAAGGTAATCGTTTTGATTTAACCCGCCGTATACCTTTTGCGACCGAATAGGTTGTGTTTTTCCTTTGTACCATTCAAAAGAATGCACTCCGTAACAATCGGTTAGGTATGCTACATCGTAATACTTTGCGAAGCTGTCAATCTCGTTTATTCTGATATTTCTAAGGTTAAATGTGTTATCCTCAATATCTATGGGGTGAAAGCCAAAGTAATCTTTGGTGTTCGAGTACATTTTCTCGTTCGGTTTGGTTATCCTTTTATGGTTTAAAATCCATACCAACGATTTATGCTCGGGTCGGTCTAATGCTGTAACCGATTTGTCCTGTATGTACAGGTTAAGCGTGTGCTTGGGCTGTACTAACCAAATTACATGCAGTATACCCATTAGCAACAACAGCAATGCTAATGGGTATGCAATAAATTTTAGCGTTTTTTTCATCTGCCTAATTTTTTTGTTTTAAAGATACAGATGGTTGGCTCATTTTACTGGTTGATGAATTAAGGTTGATTATAATCTAAAATTACAAATTTTAATCCAAATATCATAGTGTAAATATTTTAACCCGCATTACTCATCTGAATAATTGGGGGTTAATGCGATTAGCTGGTTTAAAGAAAAGGTTTAGCCCTATTCCTTTTTATAATTCCAATGTTTATATGGATTTATATGACGAATGCCTAGCGTTCCTGTGGCTGATTAAACAGAGGTGGAGGCACAATAGCATAGGCAAATCAAAGCTGTTCTGTGAATTTGATATGGGTTACCGCTCGACTTTAAATTTAATATCAACAATTACCAATTGGTTGCTTTTAAAAAAAATCGGGTGCCAAAGTGTTCAGTAGCTTCCCCAAAGTGGGGATTCAATATTCACTATACATGTAAACAATTAAAGAGAACCGTAGGTGGGTTTGGCTTACTATTCAGGTTATCAGAATGTTACCCTTTGGTACTATTTTTGGCACAGTTTTTATACGTAACAGTATCAAGTGTTCCCCAACAACACGATTTACATATTGACTGCAAACACCAGCAGTCGGGTTGCCCAGGTTCTTACAATGTCAGCCAAGCATGTTTGTCCAACCAAACTTAGTCCCAGATTCAACTCGAATCTGGGCAACCTTTTTTTAGGGAGTGGTGGTAGCGTGCTGTTGTGCTCGTAAAACTTTACTGAAAAACAATCTGATTTTTCTTTTTTCTCTGAAGTTGGGTTTTATATCTATGGCTTTATTTCCAAAGTACATTCTACAGGTAAGGTGTTGTGCATTTGATATAGGTTCAACTATATGGTGGGGCAAAGTAAACGATTGTCTGAACATTTCGTAGGTGTTGGTATAGTTGGACGAAGTGTTTTGTGTGGTAACAACCGTGGTTGTTTCTGGCTTACCCTCTTCATCATTAACCGTTTTGCTGGTTTCATTGGTTTCGGTTGTTAGCGATGATTCCGACTGAATATACTGCTTTGCTTCTTGCTTCTTTGCAGTGAGCTTGAAAATGGTGTTACCAACATCTAAATATACAGTTGAGTCGGGTGTGTCAAATTTCAATCTGTAGTTGTAGTCTATATTAAGCGATAATGTTGTGTCCCCACCCTTTGGCATGCTAACAAAAAACTCCATGTTAACTCTCGAAAAGGGTTTTCGAAAAACTCTCCATCTACTTTCGCTAGGGTAGGCTTTAACCCGTTCCTTTAGTAGCATGGTTTTTTCTTCCTTGTACTTGTCGTAGGTTAACCTACTTACCGGTGAGCAGCTTGAGAGTAAACCAATGGCTGCAATTAATATCATGTGTTTTATTTGCATGGGATGCTTGTAAAACAACAAAGCAACTACTAGTGGTTAGCAATTGCTTTGTTTGGTTTAAATACGCTTAATTTATTTAAAAGATTTTAAGCATTCATCAACATTCTCCTGAATGTCGAAAACTGTTTGTAGCTGAAGCAGGTATACCAACTCCATAACATCGGGTGCTATGTTGCAAAATTTAAGCTGGGCGTTGTTGCTTTTTGATGTTCGCAGAATAGATAGTAATGCTCCAAATCCCGAGCTGTCGATGTACTCAACATTCCCTAAGTCGATAACCATTTTATATCCAGGTTCTTGGAATAGTTTTGCCACTTCGGCCTTGAATTTTTGCGAGATGGTAGCGTTAAGCTGCTTGTCGGTTGCTAACGAAACTATTAGCACATCTTTAACTTTTTCAATGTTAATCATATCATACTGTTTTTAAAAATTTCATGTATTTCATCTAGTTCAACAATAGCCTCCTGACTAACCTGCTTATATTCGTTTATAAGCTCCTGGGCATTGTTTTCAATGTTATTGGTTTTGGCTACTCGTTCTAGGGTTTTCATTTTCGTAGCCAATTCAGTGATGGCAAGGGTCGATAGGCTGCCCTTTATCTTGTGTGCTAACTTTGCCAGTAAGGTAAACTCATGGTTGTTTAGGTGCTCTTGGAGCTGATCGTGAAACTTTGGGGCCTGATTTTTAAACATCTCCACCAAACTGGTAAGTAAATCGAAACTTCCAGCGGTTACCTCTTTTAATTTACTAATATTAACGTGTTTAAAAGTTTGCATAAAAAGGATAAAGATAGCTTTTCTTAATTGTTAATTTTATAGTACAAATATATAATTTTAAAAAATGATAACTTAATGTTAACCCGCATTATTCATCAAATTTTTTAAAGATGAATGTAAATGCGGGTTACCCCGACTTAGTTGAGCCCAATTTTGGGCAACTAGATTGGTTGTGAAACTTAGTCGCTGTCGCAGATAGCATTTATTCGAGTTAATAATTGGGGTTAATGTAAATCAAGAACTTTTCTAAAAAAGTGCTGAATAACAGCTCCAATTTGTAGCGAAGCCAATTGGCATTTAGCAAAATTTGATTTAGGTTTGTAGAATTAATTTAATACAATACTTTTCACAGTTTAAATACTATTCAGAAAATGAAAAATACATCATTCAGAAAGTATCACATTGAGCTGGGTGCCAAAATGGCTCCTTTTGCTGGTTATGAAATGCCAATTGAATATACAGGTATAAACGATGAGCATGTTACCGTGCGTGAAAAGGTAGGAGTTTTCGATGTTTCACATATGGGCGAGGTTTGGGTAAAAGGGCCTAAAGCTGTTGATTTTCTTCAGTACGTTACCTCAAACGATGTTACGACACTTAAGGATGGCAAGATTCAGTATTCATATTTTCCCAACGGTAAGGGGGGGATTGTTGATGATTTTTTGGTGTACAGATTTGATGCTGAAACATACTTGTTGGTACTTAATGCAGGTAATACCGATAAGGACTGGGAATGGCTAAAAAGCCACGCACCTAAGTTTGGACTTACACCTGGCAAGGAGCTTTACAATGCTACAGCAGAGTTTGCGCAGCTTGCCGTACAGGGACCTCTTGCATTAAAAGTTATGCAAAGGCTAACCGATGAACCCGTAATGGATATGGAGTACTACACCTTTAAGAAGATTAATTTAGCTGGTGTAAACGATGTTATCTTCTCAATTAATGGCTACACGGGTGCAGGTGGTTGCGAAATATATTGTGCTAAGGAAGATGGTGACAAAATATGGAAAGCCGTGTTCGAGGCAGGTGAAGACTTTGGCATAAAGCCTATTGGCCTTGGTGCTCGTGATACGCTTCGTCTTGAAATGGGTTTCTGTTTATACGGCAACGATATTGACGAAACCACATCACCCCTTGAGGCTGGTTTAGGTTGGATTACTAAATTTGTTGACCATAAAGATTTTATCGATAAGGATTATCTGCTTGCACAAAAAACCAAAGGGCTTAAGCGTAGGCTGGTTGGTTTTGAAATGATTGATAGGGGTATTCCCCGCCAGCATTACGAAATTGCTAATGCAGAGGGTGAGGTGATTGGCGAGGTAACATCGGGCACCATGTCTCCTATGATGAAAAAGGGTATAGGCATGGGCTATGTACTTAAAGATTATGGTAAGGCCGATACCGACATTTATATAAAAGTTCGTAATAGGAACCTTAAGGCTAAAGTTGTTAAATTACCAATTTATAAGAAGAAGTAATTTGGCTAAACTAGTTTCACACTAAAGGTGTAGAGATTGTTTCTGTCTTTACACCTTATTTGTTTTTTATATATGGAAAAGCGTAAAATAGAGGTGTGTTTTACATCCGAAAACATAGATTATTTTCACATTCGTCAATCGCATGTTGTTGTTGTCGATATACTTAGGGCAACATCATCAATATGTGCAGCATTTGCAAATGGCGTAAAAACCATTATACCAGTGGCAACTCTCGGGGAGGCGAAAAAAGCTAAGCAACGCGGACTAATTGTGGCCGCTGAGCGTAATGGGCAAAAGCGCGATTTTGCAGATTTTGGAAACTCTCCATTCAACTTTACGCCTGAGCGGGTAGCAGGCAAAGATGTGGCGTATAGCACCACCAATGGTACACGAGCAATTGTGAGCGCATCCGGAGGGCTTTCGGTCTCTATCGGATCTTTTATTAATATTTCAGCGGTGGCTAAATGGTTGGTGGCCAAACAGGAGGGCGATGTACTGGTGCTTTGCGCAGGAAGAAAAGGTAAGTTTTGCCTCGAAGATTCAATTTTTGCCGGTGCCCTTGTCGAGTTACTCCTTAAGGATAAATCGTTCTACACAGAATGCGATAGCGCACAGGCTGCAATACAGCTTTGGAATGTGGCTAAGGTCGATTTGCCCTCGTACTTAGAATTGATATCCCAACGGCATAGGCTTAAACGGCTTGGGCTTGATGATGTCTTACAGTATTGCTTTACTCCTAACTTAACCGATGTTGTACCTATTTTAGTTAATGGGAAATTGCGGAATGCTAACGTAATTAACGAATAAGCTTAATTGCTTGTATATAAGCTAAAACCCGTATGTGTTGATTCGAGATTCATATGTCCTATATCATTTACATTCATTTGGAATAATCAAAAATAAGTTAGAAATTTGACAAATAATAACATTAATTGTAAATAATAGTAACAGATTAAAACTTAAAAGACATGAAACATAATTTTAATGCAGGTCCCTGTGTTCTTCCAAAACCAGCTATCGAGGCAGCTATTGATGCTATTCGTAATTTCGATAATACAGGCATAGGTATTCTTGAAATATCACATCGCACCCCTGGCTGGGAACGAACCATGGGAGAAGTTGAACAGCTTTGGAGAGAATTATTAAATATCCCTGAAAATTATGCGGTTCTTTTCCTTGGTGGTGGAGCCTCCACACAATTTTATACTCTAGCAGCAAACTTCCTAAATAAAAAGGCAGCATATTTAGATACTGGTTCTTGGTCGAAAAAAGCTATTAAAGAGGCCAAGCTGTATGGCGATGTTGAGGTAGTTGCTTCATCGGGTGACAAAAACTATTCCTATATCCCCAAAGGGTACAAAATTCCGACCGATGCCGACTATTTCCACATAACTAGCAATAATACTATTTACGGAACCGAAATTAAAGAGGATATTGATAGCCCTGTGAATCTTATAGCCGACATGAGCTCCGATATCATGAGTCGCCCCATCGATATTAAAAAGTATGCCATGATTTATGGTGGTGCTCAAAAAAACGTTGGCCCTGCTGGTGTTACCTTTGTAATTATTCGCAAGGATCTACTGGAAACCGTTCAAAGAACGCTTCCTTCCATGATGAACTATCAAACACACATTGGTTCAGCTCCAAAGAACCGCTCAATGTTTAATACACCCCCAGTGCTTCCAATTTATGTAATGTACCAAACCTTGTTACATGTTAAAAAGCAAGGTGGTGTTGAGGCAATGAACAAGATTAATAAGCAAAAGGCCGAACTTCTATATAGCGAAATTGACCGCAATAAGATGTTTGTTGGCACTGCAGAAAAAGAATCTCGTTCAATAATGAATGTTTGCTTCGTAATGGCTGAAGAGCACAAAGATAAAGAGGCAGAATTTATGGAGTTTGCTACAAAAGCTGGAATGGTTGGTATTAAAGGTCACCGTTCAGTTGGTGGTTTCCGTGCATCTATTTATAATGCTTGCCCACTCGAGAGCGTTCAGGCACTTGTTAACTGCATGAAAGAATTCGAGAAGCAATACGTGTAAAAACTTGTATGATTCTATAAAAGGCTGAAAAGTAGTTTTCAGCCTTTTTACTATAAAAATCTATTTATTAACAAATAAAAAATAAATGTTATGGCAAAAGTACTTGTTGCAACTGAAAAACCTTTTGCAAAGGAAGCCGTTGATGGAATCCGTAAAGTTGTTGAGGGTGCTGGTTTTGAATTAGCGTTACTCGAAAAATATACCGATAAAGCAGAGCTTATAAAAGCGGTTGCTGATGTTGAAGGGCTAATCGTTCGTAGCGATAAAGTTACCGCCGATGTGGTTGAAGCGGCTAAAAACTTAAAGGTGGTGGTTCGTGCTGGTGCAGGTTTCGATAACCTCGACCTAGCTGCTTGTACCGCAAAAAATGTGGTGGCAATGAATACTCCTGGACAAAACTCTAATGCGGTGGCAGAGCTTGTTTTTGCTTTTATGTTGCATCTTACTCGAAACGGTTTTTCGGGTACGGCTGGAACAGAGCTAAAAGGAAAAAAACTCGGTCTACACGCTTTTGGTCATATTGGCAAAATTGTAGCACGTATAGCTAACGGATTTGGTATGGAAGTGTACGCCTTTTCCCCATCATTGGCTCGCAATCCAGAGCTAGGGAAAGAGCATGGTGTTACTGCAGTAAAAGTTCCTGAAGAATTGTATGATAAATGCGATATTGTTTCGTTGCACATGCCAGCAAATGCTGATACAAAGCAAAGCATTAACTACGGTTTAATGAACCGATTACCAGAGCATGGAATTATTATAAATACTGCTCGAAAAGAGGTTATGAATGAAGCAGATTTGGTTCGTATTATGAATGAAAAACCAAAGTTTAAATATGCAACCGATATTGCTGCCGGTAACCATGCAGAACTTGTTGAAAAATTTGGCACAAGAGTTTTAGCATCTACTAAAAAAATGGGTGCCCAAACATCCGAGGCTAACGTTAACGCCGGTATAGCTGCAGCTACTCAAATAGTTAATTATATCAACAAAGGTGATCGTACGTTCCAAGTAAATAAGTAGTAAACTATATAATTTTTATAAAATGAAAATTAAACCTTTTAAAGGAATTCGCCCACCAAAAGAGATCGTGCATGAGGTCGCTGCTCGCCCTTACGATGTTTTAAATTCACAGGAAGCTCTGGCCGAGGCAGGAGAGAAGTCGTTGCTTCACATCACTAGGCCTGAGATTGATTTCGACCCTATTATCGATGAGCATTCGGAGCAAGCTTATGCTAAGGCTGTTGAGAACTTCAAAAAGTGGCGCGATAACGGATGGTTAGTGCAGGACGAAAAAGAGCTATACTACGTGTACGCTCAAACCATGGATGGTAGAACTCAGTACGGTTTAACCGTAGCTTGCCATTTTGAGGATTACATGGAGGGGAAGATTAAGAAGCATGAGCTTACCCGTGTGGAGAAGGAAGAGGATAGGATGACCCATGTGCGTAATCAGAATGCTAATATCGAACCTGTTTTCTTTACATATCCAGCAATTAAAGAGATTGACGATATAGTAGCAGACATTGTTGGTAGCAAGGATCCTGAGTACGACTTTGTAGCCGAGGATGGCTTTGGTCACCACCTGTGGACCGTTGAGGACGATGCCGTTATAAATCGCATAACCGAAATTTTTGCTCAACAACCGGCATTCTATATAG
>Ga0265295_1001982_pt1 | contig 34041 bp, 26 predicted proteins | sample Munlansysbiofilm_FD_192503 | JGI IMG/M metagenome (GOLD analysis project Ga0265295, IMG submission 192503) | Leachate microbial communities from a municipal landfill in Southern Ontario, Canada - Methane capture system biofilm | ecosystem: Engineered > Solid waste > Landfill > Unclassified ... | reverse complement strand
CGCCGCAAAAAGATCGGGCATAACCCGAAGAGCGTCCGCCAGATCCTCGCGGTCGGTGAGGACGATCCCTCCGTCCACGGCGGTGATGTTCTTGCCCCGACTCAGGCTGAAAAGCCCCGCATCGCCCATGGTCCCGGCCAGATCTGCCCCGACCCGCGCGCCCATGGCCTGCGCGGCGTCGTCCAGCAGGAACGCGCCGTGAACGCGGCACAGTTCACGCAGCGGCTCAAGATCCAGCGGATATCCGAAAAGATGGCAGGCCACGACACACAAGGTCTTGCGGTTCATGGCCTTTTCCAGGCTGACCATATCCGGGGCCAGGGTCCGGGGACTGAGATCGTAAAGACCGACCTTGAGCCCGGCATTGACCACGGCCGAGGGCACGGAAAAGGAGGTGAAGGCGGGCAGCAGCACCTGGTCCCGCTGCGGACAAAACGTGCGCATGGCCCGTAGCATGGCGGAAAGCCCGGCCCGGCCGGAGGTCGCGAAAAAGACGTGCCGCGCCCCGAACCGCCGCTTGATTTCGCGCCGCAGGGACTGCGCCCCGTGGCCGGTCATCCACGCCCTGATTCCGGCCGCGATATCGACGGGACGCAGCGGCGAGGCGCTCGGCGGGAGCATGCGCAAATACGGGGCGCTCATGGAATGTCCCGTACGATCAGGGGGCCGAGGGCGCGGGTCATGGCCAGGGGCAGGCGTTGCCACAGCTTGATGGCCATGGAAAATTTGGGGTTGCTGTTGCTCAGGTTCGGCAGCTTCGCGCCCGAAGACAACAGGTAGTGCCACTGCAATGCCTCGGGCCGTGCCCCCCATTGCTCCTTGAACCTGAACGTCCCGGAGCCCAAGGAGGAGCGACCGAGATCAAACCGGCGCAGCCCCAGACGCAGAGCATGGCGGATGGACTCCCAGTACATGAGATTGTTGGGGCAAAGAGCATTGTAGTCGCGAATGGACGAGGCCCAGGGAATTTCCAGAGTCTCGCCGTGCCAGTAAAGCAGCCCGGCGGCGACGGGCTTGCCCTGCCTCCTGATCAGCACGATCCGGGTCACGCCGGGCAGACCGGCCAGAATGTTGACGAAAAATGAACGCGCATACACGGGGGTGCCCAGGTCCCGCATGTTGCGCACGAACACGGCGTAGAATTCATCCAGCAACTCCCCCTCGCCCCAGACCGTCTCCAGACCGGCCTTTTGCGCCTTGCGCACCTGGTTGCGGACCTTGGCGTTGAAACCCGTCCACATATCCTCTTCGCTTTGAGCCAGAGGCAGCACCATGGCCACCTTGTGCCGTCTGGCGGGCAGGTCCGGATTCACGGCCAAAGTGTGCCTCAGCTCCACGTGGTGTGCCCCCAGCCGGGAACGCAAGTCCTCGGCGGCTTCCAGCAAGGCCTCGCTTGAGGCCTGATCCCGGCAGAGCAGCCCGCCGTAGGTGACAAAGGGCAGGGAGACCAAAAAATTGCCGAAGATGCTGCGCATGTGCACGAGCGGCAGGACCCCGGTCATCACGCCGTTTGTCCTGGCGGCCAGAAAATGGGTTTCATGCCCGAAACTGCGCTCCAGAATCGCGCGCCAGGCATGACTGTAATACCCCGCCGCGCACGGCATGGATGCGACGAATCGATCCCAGTCCGCTGCCGCGCCCTGAAATGTTTCCGTGCACACGCTCATGGCTGCGGTGCCTCCAGGCCGGTCCCGCTTGCGCTCTCGTCGCCGTTTTCCCCGTCCACCCCCAGCACCCTGGCCATGGTGTCAAAACGCAGCTCGCCCAGGAGACTGCGGAGCTTGTCTTCCGTCGTGTCCAGATTGAGATAGTGCCGAAAACGGGACCTGAGCCGAGCCTTGATCCGCGGCTGGTCGGGGTCCAATTCCCAAGGGTGGAAATAGAGGACCACGGGCTGCTTTTCCGCAGTGTTGACGCTGCGCATCCCCCACAGCACAACGCCTGCGGGGAGAAGGCGCAGATAGCCGCCTCCGGCGATGGGCAGGACGATCCTGCGGCCCGCGAAGTTCACCGCCAGAGTGGTCAGGGGAAATTCACGGATGGTGCCGCCGGGGCGAACGATGTCGTACGGGAATCGATGGGAGCCCGGGATGCCGTAATTATCGTGGACAATGGGAAAGATACTCGAATCATAGACAAAGCCTTCCTCAATGAGGATGTCCAGAGCCCACATGGAGTTGTTGGTGATGGAATAGCTCGGGGCGCGGTACCCCCGGACAGGGGCGCCGGTCAGGTCTTCGAGCAGGGCCTTGCACCTGCGCACATCGGCGCGGAAAACATGGGGCTGCTGGTTGTAGACGAGGTCATGGCCGTAACCGTGGCAGGCCACTTCGTGACCGCCGCCGACAATGGCCTGCACGACGCCCGGATAGTGCTCCGCCACCCAGCCCAGGACGAAGAATGTGCCTGACAGGGAAAATTCGGCCAGCAAGTCCAGCACCCGCCGGGTGTTGTTTTCGACCCGGGACGGATAGACCATCCAATCCTGCCGCTTCACAACGCCGTCAAAGGCCGTGACTTGAAAATAATCTTCCACATCTATGGTCAAGGCGTTTTTCATGCATCCCCGTTCGTCGTTACAGGTCTTCGTGCCGCAGCCTCTGCCGTCATCATCGTCCTGTCCCGCTTCCGCGCGGTCTAGAAAGTCATTGTGAGCTGCACGCCGACCCGGTTCACCTGATATTCCTCCTCCTCGTCATCCGATGAGGAATCCTTGAACCGGTACCAGCAGCCGAGTCCCATGCGTTCGCTCAAGGCATAGTTCAGTCCGAGATTCGCGTACCAGCGCCGCGTGTCGTCATCCGAGCGGTCCTGGAAATCGTGGATCAGCCCCATTGAGGCGGTCAGGCGCTCGCTCAGCTCATGGGACAGGCTCATCCCGAGCAGCGTTCTGCGCACCTCCTCCCCGTCCTCGCCTTCATTGCTCCTGTCTTCGTACTCCTCCAACGTGGAATACACGCTGGCCGTGGTCCGGGACCAGGTCTTGGTCAGCCGCAGGGTGCCGAACCTGCGCTCATAGGTCTCGCCCGTGTCCGGATCGTCCTCGAAGGAGACTCCCGTGTTCAGGTGCAGGAGCACCGTCCCGAAATCATGATCCAGCCCCGCGTCCCAGAACAGACTTGAAGAGCTGGTGTCGCGATCCCGATAGCGGGTATGCTGGGGACCGGCCTTCAGATACACGACCCCGTTTTCGGCGTACGCATAGCGACCGCCGAGATAGAAGATGTTGCGGTCCAATGTCTCGTCTTCCCAGAGCTCCTGGGTATAGGAGTACCCGCTGAGCAAGGCGGTCTGTCCGGAGAGCTCGTATTCCCCGTCCACGAATCCCCGGTGGATGTTCTTGGACTCCCGGTCATCCTCGTCGTACCAGATGTTGCTGTAGGCGTAGCCGGCCTTGGCCTGGCCGCGCTCCCCGAAACGCGGGGTGATGTAGGGGGAAAACGTGAAGATGTTCTGCTGCAACTGGTCGACGGTGGAGTCCTCTTCCACGACTTCGCCGCGGGTCCGGTCCTGGTTGACCAGACGGTATGTGTCGCGCAGGTCCAGGAAGAAAAATCCCTCCCAGGCATCCAGCAGGCCATGCAGCATGGCATCGTGGTTGAATTCCTGATCCCGGCTCCCGGACGCGTAATGATTCCACGTCCCCCTGTAGCTCGACTCCAGCAGCGTGCGCGCGCCCTCGTGTCTGTAGCTCAAGCCGGGACGGACGGAGGTCACGAAATCGTCTTCGCCGTGACGCTCCTCCTTTACGTTGTCGTTGTACTCTTCGCTCACGCTTAAGGATGCCTTCCACTCGGGGTCTGCCCAGACAGGGGACACGGCGATCATCAGCAAAAAGGCGGCGATCAGATAATTTTTCATGGTGCGGTCTCACGTTGAAGTTCGGAATTAAAAGGGCACGTTACGTCCCCAGGCCGGTTTCAATCAGTTCCCCACAGGTAATTCCAGATGCTTCTCATGGCCCCGTTGCGTTTCTTCACGTCGACCTCGACCGGCAGGGGATCGAGCTGCTGCACGATTTCACTGCGCAGTTGCTGCTGCATCGATCGCAGTTCCCGGACTTTGGTCTCCAGGGACTTTTCCAGCCTGTCCACCCGTTCCTGCATGTCGAGCATGGCCGCATGATCCCAGACGGGCATGAATTCCAGTTCCTCGATGCGCTTGTTCATGGACCCGATGACGCTCAATATCCTGGACTGCGCGGCCGTATTCCGGGCCAGGTCATAGGTGTCCCGTTTCTCTTCGGGCGCTGCGATCGCAGCGACGGCCTCCGGTTTTTGAGGCGGCTCGGGATTCCAGTACTGCGCCTCGAAGGACAAATCCGCTGCCAGTTCGTGAATCACGCTTCCCTCGATGTTCCGGGTCTGGGAGGAAAAGGCGTCGATCATGATGTAATCGCACAGGATATTGACAAGCCGAGGGATGCCGCGGCTGTATGTGGCGATGGCCTCCACGGCGTCATCGTCAAAGACCAGGGCGGTCTTGTTGCCGGCCTTTTCCAGGCGGAAAAGAATGTACTCACGGACCTCCGGCGCGCTCAGCGGCTGCAGATGGCAGTTGATCTGAATGCGCTGCCGCAACTGCAAGAGGCCGGGCCGGGCCAGAATGTCGCGCAACTCCGGCTGACCGACGAGAATGATCTGCAGGAGCTTGTCCCGATCCGTCTCCAGGTTCGAGAGCATGCGCACCTCTTCCAGGATTTCGACGGACAGGTTCTGGGCCTCGTCGATGATCAGCACGGCCTGGCGGCGCTGGGCATATTGCTCGATGAGGAAATCGTTCAGTTCCCGCAGCAGCGTGGCCTTGTCCCGCCCGTCCGTATCCAGCCCGAAATCACCGTTGATCTGCATGAGGAGCTGCAAGGAATCGACACGGGTGTTGAACACCTTGGCCAGAACGCTGTCCCGCAGCTGCGACCGGATCATGTTGCGGATCAGGGTGGTCTTCCCGGACCCCACTTCGCCGGTCAGTAGAATGAACCCCGCCCGCTCCTTGATCCCATGCGTCAGATAGGTCAGCGCACGCTTGTGAGCCCTACTCGGATACAGGAAGTCGGGGTTGGGAAGGAGATCGAAGGGTTTCTCACGCAACCCGAAGAATGCTGTGTACACGGGACAAGCTACTCCGCGTAATAGTAGGACGATCTGCTTTGCATGTGCGCCCCGTTGTAGACAATGCCCAGAACCTTCTGATCCAGAGCTTCGATGGCCTCCTCGATCTGCTCCAGGCTTGGCATCCCCTCCTTCACGACCAGAATCACGCCGTCGACGATGCTCGCGATGGACCGCGTCTCGGCAAAGGGCAGCACCGGCGGGGTGTCGACGATGATGTAGCGGTCCCCGTAACGTATCTTCATTTCCCGAAACAGGCTGCGCATGGCGTCGGAAGAGAACAACTCCACCGGATTGGGGGTGGGCGTGCCCGCAGGCAGGACCGAGAGCTTGCCGATCCCCGTCTTGACCAGCAGTTCACCCACGTCCAGACCCTCGCGCATGCAATCCGAAAGTCCCTTGCCCGAGCCAAGGCCCAGGTACTTGTGCACGGTAGGCCGCCGCAGATCGGCATCGACGAGCAGAACCGTATGGTCGTACTCACCCGCAAGGCTTGCGGCCAGGTTGACCGCGGTCATGCTCTTGCCCTCGCCCGCGGTGGAACTGGTCACGGCAATGAGGTTGTCGAAACGCTCACGTTTGGTCATCTTGACCAACGCCTCCTTCAACTTGCGATACTCCTCCGCCATGGGCGACAAAGGCGCGTTGATGACCACCATGGTCTCCTCGGCCAAGCGGACCCCGCCGACGCTGGTCGACTCGCCCATGGGCACCCGGGCAATGCCGGACGCTCCGGCCCTGTTTCCCTTGCTGCGCGATCCGGATTGCATTCCAGCCGCTTTGGCCAGTGCTTCCTCGATTCTGCTCATTGGTTTTAAGTATCCTTTTAAATTCAGGTTTCCGGGCTACAGCCAAGGGCCGAGCGCCCTTTCAAACAGCGCATCGAGGGGTGATTTGCCCAGGGCCTCCATGACGCCGATGGTCACCAGCATGAGGAGATAGAGCGCCGCTCCGGACAGAAAAATACGGTCCCCCCTCACGCGCTGCCTCTCCTCCTTTGGCTTGGAAATCGCCGGCAGAACGGCCAGCACCCGCTGGTTGAGTGACCGCAGTTCGGACAGGCTCTCCACCGACCCGCGCATGATGTACGGCACCATGATGACGGCTATGCCTATCCCGATTCCGGCCAGGGCCGACAAAAGCATGATCGGCACGCGCTTGGGGCTGACAGTGGTGTCGGGCGTGACAGCCGGGTCCACGACCCGAAAGTTCATGGACTTGTTTTCCATCTCCATTTGTTTGGAAACCTCCGACTGGCCGTAGCGGGTCACGAGCTGGCTGTAGATCAGGGTCTCATTTTCCTTCTTGCGCATGAGTTCGTTCAGCCCCGTGCGGAGCGTGGGAATCCGGCGCAAAAGCTCTGTCTTCTCCTCGATGGTCGCAAGCTGGGCCTTTTCCTGAAGCGTGGTGGCCTCGATCTCGGCCTGGACCAGTGTCTTGGCGGCTGCTCCCGAGTTTCCGGTCATGCCGCCCGACGGACTGCTTTTCACCGCCCTGATCTGACCCTGCAGCCGCACCACCTTTGGATGCTGATCCGTATAGGCCGTCAAAAGCGTCGCCAGTTGGCGCTCCATATCGGCCAGATGCGCGGACCGGCCCGTTCCGGAGGGCATGAGCTGCACCTTGGTCTCAAGCTCAAGTTTGCGCGCCCGGATGGCCTCCAGCTTTCTCTCGGCATCGGCGATCTCGAAACGGATGGTGGTCTCGTCCGTCGCCAGCTGGAGGCCATGCTCGGCCCTATACTGATTGATCTCACCCTCCACCGCGTCGAGGCGCTTCTTGAAGCTCTCTATCTGCTCGGATAAAAAGCGGGTCGCTTCCAGGGATTCGTCCCGCTTGGAGGCCGTATTCGACTCGATGTAGACTTGAGTGATGGTGTTGACGAAATCACGGGCATAACGCGGGTCGCCGTCCTGAAAGGAAATGAAGAAGATCCCTCGCTTTTCGTCCAGCCTGATGGAAATCCGCTCCCGCAAATTCTTGATGTATGCTTCCCGATCCATATCCGAAGCAAACTCGACATCCTTATCCAGAATACGAATTACCTTGAAGAGCGTTTCCCGACTCAGCATGGCCACGGTCAAAACCTTGATCTTGGCTTCCATGGACGGAGTGGTGGCAATGCCCTTGACCAATTCGCTGATGACGCTCTGTTCGATGAAAACCGTGGACTGCGCCTCGTATTTCTTGGGCAGGACATAACTGGTTATAACGCCCAGGGTCATGACCAGCAGAGCCACGACGACCACAACGCGTTTACGCTGCAGCAAGATCCGCGCATACCTTTCAAATTGCTGATACAGTTCATGATTCATGTGTGGCTCCGCTTTTGCGGCTTAAAAATAACTTTCCGCGGCAATGATGTAATCACCGCGACGCAAGACTACGTTCTGAGACAGGTCGCGACCCTCGGCCAGATCCTGGGCCCGGACTTCGATCCGCTTCTCGACCCCGTCCTCCCGCCGGACCACGACCGTATCGTTCTTCTTGGCGAATTTGTTGAATCCACCGCACGCCAGCAGGGCATCGAGCACCGTCATCCCGTCCTTGTAAGGCAAGGCCTGCGGCGTGTTCACGGCACCGACGACATAGACATACGGTTCAGGCAGAGCCGGAAAGACAATGATGTCATTGTGGCGCAGAGCAAGGTCCTGCTTTAAGTCCCCGTTGTGCAGCAGCAGATCGAAGTCCCGTTCCATCCGGGCTCCGTCGCGCATGACATGGGCGCCGTGCAGGTCGGCCCGGGCCAGATCCATGCCCGCCAGGAGTTGCAAAAGCGAGGTCTTCTGCTTCAGGGGGTAAACGCCCGTGACGACGCCACCGCCAATGATGTAGACTTTGCTGTTCTCGATGCCGACCATGGACACCGTGACCACAGGTTCCTTGACCAGGGCCGAGAGACGGCCGGCGATCTCCTTCTGCAGGGCCTCGGGGGTCAAGCCCTCGGCCATGATCTCTCCGGCTCCGGGAAGAGAGATGCGGCCGTCGGGACGCACAAGGGCGGGAACCGTCAGCTCCGGCTCGCCCCACACGAAGACATGCACGCTGTCTCCCGCGCCGATGATGTACTCGCCGGCAAGCCCAGTCCCACCAAGAAGCATCGCGCCGAAAATCAGCACCGCAACCTTGACCATGAAACATTTCTTCCACATGCTGGATCCAATTCCGGTATCAGACGACATCTCTACCTCCCTTTTCCAAGCAATACGACTTTAAATGTTTTAATAACAATGTATAAATCAAGTATTATTGAGATATTTTTTATGTAATACATATCATAACGAAGCTTCTCAATTGCATCATCAACGGTTGAACCATATGAATAGAGCACTTGCGCCCAGCCAGTCAGCCCCGGCTTCACATAATGCCGCTCCGAATAGTACGGAATCATTTCCTTCAACTCCCTCACGAACTCAGGGCGTTCCGGCCTGGGACCGACCAGGCTCATGTCGCCTTTGAGGATGTTGATCAGCTGCGGAATCTCGTCCAGGCGGGAACGGCGCAGAAAATTGCCGACCTTGGTGATGCGCGGATCATCCACCTGGGACCAGACGGCTCCGGTCCCAGCTTCGGCGTCCTCGCGCATGGTGCGGAACTTCATGAGCACAAAGGGCCTGTCGCCCCTGCCGACCCTGACCTGCCGAAACAGCATGGGGCCGGGAGAGTCCATTTTGATGGCCAGCGCGATGAACGGCACGAGCGGCAGAAAACAGATCAGGCCGATGCTGGCGGCGCTCAGGTCAAAGACGCGCTTGCACAGGCGCAACATCCAGTTCACCTTGAACCCATGACTGAATATGAACCAGCTGGGCGAGATATTCTCGATGAGCAGCTTATGCGTCGCGCTTTCATAGAAGGAGGGGGCGTCCACGACCTCGATCCCGGCCATCTTGCAGTTCAAAAGCTCCTCCACCGGGAAAAAGCCCCGCCGCTCGGCCAGGGCGACCACGACCTTGTCGGCCCCGAAATTCTGGGCCAGGCGCAACAGTCTGCCGGTCCTGTCAGGAGCCGTTTCACGCCCGTCCTGCTCGTCCGCCGGGGGAAAAACCGCCGACGTACAGCTGACCCTGCCCAGCATGACATAACTCTCCCGGTTGGCGTGCATGAACTCCTCCATCTGCGCGGCCAGCGGACCGTCTCCGACGATCAGCACGCGCTTGAGCACTCCCGGGATGACCCTGCGATACTTGGCGAACAGGTATTCGGCGGACTTGAGCCCGGCAAAGACGCCAAGCCCGAGCACGACAAGACGGATCTCGCTTCCGAGCACGCCCGACGACCTGTCCACGACATAAAGCGTCGCCATGGTCAGCGACGTCGCCACGGCTTGATAATACAAGGCCCGCGGCGCCCTCGGTTTACGGCCGGTGAACCAGAAGACCGACCAGACCCCGACCGAGGGCAAAAGAGTAATGGCCAGAACACTGCTGGCTCCGCGCACGAACTCAAAGTCCCCGGAAAGCGATGCGACGGACGGTGCCAGGATGGCCAGGGACGCACTCAGGGCCAGCAACGCCCAGACGATGTCGTGGGCAAGATTGCGAAATATAATCGGAGACATGCTTCCTCCCTACTTCCCGCTCAAGGCACGCAGAAGCTTTTCGGCGTCCTCGCGTTCAGCGAAATCGGGCGAAGCCAAGGCCGTTTCAAGCGTTGCCCTGGCTTCGGACGTACGACCCAGCTCGGCCTGGGCCAGGCCCTGATGATACAGGATTCCGGGATTGCCCGGAGCAAGGGTCAAGGCCCGCGCGAGTACGCCCAGGGCTTCCTCTGGACGATTGTTACGGATCAGGGCGTAGCCGAGAGTGTCGACGACGGCGGGGTCGCTGTTCGCAAGAACAAAGGCTGCCATGGCCAGATTCACGGCCTGGGCGCTTTTCGCCTCGTCATCGGCCCAGATCATGGCCAGATTATTCAAGGCCGGGACATGGTCGTGCCGGGCCTGGACGGCCTGGAGATACATACTGGCGGCGTCGTCGTTTCTGCCAAGCAGTTGCAAAACCATGCCCTTCCCGGTCAGGGCCGGGGCGTTGGTGGGGGAATGCGCCAAAACCTGATCAAAGGTGGCGAGCGCCTTCTTGGTCTCCCGGCCACGCAACTGAAACTCGCCCAGCACGACGCCGACCTGATCGTCCGAGGGCTCCAGCGCCCACCCTTTGAGCAGTAAGTTCTCGGCTTCGGCCCGGTTCTGGCGCATCTCAAGGATACTGGCCAACGGCAGGCAGGACTGCCCCTTGTCCGGCTTCAGCTGCAAAAGACGCCGGGCGCTTTCCTCGGCCTTGTCCAGATCTCCGGCGGCCATCCACGCTCTCATCCGCTCCATCGTCCCGGCATAGGGATCGAGTTGCTCAATCCGGCTGTACAAGACCATGGCCTTGTCCATTTCCTTGCGTGCGACATGCAGCTTGGCCAGGCCCTGGACAATGACCATATTCTCGGGTTGATTCGTTCGTTCCTGGTCCAGAACCGCCAGGGCCTCGTCGCTTTTCCCGTTTCGCTGCAGGAAACTCGAAAGCATCAGAATCGCCCCGGTGTCCTTGGTGGAACGAGCCTTTTCCAACCGGACCCGGGCCTCGTCGAGCTTCCCCTGCTTCTCAAGGACCGCCGCCGAGGCAATGAGGGCCCGCACGTCGTTCGGGGCGAAGCCCAGGGCCAGATCATACTGCGTCACGGCCTCGTCGAGCTTGTTCTGGAAGAGTTTGGCGATGGCGCCGTGATAATAGGTCTGCAGGAAAGCCGGGTCCGCGCCACGTGCCTTGGCCAGATATTCCTCGGCCTCCTTGGCGTTCTTGCGTCCCAATGACGCCTTGGCCAAGGCGTTGTAGAGCACGGCGTCATTCTTGCTTCCATTCAGGCCGTCGGTCAGCACGGCCACGGCCTCGTCCATGCGGCCATTTCTGAAATAATACGAGTGCAAGGCCATGCGCGCATCGACGCCCTCGGGCGAAACCTTGATCGCGCCGACCATGTCGTCCTCTCCGCTCCGATCCCCCAAGGAGAGCTTGAGCAGGCCCGTCTTGAGCAACAATCCATAATGGGATGGAGCCAATCCAATAGCCTGTCCAAATTCAGCCAGCGCCTCATGGGCCTTCCCCTGCATCAGCAGGGCGTCGCCTTTGAGGACATGGCCGCGAAAATCCTCCGGACTGCCTTCGATCAGCTTTTCAGCCGCGACCATCGCTTCCGGCCCCCGGCCCTGGCGCAGAAATATCTCGCCCTGCATGATCCTGGCCTGCACGAAGCCGGGACTGTAATCGAGCACGGTCTGGAATTGGGTCACCGCCAGTTCCAGATTGTCGAGGTTGTAATAGACAAGACCAAGCAGGTAGTATGTTTCCAGATCCGGCTTGATGCGCAGGGATTTGCCGAGGTACGTCGCGGCCTCGTCGAATTTACCCTCACGGAAGAGATACAGCCCCATGAGCCGATGCCCTTCGGCGCTGTCGGGATACTCACTCAGCATGGCCTCGGCCGAAGCCCTGACCTTCTCCCCTTCGCCTTTGTTCATGAGGAGGCTGCCTTGCTTGTAGCGGGCAAAGAGATCGGAGGGGTAGATGGAAGAGATGCGGGAATACGCATCGAGCATGGCTTCGGGATCTTTTTCCTGGGCCTCAAGTTGCGCCAGCGCGTGCAGACCCGTTCTGTTGTCGGGATCTTGAGACAACAGGTTGTCGAGCATTTTGCGAGCCTCGGCCCTGTCCCCCTGAATCATAAAAATCTGGACAAGACCCAGTTTGGCCGAAATCCGGTCGGGCTCGACGGCCAGCGCCTTTTCCAGGTGCCCCTTGGCACTGGCGGGATCCCCGGAAATCGTGGCCGAAATGGCGAGCTGCTCCAAGGCGGCGGCATCATCCGGATGTTCCCGCAAATAGGCCATGAGCAAGGGCACGGCCACGGCAGGCTTGTTCTGAAAATTGGCGATCCGGCCCAACTGAAAATTGACTCGGCCGTCATAGGGGTTCTGCAGCAGAACTTTCTGAAATTCCCGCTCGGCCTGGTCCATCTTGCCGGTTTCGATATAAGCCAACCCAAGGTTGTATCGCGCCGCGACAAAATTGGGGTCCTTCTCCAGGGCGTTCTTGTAATGGACGATCGCCCCGTTATAGTTGCCTTGCTTGAAAAGCGCCTCCCCTTCGGCGTTGAGGGATTCGCTGGTATGTCCCTTGCAACCAGCAAGCGCGACACAGAGCATGAGCGCAACCGCGAATACAGTAGATCTGATCATTCTTCCTCCGTCGAACAAGCCTTTTGAAGAGCGGATCGCTCCGTATGTCGAATAATGCGCCGTGGTCCGTCATAGGCAATCAGATCCGGGCGAGCCGACCGCGCCCGGACGTCATCAGGCCCCGGACAGCCCATCCGAGGCGCAGGACAGCGTGGCCGCTCATCTTTCAAAGCGCCGCGGACATCACGCTCCGCCGCCTCGCCGACGCCGTTGATGTCCTGAGGGATACATACCCGGGCCGCCCCATCAGAGGCAGGGCCGACAGACGCTCATCACGCCCGTCGAGCCCCCTAGAGCAAGTTCAATGCCCGGAGGAGAGAAACCTGTTAAAATTTAAATTATTGCATTAATACAACATGATAACGAAGAAAAAGAGATACTGGCAGGAGTGCGGGAGCACGCGAAAGCGTTGCACGCAGCAGAAGTGTTGCATCAACATGTAACAGACATCAAATCTCCATTTCTATCCTCATCAGCTGCGCAACAGCGCGAACCAAAAACAGGCGTCAAGTGTTAAAAATATCTCGATTTACTGTCGAAAAATTTTACACTTGTCCAAAATTATCCGAAATAATTCGCAGCACATTCCTTGATCTTTACTGTTGCATCACTTTTTTTTATCTCTTCCAACATATCATTGACACATCGGACAATATCCCTGAAAAAACATGAGAGATGGAGGTGGCGGCCCCAAACAATCAAAAATCCGTGAGCGTCGATCATGCATATCCGCACCCTGTTCCCGAAATACGTCCTTGTCTGCTCGATCCTGTTCTGGGGCTTTGCCGACCCGGCGCTTGCGGCCCCCGCCCAGCCTTCGGGCCGGGAACTGGCCCAACTGGTCCATGACCGCTACGTGGGCGACGACTCCGTCTCCCGGCAAACCATGGAACTCGTTCCGGCCTCGGGACAAAAGCGCGTCCGCCAGCTGAACATTTCCGTTCTGGAAAAAAACGGCGATCGATCGACCCTGCTCCGGTTCATATCCCCTGCGGATATCCAGGGCACAGGCTTTCTGGCCGTCGAGGACGGGCAGGGGGAGACGGCCCAATTCCTCTATCTGCCCGCCCTGAACAGAACGCGACGCATCGTGGCAGGCCAGAAGAGCCGGAGCTTCGTGAACACCGATTTCACTTACGAAGACATGGAGCGCAGGCCCGTCGACGACTCCGAACACATCATTGTCGGCGACGAATCACTGAACAGCGTACGGTGCTGGATCATGGAGAGCCGACCCAAACCCGGATCAAATTCCCAGTACACCATGGTCCGAAGCTGGGTGGCGCAGGATATGCTCCTGCCTTTGCGGGTGGATTTCTTTACGGGTGGCGAAGCCCCGATCAAACGCTACGCCGTGCTCCAACTGGAAAACATCCAGAACATCTGGACCGAGACCAAGGTGGCCATGGAAGATCTTTCATCCGGCCATAAAACAACCCTGGAAACAACAGATATCCAATACAACACAGGACTATCGGACAGCATATTCACACAACAGGCTCTTGAGCGCTGGTAAAATAAAAGCACCTGCAAATGTACAATTTTCTCCGCCACATGAACATGCTCATTGAGTCTCCAGTACTGAAAAGAAATTACCCACAAACTGAAGCGCAGTTCTGGGAGATCCGAGACATATGAAAATTCGACAAAAAAGGCTGCCCTCATCGTGCAGATGGACGCATCGCCAAGCTGAATCAACCTTGCCGCCTCCCTTGCACGCCATCCTGCTGTTCCTCGCGCTCATCTTCCCGATCCCGGCCTTTGCAAACACGCCTGTCATGGTCTCCGCTTTCGAGCTGAACCCGGCAGATGCGCCGCAAACCCTGGCCATCCTTTTGTCCAGGGCACCGCGAACCGTACGCTCTTTTGTATTGGACGACTCCAATCGTCTGGTGCTCGACATCACCGAGGCACGACTTTCAGGACCGGCCACCACTCTGCCCGCGCAGCACCCCTTGATCTTCCGTGTCCGTGCGGCCCAGTTCAACCCGACAACGGTGCGCGTGGTCCTGGACTTGAAAGACGAGGTGACGCACCGCATCGACACGGTCCCCACAAGCACGAATAACGCCGTCCACAAAATCGTGGTCAGCCTGGCCCCGATGAATCCGGCAGCGCCACCCCAAAAGCCCGCTCTTCCCACGCCGCCACCGCAAGGCGTCAAGCCCGGCATCCACAAGGTGCATCCGGCATATCCCGTGGCCCTGGCAGACACAGACGGCAGCACCGAGAATACAACCCTTGTCTTTGGAGAATCCGAAGCCCCAAGCGAGGACCAGGACGAGCCTTCGCCCTGGGGGCGGCTGGACTTTTCAGGGTTCCTCCTGGCAAAAATCGCGCAGGAACTGCATGAATCGGGTGACCCCGAGCAGGCGCGAAACTTCCGCAACACGGTCAGACTCGAAGGAAAATGGATTCCGCCTCTGCCCGACACCGATCCTGCGGCCGTCCCCGGAGCATCGAGCACCTTTCTTTTGGCCTCGCTACAGTCCGACTACCTCTGGTTCGGCCCCGAACATTCAACGGACGACTATGACCTGGACCTGTACGAAGGCTACATCTCCCACGCCACTCCGGGCTGGGACCTGCGCTTGGGCAGACAGATCGTACGCTGGGGCAAGACGGACCAGATCAGTCCGGCGGACAACGTCAATCCTCAGGATATGCGGGAATTCTTCGTTCCGGAACTGGAAGACCGCAAAATTCCCAACTGGATGGCCAGAATTCGACTGTTCCCCGGCGACATCACGCTGGAAGGCATCTTCATCCCCTTTTTCGAGGAAAACGAATTCGACTTCTCCGGGACCACCTGGGCCCTGCTCGGCAATCAGCCGAGCGATCTGAGAATAAGAGAGTCAAAACCCGGCAAGGGACTGGACAACGCCGACCTGGGTCTGCGCACCTCCGCGTCCCTGGCGGGATGGGACGTGGCGGCGAGCTACCTGTACGCGACGGAAAAATCGCCCCGCCTGCGCTTCGACCCGGCCAATCCCGCAGGGCCAACCCTGCATGCCGACTACCACAGGCAGCACATCTGGGCCGTGGAATTCGAAACCACTGCGGACACGTTCGGATTTCGGGGCGAAGGGGCCTATTTCGACAAACAAAGCCTGCACACGGAGTCCCTCGACTCCGTGGCCAAGCCCGTGGCCCATTATGTCCTGGGGGTGGATTATCTGGGCGAGCAGGACTGGTACGCCAACGTGCAGCTCTCGCACCAGCACGTCTTCGAATACGAGTCCCGGATCCTGTTTCTGCGGCGCGACAATTTTTATTTGAACGGCGAAGTCAACCGCGAGTTCTGGCGGGGAAACGCCATGCTGAAACTGCGCTATGCCCTGGATCTCTACGATGGAGGCTCGTTTCTGACACCGGAGGCCACCCTTAGCTCTTACAAGAACCTCGAACTCACCCTGGGCGCGAACGTCTTTTTCGGCCCACAGGATTCCCTGTTCGGCCGCTACCGGGACAATGACCAGATCTTTTGCAAAGCCAAATACTATTTTTAAAAAAATTCCACTCCACCCCCGCCGCGACCATCAGGGACAAGCAGACAACTTAAGCCCCGGCAGCTTGCGACGGAGATATTCGCCGACAAGAGCGTCTTCCATCCTTGGCTCCATCGAACCAGGGTTGGCGAAGCTTTTGCGAGCAACACACAAAAGCACATTCGTCTGGAGATATAATGACACTGGAAAGACATCGATGGCTTAATTTCACAAACTCGATCGCGCGAGAAAGGGAATGTCTTCGACAATCCCAGGAGATTGACTATCTGTTCAAGGTTGCCGATTCAGCATGTGAACTACTTGAATCATATCATCTCTTGTATCACGAATATGTAAACGCAGGATACGCGCGGGAAAACAAAAACGAAATATTAGTCACGAAACATCATTTGCATCCTAAAACAACGGTCCTTTTGGCCAAATCCGAAAGCACCGTAATATCCACCGCGACACTTGTCCCTGATTCCACCCAGTTCGGCCTACCCATGGATGACTTGTACGGAAAGGAACTGGCGTCACTACGCAGGCAACGGCGCAAAGTGGTGGAAGTTTGTTCCCTGGCGTCCAGCACGCAGAGATTTTCGAGAATCGGCATTCATAATTTCACCAGGCTGCTCTTTTTGTATTGCGTATTCCAGGATGTCGACGACGTCTGCGTGATGGTCAACCCGAAGCATGTTCCCATTTACAAGAGGCTCTGCGATCTGGAGCTCTTCGGAGACGAGAAGCATTATCACAAGGTCAACGCCCCGGCCGTGGCGCTTCGCGCCGACGTGGCCGCGGTGCGGGAGCGACTCGGCAGCAATGGTCTCATGACCACGTTTCGAAACACGCTCGACACGCACTACCTGTCCCTGCGGATCGCTCTCTGCGAGCGGATCACAGGCATCTTCAAAGACGAGCACTTCCCGCGGTTCCGACCCAACCCTCTGGACACGGGCCTGATCAGCTACATCCTCTCCGACATCATCGACGATCTGCAGGATCTTTCCCTGGAGTGCAAAATGCTGCTCCGGAATTCATACCCCGGCTTGCAGATCTGACCTGCCTAAGCCGGGTTCAGGCATGGCATATGCATCGAACATGTGCGTCTTTTTAAGCGCCGCTGCCAGGAGGATACACGATAACGAACAGGGCCGCTCTTTCGCCGCCAGGGCCGTGACGCGAACCGCGTCGGCTTTTCCCTTTTTCTTCGTGCTCGCGAATATGGAGAACCCATGACCGATCTCTCCGAAAATACGCGCCAGGATCGCCGACGGTCCGTCAGACTTCGCCGTTCCGCCATGCTGAGGGCCAAGCTGGATGAAATAGACCGACCGAACATCAAAATTGCGGAAACCCGCGATGAGTGGGCTCAGTCCTTCGCGCTGGTCTACAGGGAGTACCTTGCCTCGGGGTACATCGCAGAGCCGCACCCTTCGGGGATGCACGTAAGCGTCTACAATCTCCTGCCGGCGACGTGCGTGTTCATTTTCAGAACCTACGTCACGGTCATATCCACCCTGACCCAGATATTCGACAGCGAGCTCTTCGGCTTGCCCATGGACGCGCTGTATCGGCCCGAGCTCGATGCGCTGCGTTCCCAGGGCAGAAAGATCACCGAGCTCTCGGCCTTGGCAACGCCCAGGGAGACACGCTGGTGCAATCTCATGGTCTTCCTGTCAAAGACGATGTTTGAATATTCGATGATGAACAACATCGACGACATATGCATCATGGTCAACCCGAAGCATGTCAATTTTTACAAGACAATGTTCCTGTTCGAAGATTTCGGAGAAGAGCGTTTTTACCCGGGAGTTGGCGCTCCGGCAGTCGCCTTGCGCATCAACATGGCGCATATTGAAGACAAGGCGGCGGAAAAATACAAGGATTATGACGTTGATGACAATATCCATGAATTCTTCTACAAAATGAAAAGCACCTTGGTGGAATTGAACAACGGGTGGACGTTCTATGACAAAAGGCCGCCCATGAGCGAAGAGGACGCGCGGTTCTTTTTCAACACCCGAAAGGAAATCTGCGACAAGCTGTCCCCGCGCCAAATGGAGCATCTGGCGCGGCTCTATCCTTTCCTCAAACGCATCCCCGCATCCACCATGCGCACGGATCATCCATGAAGCACCTCGCCAGCCTGGTCACCCGCTTCCCCATACTCTGCCTCGTGCTGTCTCTGTGCCTGGCCGCCCCGTTCCTGATCCAGCTTCCCCGCATCCAGACCGTGGACAATGTGGATTATTTCACCGTCGAGGACGATCCGGACGTCGCCTTTTACCAAAGCATCAAGGACACCTTCGGAGAAGACGAATTCTTCGTGATCGCCTTTTCAAGTCCCGAGCTGTTCACGGCCCCCATCTTGCGCATGATCGCGGCCATCACGCAGGAACTCGAAACCATTCCCGAAGTCCGGGAGGCTCAGAGCCTGGCCAATGTGGACTACATCCACGGCGAAGAGGAATATTTCGAAGTCCGCCCCTTCCTGGAGCGCATCCCGGAAGACGCTCCGGAGCTGGCCGTCCTGCGGGAACAGGCGCTGGGCAACCCGCTCTATGTCGGCAACCTCGTTTCTGCCGACGGGGAGACCACGGCCCTGGTGGTCTTTCCCACCGCGCACGAGGCAGGGGACGGTGGCTTTCGCAAGAGACTCATCAAACGGACCGAAACGGTGCTCGCCAATCATGTTGAACTCGCCGGCCGGTTTCATCTGGCCGGCTGGACCATGACCAACTTCAGCCTCAGCCAGTACATGAAGTCGGATGTGGCCGTGTTCATCCCGGTGACCTACCTGTTCATCACCCTGACCATCTGGCTCTTTTTCCGCAACGTGCGCCTGACCCTGCTGGCCCTGGCCAACATCTCCATGTGCACGGGGGCGACCATGGGACTCTTCCCCCTGCTCGGCATCACGCTGAACAACGTGACCACCATTGTCCCGCCCCTGGTCATGGCCCTGGCTCTGGCCGATTCCGTACACATTTTCGCCCATCTGGATAAAAAACTGCTGGATGATGCCCCATCTCCCGCCAAGGCCATGGAGAGCATCCTGCACCGGGTCATAACCCCCTGCTTTCTGACCAGCCTGACTACGGCCGTGGGCTTCATCTCTCTTGTCGTGAGCGACATTCCGCCGATCAAGGAATTTGGATACGTGGCTTCGGTGGGCATGATCTTCGAATTTCTGTTCTCCTTCCTGCTGCTGCCGCCGCTCATGCTCATGTGCAGGCCCGAGACCATATACACCCACCAGCGCAAGGATATCGGCATGGGCGCCTTTCTGGGCCGCCTCTCCACGGTGGTGCAGACCCACGCCCGCCCCATAACCATCTTCGTCGCCATCTTGACCCTGGGCGCGTTGTGGGCGGCCTCGACGATCCGGGTCGAGACCAACCTGCTGGAGTACTTCAAGCCTTCAAGTCCCCTGCGCCAGGAACTCTCATACATCGAACCGCGCCTGAGCGGGGTCGGCACGGTGGACATTTCCGTCAAGGCCGGGGAGCGGGATGCCTTGCGCGACCCGGACAAGCTGGCCGTGATCGACAGGCTGCAAACCTTTGCCCTGACCCTGCCGGGCGTCGACCGAACCATGTCCTTCGTGGACTTTTTGAAAGACATGAACATGTCCTTTCACAACGAGGATCCGGATTTCTACGTCATCCCCGAAAGCCGGGAACTGGTGTCCCAGTATCTGCTGCTCTACGACTCCGACGACATGGACGAATTCATCACCCCGGAATACGATCAGGCCCGCATCCTGATCCGCATCTCCGAGCACAGCTCCGCAGGCCAGGCTAAACTCATAGACTCCCTGCGCGCCTTCATCGACCGGCACGAACACGACGGCCTGCAAATTCGGGTCACCGGCCGGGCCGTACAGGACGTGAACACCATCGACACCCTGGTCCGGGGACAGGTGGAAAGTCTGGCCCTGGCCGCCGCCGTGATCACGTTCATCATGTTCCTGGCCCTGCGCTCATTTGTCACAGGGGCCTTAAGCCTGATCCCCAACGCGTTTCCGATCATTCTCAATTTCGGGATCATGGGCCTGCTCGGCATCCCCCTGAACACCTCCACGGCCCTGATCTCCGTGGTCGCCCTGGGCATCGCCGTGGACGACACCATCCATTTCCTGACCGAGTACAACCGGAAACGCGCCGATAACCTGCCCATGCGCGAGGCTCTGCAACAATCCATCCTGGAAAAGGGCACGGCCATTGCCGCTTCGTCGCTGATCCTGGTCATCGGCTTCGGCGTACTTCTTTTCAGCAGCTTCGTGCCCACCATGAGCTTCGGGGGCTTAAGCGCCGTAATCATGATCACGGCCTTGATAGGCGACCTGATCGTACTGCCGGCGGCCATGCTTTCCTTTGACCGCAAGAGCGCGTGACAAGGCAGGTGCAACCCGGGCAGCAAACACGCCGGAGACGCCCCGCATCCCGTGGTATCTCCTTCAGGAAAAAGAGGATCAAGCATGAAACGAGATGAACACCTGGCAACGCTACAGACCCTCGGCATTTCCAACGCGGCGGCATACCGCGAGGCCGCCTTTTCCCGCAACATCGGGCTGTTTTCGCCGGGCGAGCAGGAGCGACTGGCCGAGGCCAGGGTCGCCATTCCGGGCATGGGAGGAGTGGGCGGAGTGCATTTGATCAATCTTGTACGCACCGGAATCGGCCGCTTCCATCTGGCCGACTTCGACCAGTATGAGCCGGTCAACGTGAACCGCCAGTTCGGGGCCAAGGTTCCTTCCTTCGGTCGCCCCAAGCTTGCGGTCATGACCGAAGAGGCGCACAGCATCAACCCGTTCCTGGATATCACCCCCTATCCCGCGGGGCTGACCGCGGACAACATGGAAGCCTTTCTGACGGGCGTGGACGTGGTCCTGGACGGACTGGATTTCTTCCAGTTTGAAATCCGCCGCACGCTGTTCAACATGGCCCGGTCCATGGGCGTGCCCGTGATCACGGCCGGGCCGCTGGGATACAGCTCGGCCCTCCTGGTCTTCACCCCGCAGGGCATGGGCTTTGACGACTATTTCGATGTGGGAGGAGAACTGCCGGAGGAGCAGAAATATCTGCGGTTCGCCATGGGACTGGCCCCCAGACCGACACATATCGGATACATGGACCTGTCACGCGTGGACCTCAAGGGCGGCAAAGGCCCGTCCCTGAACATCGCCTGCCAGCTGTGCTCGTCTCTTGCCGCCACGGAAGCCGTACGCATCATTCTTGGCAAGCCAGGGCTCAAGCCCGCGCCCTGCTTCCTGCAGTTCGACCCCTTTCGGCAGGTGCTCCGCAAAGGACGCCTGGCCCGCGGCAATCGCGCCTTCAGCCAGCGCGCCAAACTCTGGTACGTGCAAAACGTGCTGATCAAGGCTACCGACCAGGCCCGGGTGCGCATACCGGACCAACCTGTCGTAGACGTCTCACATTTTGATTCCCTGCCCCATGATGTCGGCACCTATCTGTTGCAGGCCGCGGTTCAAGCTCCCTCCGGAGATAATGTCCAGCCCTGGCAGTTCCGCCTGGCAGGCAACGACATCCACGTTTTTCTGAATCCGGATTCCGACGCGTCCTTTTTCAATGTCCGCCAGACCGCCTCCATCATCGCCTGCGGGGCGGCAATGGAAAACATCCGCCTCGCCGCCACAACCATGGGCATGGATGCGACCACGCAGATCCGGCCGGATGCCGCGCAGGAAAATCTGATGGCCACCGTGCGCATTCATCCAGGCGATCACACAGCAGACCCGCTGGCCCGGCACATCTGGACGCGCTGCACCAACCGCCGCCCGTACAGCAAACGCCCTCTGCCGGAGTGGGTGCAAGCCGACCTCAAAGCCCGTATCCAAAGCATCTCTGAAGCGCGCCTGCACCTTTTGACCACCCGCGCTCAACTTCGAAAACTTGCCAAGGTCATCTACCTGGCCGACAGGATCCGCACCGAGCATCAGGGCTTGCACGAGCATTTCACATCCATGATCCGCTTCAGCATGAAGGAGGCCGAGCAGCGACGCGACGGGCTGCCCCTCAAAAACCTGGAAGCCGGATTGCCGGGGGAAGCATTCCTGCGCCTGACCAAACCGTGGCCCGCAATGCGCGTCGCCAACGGCATCGGCCTCGGCCGCATGGTGGCTTTGCACTCCGCCCAAGGCATCCTGGCCAGCGGAGCTGCCGGGATGGTTGTGGTCGATGGATTGGAATCACGAAATTTTATGTTCGGCGGTCAGGCCTTGCAACGCATCTGGCTGGCCATGGAGCACCATGGCCTGCAAATGCAGCCCATGACCGCCGTGACCCTCTTCTGGTTGCGCTGGTTGTGGGAAGGCCCATCAAGTTTTCCCGAAAAGCACCAAAAATTGCTGGAACGGGTCTGGCAGGATTTGAAAGGCTTGTTCGCTTCCGTGGATTTTGAAAAGCAGGGCCTGGTCATGCTCTTTCGCACCGGCTACGGGCCCGGAATCCGGCACCGCACCTTGCGGAGGGGCACAGGCGACTCTCTGATGAAATAAATGGACATTGTGTCCGGGCAAGATGGCCTCATAAAACGAGAAAAGGCCGGGAAGCATGTGCTTCCCGGCCTTTTCTCTCAAAAACAGTCTGATCAGTTCTTCTTGTTGCGGCGTACCGCTATGCCGAGACCAAGCAGGCCGGCACCGAGGAGAAGCATGGTGGCAGGTTCGGGAACAGGCGCGGCCACGATGCTCAGGCTGAACTGAGCCGAGGTGTCGCCGTCTTCATTTGTGAGCCATCCAAAATAATCCGTATCCACTCCCAGCTGAGCGACAATGAAATCATGATACGCGCCAGTGATGAGCCCGAAGCCTTCGCCAACGAACTCAAAGTCATACGCGTAGCCATCATAGTCAAATGAGCCGCTGGTCAGACCCGGGTCGGTGAGGATGAAAATATCCATTGGTGTTACTTCATCATTGGGAGTTTCAAAAAACAGAAACTCCAGATACGCCGTATCGACAGGCTGCGCAGGTCCGGCAGGAGCAAAAGGCGTGAACTGAATGGTGGCCTCGACCTGTCCGTATGCAAGAGTTGGAAACAGTGCAGAAAGAACGTGGTTATAGTGTGTGATTGAAATCACTCCCACAGACGGTCCGGAAGTCATCAGGTCGTCACCGCTCACAGGCGCATTAAGCACAAGCGAACTTTGCTCGCCGGTTTCACTCGTCAACGCCGGAACGCCCCAGGACAGGGTATTCAAATCACCGCTAACGTTCATAAATGCTTGGTTTCCGGCGTCATTGAGCCAATTAACGAAATTTGCGTCATTGGTGTACGACCACTGAGTCACCAAGGCAGCGGAGGCGAACGTCGCCGAGAAAATAAACGCCACAGCCAAAAGACATGTTACAACGAAATTCTTCCTCATGGTAATCCTCCAATGTTAAAATAATTTTCTTGCGTTGACAGGGTATAAGCATGGTCCATGCCAATATTTAAATACATAATACCAGATAGTTAAACGATGACATGATAACAGGAACTCAAAAAATGTAAGGTCTGCCGACTTTCTTCCAGTTAAAATTTACAGCCAAGGAATGCACCTCGTCCCGGAGTCGCCATCGCGGTGATCCTGCCTGCGGAAAAAAAATAACACCTTAGCGTGGCCGAACGAAAATCATACGTAATTGCGGTATGATAAATAAGAAAGACTCGGAACATCTCTGGAATGTTCCGAGTCTTTTTTGCTAAAAACGGTTTAGTGTATTTTCGCAGCTTACGGCGTGTGAAGGTCAAAGCCACCATGCCGAGTCCGAGCAGGGCCACGGTGACCGGTTCAGGCTCTGGAGACGGAGGTGGATTGTCGCTACGATAACCCGGAATGAAGAAATCTTCAAAACCATCGCTCAAAAGCTGATACTGGAATGTCGCCGTGAAAAAAGGCCCGGACCGATAAGCTGGGCCAGGTCCATTGTCGGAGCATATACGAAAAAGTCCACGTCGTTTGTTCCGGTTGTATCGAACGAGTATTCCACGCCCATGAACTCCACAGTTCGAGTATTCGGAACCACTCCTATACAACCATCAGTTTCGACGAGCAGCGGTAAAATCGTTTTCAACTCGCAACGGAACGTTGCAACCAGGCACGCTTTTAGTGTAACATCCAGTCAATGAACGACAAAGCCTGGCCGCGCGTATTGCCTTTTGCCCTCTTCATGGCCGTCATCGGCCTGGAGGAAGGATTGCGTTTCATGGATGGCAAAGCCTGGATCTCCGTCCAGGACTCCACCTTCGCCCTGCTTTATCCGCTGAGACCCCTCGTTGCCGGCATCGCACTCATCCTGTGCCGCCGGACCTACACGGAACTGCGGTGGTCCGACCTGGCCCGGAGCAGCCATACCTTGGTCAGTATCGCGCTGGGGCTTGCGGTCTTTGCGCTGTGGGTCAACATGGACTGGACTATCGGGGCGCTGAGCGAGCCGCCGGGCTTCAATCCGGGCATCTTTCCGGACCCCGGCCTGCGCCGGGTCATGACCGTCATCCGTATCGGCAGCGCCGTGCTCATTGTCCCGATCATGGAGGAAATCTTCTGGCGTTCCTTTATTCTGCGCTACGTCATTAACCCGGATTTCACCAAAGTCCCGCTTGGTACGTTCACCTGGAATTCGTTTCTGGTCGGAGCCGTGCTCTTCGGCTTGGCCCACCATTTCATCCTCGCCGGAATCATGGCCGGCATGGCCTATTCCTGGCTGCTCTACAGAACCGGAAGCCTGGCTCAATGCGTCCTGTGCCACGCAGTGACCAATCTGGCCCTGGCCGCATTCGTGCTGAACACGGGAAAATGGTGGTTTTGGTAAATGATGAGAAAATGGTTCGGCAGGCTCCGCAAGACACGCCTCACGTCAGCGAGATTCCGCCGTAAAGAAGGCCGACGACCACTCCGAAATTGAAGGCAAAGATCCAACGGCTTCCAAAGCGATGGATCTTGTACAGCGACACGACCACGCTCGCGATGCAGATCAGGACAACGACCATCCAGCCCAGGCTCGACCCGCCCCATTCAACAATGCTTTTCGCCACAAAGATCTGACCATAGCCGAGCAGCATCCCGTGAGCCAGGGAGACGACCCCTACCCGGCTCATGAAATCGTCCAAGGCCTGCATGCCCTGACAAACAAGAATCGCGGCAATGGCCAGCAATATATCCATCAGCCGACTCTCCCTCATGGATGCGCGGGCATCAAAAACACCGCCGGTTCGCATGCAACCATGCACAATCCGCAACGGACAGCTGCAGTCACGCCGGTCCATTTCCGGCTCGGCGTCCCGTGAATAGCACGCTCATGGACACGGAATCAAAAAAGGCCGGGCAGCTCATGCTCCCCGGCCTTTCCCTGATGATCGAAAGCGCGTGATCAATTCTTCGTATTGCGTCGCGCCGCCAGACCCAGACCAAGCAGGCCGGCGCCGAGAAGAAGCATGGTGGCCGGCTCGGGAACAGGAGCCACCGAGATACCCAGGTAGAACTGAGCCGACGTGCTGCCGTCCTCGCTTGCAAGCCAGCCGTAATAGTCCGTATCCACACCGAGCTGACTGACAATGTAATCATGATAGGCACCAGTGAGGAGTCCGAAGCCGTCGCTCAGGAAGGAGAAGTTGTATGTGTAGCCATCATAGTCGAATGCGCCGCTGGTTGCGCCGGGATCGGTGAGAACGAAGATATCCATGGGCGTCGCAACATTACTGTTTGGAGTCTCGAAGAACAGAAACTCAAGATATGTTGTTTCGACAGGAAGAGGCAGTCCAGCAGGCAAAAATGGCGTAAATGCAACAGTAGCTTCGACTTTACCATATGCAAGGTTAGGAAATGATGAACTCATCAAGTAATTGAAGTGTGTAATCGACACGACCTCTACAGCGGAGCCCGAAGTCATCAGATCGTTTCCACCGACAGGCCCGTCGATTACAAGCGAACTTTGCAGTCCTGTTTGAGAGAAAACCGATGGCACTCCCCAGGACAGTGTTCTGCCGTCGGGGCTTAGCACCATATAATCCTGATTCGCGTCTTCGTTGCTCCAATCGACAAAAGTAGCATCATTGACATACGACCACTGTGTCACCAGAGCTGCGGAAGCGAATGTTGCCGAAAAGACGAATGCCGCCGCCAGACATGTCGCTGCTAGTTTATTTTTCACAGTAGTACTCCAATGTTAAATAATTATGTCGCTCCCTTATAACATTGCATCGACTATGCCAAAACATAACAGACCAATATTACTATATTATTCTTCAAAAAATTCTTAAAAAAAACATACACTGTAAAATTCTCCGACATGTCTCCGGGGCAAGCTTACACGTCAGGAAACACAATCCCAAAATCCACGGAAGCTTCGAGCGTGCAGGCCAAAATTTCACCTGTGCAAAGCCCTTTTGCGTGCTGCACCGCGAAGATCAGTTCGACCTCTGCGCGTCCACTTCCGGAGTAGCGATGGGAACGGCAAGCTCCACGCCAACGGAATACGTGCCCATGAGTGAGGATTCGTCGGTCTGTCCCCAGCGAACGTAGCCCTGATAGCTGTCGCTCAAATCATAGCCATCCACTTCTCTGCCGGGACTTGCGATAATCGACAAGACATCGCCAACGTTGAAGGCGCAATCCGTCTCTATGAGAAACCCTTGCCTGCTCATGTTGAGAATACGGCCCAATACAATCGTGTCCTCTTTCTTCCCGCATATGATCCCGCAGGGAAACAGGCAGGCGTGACGTTTCCATTTTCTGATTTTTTGTTCTGTCGTCGACATGGTTTGTCCTGCCTTGAGGCATTTTGCATATTTACAAGTATCCAGTGCCCAGTCTTGATTGAAAATTTTGATAATGAACACATTTTACCTCACATTTAGCAACGAACGTACCAGCAGGTCCAATCTGCATCGGCACGGACATGCAGCGTATTACATGACACCTACGCACCCTGAAGTCGCGCACATCAGAAAAATTTCGGCGAGTTGTAAGATTCCACGTCCGGCACTGTCGAAAAAAGTTACATGCCAGGCATCGCTTTTTTCGTTCAAGGCAATGCCGCAACACGCCTGAGCCGACGAGGCCCTGTCGGTGCTGAATTCCGGAAACGGCCACGCCGCGCCCACGGCCTCAAAAGACGCCGTCAAGCATCCAAAAGGTCGCGCAGACGCGCCCGGTTTCCACTCGGCGGGAATGGCGGTCAGCGAAGCCGCTTTTTGGCATAAAACATGATACACCGATCATGAAAAACTGTTTTCAATTCCGGCAAACACTCGTGACATAGCCGACGGCGCGGACAAATGGCGGATGCCTCTCCTTGCTAACGATGACGCAACCCCGTCATGCATTGCGGTGCCCGGCAACGAAATCACGAGTTGAGCATACCCCCTCCCTGATAAGCCACCAGGGGGGGGATTTTTTGGGGGGGATTACGAGGGATTTCTTTTAGATGCGAGTGCCGCGAAGGCTTCGGTGGCCATCGGCCGACCTAGGTAGTATCCTTGTCCCTCGGCACAGTGATGTTTTTTGAAGAAAGCATGTTGCGCCTGCGTTTCAATGCCTTCGGCCACGATTCGATGATCAAAACCCCGCGCCATTGCCATGAGGGCGGTGGCGACAGCCTTCCCTGACTTGGCCGTGATGTCGTGCACGAACGACTTGTCAATTTTAACCGTGCCGATCGGAAATTCCCGTAAAAAACGTAAGCTGCCATGCCCTGTGCCGAAGTTGTCCACGGCAATCTGCACACCAAGATTCTTGAGCGCATGCAAAGCGGGCAGAGCCTGTTGCGAATCCCGCGACAGGCCGTTTTCGCTCATTTCAATTTGCAGAAAACGCGGGTCCAGTTCCGTTTCGTCCAGGATGGACCGGACTCCTGCCACAAAATTCTTGTCGCTGAATTCAACCGCCGAGACATTGACCGCGATCCGGCTGAGCTTAAGGCCAGCCTGCCGCCATGCCTGCGCCTGCCTGCAGGCCTCACGGATCACCCACTGCCCAATCGGCAGGATGAGCCCGCAACTCTCGGCAATTGCGAGGAATTGCGGGGGGAAGTTGAGCCTTTGATCGGAGCGCTCCCAGCGCAGCAGGACTTCGGCGCCGGTAATGACGCCGGTCTCAAGCTCTACCGTCGGCTGGTAGTGCAAGATGAATTCGCCTCGCTCGAGAGCGCGCTTCAGTGCCAGTTCGGCGGACTTGCGCATGACTGAACTGGAGCTGGGGTTCATGCTCGGAGTGAATATCTCGTAGTTGTTGCGGCCGCTTTTTTTGGCTTGATACATTGCGATATCCGCATTGCGCATCAGCACGTCGGCGTCGGCACCGTCATCCGGATACATGCTGACGCCGATGCTCAAGGTGACGCGGAGCTCTTGTCCGAAAATGGAATGGAGCTCTCCCACGCTGTGGATCAGTTTTTCGGCGGCGAGAGCGGCGCTTTGCACATCCTCGACTTCCGGGAGCAGGACCACGAATTCGTCCCCCCCGTAACGGCTGACCGTATCCGAATTGCGGACGCTTGCCTGTAGACGATTTGCAACGGATTGGAGCAACTGGTCACCAACCTCATGCCCAAGCGAGTCGTTGATATCCTTGAAGTGGTCGATGTCCAGAAACATCAGCGCCAGCTTTTTGCCGTGCCGTTTTGCGAGCAAAATCGACTGCACCAGACGGTCGGTCAAAAGCGCCCGGTTCGGCAATCCCGTGAGCAGGTCATGCTCGGCCATGTAAGACAAATGGACCGAGACCCGCTCGACCGCCTCGGTCATCATGTGCGCGTTGACCGAGGCAACGACGAGGTTTTCATTTGCTTCCCGCAACGTAGTTTCCATTTCCGAGCAGGATTCGATCTGGTTCGTATCCCGAACAGAATTCGCAATCTTGACCTTTTCGGCATTTTTGCGCGCGCGCAATGCCTTCTTGACCACCTTCAGCGCTTCCTCGCGCCTGCTGGAAACCGCCTCCTCGCCATGACTGTCCGACCTTGCTTTTCCCACCATCTTTTCGCCAGTCTCTTGTTTTCTTGCGGGAAGCGCTTCCAGCGCATCAAAGCTCGACGGCAAGGCGTACGCGCGCCTCCTGAGCGGTCGTCTGGACGTATAACGCCTGTATTTCAAGCCTATTTTGTTCAGCATTGTCGATCCTGATCATTCAGGTCGGGAGCCGCAGTCCGCGTCGGGCTTCCACTCAAAATTCCAGCATATTCGGACAACGTTCCGCCAATGACAATGCCGCCATCGTTGATTTCAAATTCCCGCAGTTCATCGCTGTGGGCGCTGGCGCGAACCTTGACGACCGCCATGACCCGCTTCAGGCGGCTCTTGACCTCGATATAGCGCTGCACGATAATCGCGTCGGTGAGAAATGCGGACCCGTAGGGGCTGAAACGCAGATCGGTGTATCTGTCTTCAAGTTCCGAGGTCATGAGCACCGTCACCCCGAGATTGGACAGCGCGGCGATCATGCGAAACAGCGACTCCCGAAAATCCTCGCGAAAAGTCGGGGCCACGGCGAGCTCGAAACCGGACAGCGAATCGATCACCACGCGTGTCGCTTTCATGCTGTGAATGAGGTTTATGAGATGCTGTATGACCTCGTCCATGGACAGATCGAGGGAACGGGTATTGATCAGACCAATGCTCCCGGCCCGGACCAAATCGTCGATGGTGCGCGTCCTGGACTGGCTCGGAGTCTGCTCAAAGGCGACAATCACGCCAGGCTCGCCCCGCCGCACCCCCTCGACCAGAAAGGCCGTGGCCAGGATGGTCTTGCCTGAACCGGACGGTCCGGCGACCAGAAGTGAATATCCGGACGGCAATCCCCCGCCCATCATCTCATCAAGACGCGGCACGCCCATGGACAGACGCTTCTGCGTGGAGCCCGTACGACGGGACGTGTCCGCGAGGTTGCCGTCGTCACGAACCTCCACCGCAGGGAAGACGACGATTCCGTCGCCGGTGATGCGGAACGTATGCATCCCGGGGCGGGTGGCCTGGCCGCGCATTTTCATGATCTGAATCTTGCGCACCATGGAATTCCGATAAACGCTCTGTTCAAGCGTTATGAGCCCGTCGGCCATGGTGAAAATCGGTGGTGGGCCTGTCTTTGAAGAATATTCACCAACCAGAAAAGTTGAAATCTCCCAGCCCATAAGTTGCATGCCCAGCTGCTGGATGAATTGCTGCTGGCTGATCGATCCGTCGGACTGACGCTGCGCCTCAAGCATGATCGAGCGGAACGAATCGACGAAGACCAGCGCCGGAGCTGCTGCTTCAACCTCATGCGTGATCCGCTTCAAAACCTCGGTAAATGTCCCCGTGGCGACGTCATCACCCAGGCTGACGAAGCGAATCGCCTCGCTTATCTTGCCCGGATCGAAAAACGAAAACTGCTGCTGGTAACGAAGCATCTTCATGGGCGATTCGCCGAGCACGGTAAAAAAGAGCGCAGGCCGCTCAGGCGAGGCCATGGCGAACATGAGTTGATGCGCAAGCGTGGTCTTGCCGCAGCCCGGAGCCCCCGAAATGAGATTGAACGAGAATTCCGGGATCCCGCCGCCAAGAATCGCATCAAGCCCGGGAACGCCGGTGGCCAGGCGGGCTATGCTTACTTTTCGGCTCATGATGTCTTCTCCTGCTCCACCACACCAGGCGCGGTAATCCAGACCGGATCCAGAAGACGCCTGGTCAGGGGATTTCCAATCAAGGTGGCGAGTAATTCAGTGAACGTTATCAGTAGCGAACTGCCGGCCTGCTCCGCCGCGACCGGATCGCGTCCAGCCAAAAGCACGTTGATTCGTACCGGAAGAGAGTCAAGGTCCACCTGCGCATCCGGTATTGCCATCCATGGGAAGGCGACACTCGTCAGATGCAGAGATCGTTTGAGAATGGCGTCAACGCCATTGCCGCCAATCACGGGCGTCAACTGAGCGGACATCAGGATCCATGTCTCGGACGTCGCCGTGGCGATGGCCAGCGCGTCAGGCGAATCCCCGGCGCGTTGCTTCAGCGTTCTGCGTATCGCTTCGCGGCAGAGGTCGCGATCTGTAATTGGCTCCAAAATGACTCCTGAGGCCTGACACCGGGCTTTCTGTGGGGACGTGCGTTCATCGGCGCGCCATAAAAGTGTATCATATGACGGCTCTCTGAAAGTCGAACCAGGACAGAACTGCATCAGGCGCGACTTCGCAGGATGTAGATCGCCATATAGATCAAGATTGAAATCCCAAGAATCCAAAGCCACGGCCATCCGATCCTGCCAAATTCCTTACTGCGCGGGGCAATCCGCCACCTTTGGTCGTGCTGCAAAAAATCAAATTTGAGCGAATGCAATTTTTCAATATCCCCAGACCTCAAAATGTTATTAAAAATACCCCGCCGCTTATTGATTTTCTGCAATAACATCGGTTCTCCATGTTCGGATATGTGTCGATTTTTATTACGAGAGCGAGCACGCAAACGCCAAAGAGCGACCCTGCTCAACGCATCAACATAGCAACGATCGCGCCAAGATGATCCTGCGAATAGTGTTTCACATCAAACTGATTATATAGGGGAAATACAAACGCCGGGGGAAGCAGACGAGAAGAAATTGCAACGTAATCCGTCGCATACACCGCAACCGGGATATATGGCGGATCAGGTCGGAGGGGATCGCAGCGTATATATCGCGGGTGCGCAGCCCGTGGGCTGCGCACCCGCTTGGCAATGGATCAGTACACGCCGCCGATATTCATGGCCGTATGGATGGTTTGGGAAAAGAACACCGCCCGGCCCGCCAGTTCGGCGGCCAGGGCCAGGATGGGGAGCCAGACCGGGATTGTCCGGTTCTTCCAGAGAACGCCCAGGCACGCCGCCATGAGCGCGACATGGACCCAGTACAGCGGAGCGCCAAGCCAGGCCATGCCCGTCTGGCGCATGACCTCCGAACCGGAGAGCCAGGCGCAGGGCACGGTCAGACGCACGACCAGACCGACCACGAGGGCCGTCACGAATATGCGCGCCAACAGCGGCTGATTCTCCGCCCCGGCGAACCAGCTTGCGAACCCGGCGCCCAGGACCACGGCGGAAATGAGGAAAAAGACCGTGGGCAGGGCGTTGTTCACCGCCGGCAGCGCGGGCGGGGCATAGGTCATGCCCGAGGCCAAAAGCACCGACAGCCCGGCCAGGATCGACGCCCACATCAGCACGGGCGAACCTTTTCCCCGCGCCGTGATTGCGGCGAGCACAGCCAAGGCGAAAAAGATCCCAGCGGCGAGCACCTCGCGGCTGAGCCATGCTTTTTCGAGATGCACAAGCGCTCGATACGATTCAAGAGGATGGCCGAGATGGAAAAGAGACGCCGCGATGCCCACGCCCATGAAGGCCGCGATCAGCGTCCATTCCATCCGGACGTTGCCCTCGCCGGGGCCTGCGCAGCGACGCTGACGCACGGCATTCATGAGGACAAGGCCGATGGCGGCCTGCGAGAGCACCGTGAACAAAACCAGTGGTAATTCCATGGATTGCATGCCTACCTCCTTACCATTGTCGGAACTTTGGGCAGGATGAACCGGGTGGAAGGGTTCACCTTGTCGTTTTTCGGGAATCCGGGAGGAAACTGGACATGGTTCCCGGGCTCAAGAGTCGCCAGATCCACAAGTTTGAGCGCCTCCGTGGGGCAACTTTGCACGCAGGCCGGGAGCAACCCCGCGTCGAGACGCTCGTGGCAGAAGCTGCATTTCTCGGCGCGCTTCTCCACCGGGTTGTACACCGGGGCGCCGTAAGGACACGAGCGGATGCAGTTTCCGCAGCCGATGCATTTTTCCTGATGGTGGACGACAACCCCGTCCTCGCGCTTGGTGTAGGCTTCCACCGGACACACGTTGAGGCAGGTCGGATTTTCGCAATGATTGCAGGCCAGCGAGAAAAAAGCCCGTTCCCGATGCGGATATATTTCTTCACTCAGCGGGTAGACATGTCTCCACACAACGCCCTTTTCCTGCTGGTAATAGTTGCGGCAGGCCATGGCGCAGGTGAAGCAACCGATGCATCGCTCCGAATCCACCAAAAAAGCATATTGTTTCTTCATAGCATTCACTCCTTAGACCCGTTCCACATTGGCGAACTGGCCATGTATGGCGACGCCGGGCGCTCCGGTCTTGTACGCGCCCATGTCGGAGGACTCGTCGTCCACCAGATTCTGGACGTTGAAGTCGTTTCCGGCCCCAAACCATGCTTCATAGATGACCAGGCTTTTCTTGGCGACGTTGCTGGTCAGCTTGACCTTGATCAAGAGCTCTCCGACCTTGTTGAAGACACGCACCGTATCAAGATCGGCAATCTTCTTCTCCTGCGCGTCATCGGGATGCATATAGAGGAACGGCTCCTTGTTGAACTCCTGCATCCAATCAAGGTTGACGAACTGGGAATGTATGCCGAACTTGGTATGCGGCGTCAGCAGCCTGAATTCATCATACGACGTGCGACCTTCCTTGTATCTGGGCAGGGCGTCGTGACCGTTCTGCCGGCACAGCTCGGACTGAAATTCGTACTTTCCGGAGGGCGTGCCGAACTTCATGTCGCTCCAGGAGGCCGAGGACGCGAGCCGTGCCTTGACGGGGCCGTTTTTGAGGTCGGTCCAGTGCTTGATGCCCAGGTAGTCGTAGATGCCCTGGTTGAATTCCTTTTCCAGCCATTCCCTGGTGTCGATGTCCTGCGGGAACGTGCACGATCCGGGCGAGAGCTGGTTCATCTTTTTGGAGAGCAGGGCGGCGATCTCGATATTCGATTTGGTCTCGTACATGGGTTTTATGGCCTGTTCGTTGATGCCCACCCAATAGTGCCAGTAGGAGGCGTTGACGGTCCACTCCTCGAACAGCGTGGTCACCGGCAGCACGATGTCCGAGTTGTTGACCGTTTCGGTGAAGAACTGCTCCACCGAGACGACCATCTCCAGCGTGTCGAAGGCTTTTTCCAGCTTTGGCCGGTCGAAGTCCTGGGCAAAGGGATTCTTGCACGACACCCACAGCATGCGCAAAGCGGGATCCTTGGTATCGAGGATGGCCTGCGCGGTCTTGTTGATATTCACGGTGCGGTCCGTGAAACTGGCGGCCTCGCCCTTGGTGAAATCGAATTCGCCCTTGGGGCCGGCCGCCCCGATGAAACCGGTGGAGCCTTCGGGCTGCTTCTGGAGCAACGCGTGGTAGTTGAAGCCCCAGGTGCGCAGATGACCGTAACGCGCCCCGCCG
>Ga0265295_1001981_pt1 | contig 34069 bp, 30 predicted proteins | sample Munlansysbiofilm_FD_192503 | JGI IMG/M metagenome (GOLD analysis project Ga0265295, IMG submission 192503) | Leachate microbial communities from a municipal landfill in Southern Ontario, Canada - Methane capture system biofilm | ecosystem: Engineered > Solid waste > Landfill > Unclassified ... | reverse complement strand
AGACTTATCGCATGAGATCCACTTGATTTTGACACTACAACCAATCTTTCGGTTCTGAATTTCTTCAAAACGTGGCGTGAAAAACCGAAATGATCAGTTGCTTCAAAATAGGCGGTGGATTTGGGAAAAGCCGCCGGGCGGTTTTTCCCCAAACGTAAGAGGCTTCTATTTGAGGCAGGTCTCAGATACTGCAGAAAAAGAGGTTGAAAACGGAGCTGGGAGAGGGAAAAGCCGGGTCCGTGAAATCCGGTTGTCAGGTTGGAGCCTTGAAAAAGGGTTTGTTATCCGGCGTCTTTCTCGCTACCAGGCGCGCGGCGAGCACCGGGGCGAAATCACCGCTCCTTGAAGGAGACGGAAATACGGTCAAAAAGGGGCTTTACAAGGTAGTTCATCAGGGTTCTTTCCCCTGTTTTTATGACGACCTGCACGGGCATGCCGGGCTGAAGATCCCGGGTTCCCAGCTTTTGCAGCCCCTGCTTCGTAAGCCGGATCCGGCACAGGTAATAGGGGATCCTCGTGGCCTCATCGGTAAACCGATCTGCGGAAACCAGGATGACCTCTCCATCGATGACGGGGGTCTTTTTAGCGTCAAAGGAAGTGAACATCAGGTCGACCTTGAGCGTTTCCCGCACCCGGTCTCTGTCCGTCGGCATCACCTTTGCCTCCACGATGAGCTCCTCGTTTGCCGGAACGATGCTCATGACCGGATTTCCCGGCATGATCACCCCACCCGCCGTGTGTACGGAAAGGCCCACGACCGTTCCCTCTTCCGGCGACTTGATCTCCGTTTTCTCAAGAACGTCCTGTGTGGCTGTGTACTGGTCCCTCAGGGCCGTCAGCTTTTTCTGAACCTCGCTGAGCTGGGTTTCCACATCCTGGGTGAATTCCTGTTCGCGGCGTATGATGGTGAGCTTGTACTCGCTCATGGCCTTTTTCGCCCTGGCGATATTTCCGAGATCTTCGCTCCGTTTCCCGCTGAGCTCGGCCAGCAGTCTTTCCGTTTCCAGAATTTTACTCCGGGGGTAGTAGCCCTGGTCCGCCAGATCCCTCAAGGAGTTCATCTCCGTGCTGAGGAGTTCCATCTGCCTGGTCCGAGACATCTGAACTTCTTCAAGCCTGCGAATGTATTCCTTCATGCCGTCGATGTTTTCCGTGAGGATGTTGACCTCGGTGTGAAGGGTGCCCCGCCTGGCATTGAAGAGCTGCTGCTGCGTTCGGACCAGATCCGCGATTTCAGGCAGATGGCTCATGGCTGTGATTTCCCCGGGATACGCGATGTATCCCGCTCTGATTCTTTCCGCCAGCAGTCTGGCTTCCAGGGCGAGCGCCTGGTAGTATTCGCCTCGAATCTCGGCCAGATTCGCTTTCGGCTGCGCATTGTTGAGCCGGATGAGCACCTGTTCCTTCCTGACCCGGTCGCCTTCCTTGACAAGGATTTCTGAAATCGTTCCCCCATATTGATGCTGGATTGTTTTTTTATTGGAAACGACCGCAACTTCGCCCTGAGCCACCACGCCTTCATCCAGGGGGGCAAGGGAAGCCCATGCCAGAAACGTCCCCAATCCGAAGATCAATCCCACAAGGGCGATCAGGATGATCGGCCTTGTGTTTGTTTTCAGGGGTGTCTTTTCCCCTGCGTTGAAAGCCTGTTTTTCGCTGCCGTTCATAATGCCCCCTGAAAGTCCCTTCATCCTCTTCCCTGTCCTGCCTGCAGGACCTGCTGTGGTTGCCGGGTCGGCACCTTTTTCAGGCGGGCGAGGACTTCGTCTCTCGGGCCATAGGCCTGGCTGACTCCGTTGACCAGCAGAAGAACCTTGTCGACGACTCGAAGGATGGAGGTACGGTGCGTGATGACGAACACCGTTTTCTTTGCCGCTTTCAATTGGACCATGGTCTTGAGAAGGGCCAGCTCTCCCGCCTCGTCGAGGTTGGAATTCGGCTCGTCCAGGACAAACAGCACCGGCTCGTCGTAGATTGCCCGGGCCAGGGCGATCCGCTGCTTCTGCCCCCCCGAGAGAAACAGCCCGCCCTCTCCTACAGGGGTGTCATAGCCGTCCGGAAACTGCAGTACCATCTCGTGAATCCCCGTCGCCTTTGCCGCCTTGACCACCTTCTCGGAGTCGACCTCTCCAAAGCGGGCAATGTTCTGGGCCACCGTGCCGTCAAGAAGTTCAATATCCTGGGGAAGATATCCGATGTACGGCCCCAGCTCCTCCTTGTTCCACTTCGAGATGGCGGCGCCATCCAGTCTCACCTCTCCGGAAAAAGGGGGCCAGATGCCCACGATCATTCTCGCTAGGGTCGTTTTTCCTGAAGCGCTGGGACCGATCACCGCCACAGCATCACCAGGATTGGCCGCAAAGCTGACGCCTTTTAAAATCTGTCTGCTGGTGCCCGGGGGGCCGGCAACGAGGTTTCTGACCGTCAACACCCCGATGGGGACCGGCAGAGACATTTCTTCTTCATGTTCGGACAGGACGGACAGGATTTCTCCCAGTCTCAGGTAAGATGTCCGGGTGGCAAGAAACTGCTTCCACGTGCCGATGGCCATTTCAACGGGCTGCAGGGCCCTTCCAAGCAGGATGGACGCGGCAATCATCATTCCGGGCGTAATGGTGTCCTTTACCGCCAGGTAGGCGCCTAAGCCAAGAATGCTGGATTGAAAGGTCAGTCGGGAGGCCTTTGTGATTGCGGAAACGATGCTGGCCCGCTCGCTGGCCGCTGCCTGGAGTTTCAGAAAACTTTCATGTTTTCGGTGCCAGTAGCCGCTGACTCGACTCAGCATTCCCATGGCCTCGATCGCTTCCGCATTTCTCAGATTGGCTCCCGCATAGGAGTTGGCGCTGTTGTAAAGCCGGTTCGCCTCGGCAAGGGGCTTTCTGCTGACAAATTCGGTAAGCGCAGCCATGGCGAGAAGAAACAGGGCGCTGAATACGGAAAAAATCCCGAGCCATGGATGCATGAAAAAGATGACGAGGATAAAAATAGGGGTCCAGGGGAAGTCGAAAAAGGCGAAAAGGCCATTGCCGGTGAGGAACTGACGGACGCCTGTCAGGTCATGAAAATACTGGGTGGCGTTGGCGGATCCGAAGCGCAGGGACTTTTCGAAGGCCGCCTGGAAGACCTTGCCGCTTAAGCGCTGATCCATGCTGTTTCCCAGCCGAATGAGGACCTGAGAGCGAATCCACTCCAGAAAGCCAATGCCGATATACATCAGGACCATGATGATGGTGAGCATGACGAGGGTGTCTTGGTTGCGGCTTGTCAGGACGCGGTCATAGATCTGCAGCATGTAGATTGCCGGCACCAGAAGCAGCAGGTTGACAACAAAGCTGAAGAGGCCGACCGCCGCGAACGTATTTTTAAAGGACCATAAAATGGCGTGCAGTTCGTTTTTTTTACCCTCTGCCGTCGGCAACGGTCGCCGAAAAATGTTGGGCATAGGTCACCTCGTTCGTTTAGTCCGCAGCCGCCGTTTGCAGCCATCCGTTGATTTCATGAACATCCCTTTCTGAAATGGTTCCCGCGTACGCTTTCAATCTCACAGTGTTCAGCAGGCAGTCGTATCGCGCCTGCAGCAGACGAATCAGGACATCCTGGAGGTCCCGTTCGGCGTTCAGGACATCGATCGTTGTCCGCACGCCGGCCAGCAGGGACATTTTGTTGGATTTCAGAGAGGTCAATGCCGATTTGCGCGCCGTCTGCAGCGCATCGATTCGCGACATGCTGTCCCGAACGGCGAGAAAGGCTTCGCTGAGCTTCTGGGTAATATCGGCTAGGGCATTTTCGTACTCCATCCTGGCCTTCTCCAGGATCGCCCTGGATTCATTGACCTTGGCCACTGTATACCCCCCGCTGAAAACAGGAAGATTGAGCTGAACACCTACGCTGCCGTACGATATTCGGTTTGTCTGCAGATTGTCGTTCGTGTTGGTCTTATTGTAGCCTCCCACAAAATCGAGACTTGGCCAATGCTGACCTTTGTTCTTCCTGAGCTCCGCCTCCTGGTACGAAATCCGGTAGGCATAGGATTTCAATATGGGATGGTTTCCCCTGGCTGTTTCGATCCAGCTTTCAAGGCGCTCGGGATCGGGAAGTCCCAGGGGGGCATCGTCCCTGAGCGGATTCAAGCCGGTCCTGTCATCTCCCACGATTCTTTTGAGGGCCAGCCGTTTAACGTCACGATTGCTTCTGGCCTCGATTTCCTTTGCAAGAACCGAGTCGTAGCGGGCTTCAACATCATGGACGTCGGTAATCGTGGATACCCCGGCCTGGAACATCCGCTTGGCCTGTTCGCGTTGTTCCAGAACAGCCCTCTTTTCGGCATCAATGAGGTGCAGCAGATCTTCCGCAGCCAGAGCGTTGAAATAGGCTTCAGCAAGCCGGAGGATCAAGTCCTGCTCCGCCGAGACAAATTTCGCGTCACCCATATTCTTGCGGACCTTGTGCTGCCGGTATTCATAAAACCGGGAAATATTGAAAATCGGCTGTTTGAGGGACACGCCCAGGGATTCGCTGTCAAAATCCTGATAGTAAGATGGGGCATTGTCGTAATAGTATCTGGATTCGGAGCCGTATGCCTGAATCTGGGGAAGAAGGAACGAGCGGCCCTGCGCCGGCAATGTCTTGGCCGCTTCATGCTCGTGGACGTAAGACCCGAAGAGCGGATCATGCTGCCTGGCGCGGATGTACGCTTCCATCAAATCCATGGCGGCAAGAGGCGCGGCCAAGGCGCTCTGAAGGGCAAGGAGAAGCAGCAGAAAAAGGAAAACAAAGAGGCGGCGGCACCTCCTTTTCCCATTTCCATCCTCGTCGACTGGCATCATTCCGGTGTCCTTTGTCAATAATCCCTCCCGGCTCAACCCTGCAGCCCGGTTGTTTTTTGTTGAATTTCTGCGGATGTTGTTTTTCGGGCCGGAGATATGGGTCATTCCCTTTGCAAAATCCAGGTCATAATCCTTGAATGAGAATTTTCACCCGTCCCGAAAGGCGTCAAAGGGCATACCGGGGCCGAATTCCGATACGCTGTGGATTTTCCTTTCAATACAATATTCCGGCTCCCCACGCTCTTCCTTGTCGACCTTTCCTATGGTTTCAGGTTTCTTGATGCAACCCGTGAAGGAATTTGGAGGTTCTTTAAGGGATGTGTTTTATTATGCCAAAGAATTTTTCATCAGGGAGGAACGGTCTGTTGCTGTCACATTGAGAATCCAGATTCCGCTGTTGCGCCGGGGCCGAATTGAAAAATGGCATTGCTCAAAACGAGGAGCAGGGGCGCTGTCTTCACCCTGAGAATCTATTGCCGAAATCCTCTTTTATGTCAAGTTTTAACCAGCAGGCGGCTGAAGCGCCGCCGGTTCCGATCTGGGCCGTTAAACCGCTTCAGGAATCACAAAAAAGTGCCTCCGTTGCAAATTCTTTGATTTCAGCATCCACTTCTTCTACGGAACGAGAGGGGCCTCTGGGCGCCTGTAGAAGGGACTGACGGTTCGATGCCCATGAATTTCCCAATAAAATTGATTGTATGGCGTCTGCGCTGCAAGCGGTTTTGCCATTCCTGGTCTTGGCCACAGTGCTTTATCCGGGGGAGTGTTGACTCAATCTGGGCCGTATCCTTCAATAAAGACGGCATTTTCTGTTGACATGCAGAACAACTATTTTATACTTCAAAAACATTTTACCGCAGCCAAGGTGTTGCTGATCCTTTAATCCTGCCACCTCCGGCCGGCTTTATGGATCCATCGAAGGATGAGTCTTTACTTTGGTTCATCCGGATCATGAGTACCTCACAGCAGGCAGGTTATAGAGGCGGAACCTGACGTCTTCCATAGCCCGGAATCCAAGGACCTGATTTTTTAACGTTTCATTCCGTTCTTTGTCTTCCCTCTGCGGTGCTCTCTGCAATCTTTCAACGTACGGATTTCATGAGAGCCGTCATGCCTCAACACTCGAAGACGATGCCGACATTGGGAAGGGCGTTCCGATCGGCAGAGAAAAAGGAGATTTCCATGTCCCTGTGCTTTTGCGCAATATCAGGGTGCTCGTTAACCGGATGAATCGATTTCATAACTGCCAATGAACAGAGTTCTGAATCGTTGCAGAAAAAAAAAGAGGAGGTAACAGATATGGCGGATGCGAACGTTAAAAGAGGAATGGGATGGCGGCCGGATTATCCCGATTTCCGGGATTACACGGAGGCGAACGACGAGGTGACGCCAAAGCAGATAGCCCAGGGGCAGAAGGATTCCCTGAAGGACATGTTCACGAAAATGGGGCTTGGCAGATCTTCCAAGGCCAAACTGCCGGCGAAGAAGGATCTGCGCCAGTGGTGCTCTCCTGTTGAAGATCAGGAGGACCTCGGTTCCTGCACCGCCAACGCAGGGGTTGCCGTTGTCGAGTATTTTCAAAAAAGGGCTTTCGGCAAGCACCTCGATGCTTCGCGGCTCTTCCTGTATAAGGTCACCCGCAACCTCATGAAGGAAACGGGCGACACGGGTGCCTACCTGCGCTCAACCATGGGGGCCCTGGCGCTTTTCGGCATCCCGCCTGAAGAGTACTGGCCATACAGGACCAAGGATTTCGATGTCGAACCGCCAGCCTTCTGCTACGGATTTGCCTCGAATTATCAGGCGATTCGATACTATCGCCTCGATCCCCTCGGAACAACGGAAGAGGTTCTGCTCCACCGGATAAAAACCAACCTGGCGGCCGGCCTTCCGTCCATGTTCGGTTTTACGGTCTATACGTCCATTTCCCAGGCGGACGACAATGGCGGCCGGATTCCCTATCCGACCCGCGGGGAGAATCTGGAGGGCGGTCACGCCGTTGTTGCCGTTGGTTATGATGACAGCATGAAGATCAAAAATACCAATAAAAATGGAATGGAAACAACCGGCGCACTCCTTATCCGAAATTCCTGGGGGAAGGGATGGGGTGACGAGGGCTATGGATGGCTGCCCTATGAGTATGTCACAAGGGGACTGGCTGATGACTGGTGGTCTCTGATCAAAAATGAGTGGGTGGAGACCGGGGCATTCAAACCTTGAGAAACACGGTGGATGGGGAGGACTTTAGGAAAGAGATTTGACCGAAAAGCGGCCATTTATTTCTCTTTGCTCTGCCGGTGCTTCTTTGAAGCCGTCCTGGCCCGCGGGGCGGAAACCACTTCCGGGATGCTGGTCATGAAACTGGCCAGGCAGGATTGTTCCATCGACAGATAAAAAAGCAGGATGGAGGCGGAAATGACGGAAAAAAGCCGACCCGAGTTTATTCTTGAAGCGATCAAGGCTCTTGTATGGCCTGTTTTGATCATTGCCGGTGTTCTCTGGCTGGGGAATGATTTTAAAGAAATGCTCCAAAGCCGAACCTTCAAGATAGGAGGGGTCCTTGAGGTGGGCGATCAAGTAAGCGATAAAGTCAACGTCCTGCAGGATTCGCTGCAGCAGGAACTCCTCAACCAGAAAGCATCCCTCGAGGAAATACTCGCTTCTTCATCTGATCCCGCAAGGGTTTCCGATATCGCCAGGGATGCATTGAGCCGGATTGATAAGACTCAGACAGCCGTTAAAAAAGACATCCAACAGATTCAGCAAACCATCCCCCAGACGGGCCGCATCGAAGCGGGAAAACCCATAGAAATCCCGGACCGGCCGGATACGAGCGCAAAAAGCCCCGGAATGGCCAAAGAGTGGGAGATGCTGGGGTTTCAGCGCCTGATTTCCCGGGACGTTGAGTCCGCCATTCAGGCATTTTCATCGGCTGAGAACATCTGGCCTGATTATCATAATGTGTCGGAAATCCTTCAGCTCCTTCTTAGCAACAGGGAGGTCCTGATGAACAGGGAGAGCCCGAAGTGGAAGGATGTGTACCGGAAAATCCTGACCGATTACTCCTGGGGCATGTCGCAGGATGTTCGAAGAACGATGGAAACAATCGTTGGCCGATGATTGAGACATGATGTGATCCATGACGTCACGGGAATATTTCGTTTATTTTGTCTTGACTTTCAACTTTTTAACAATCAAAATGCCGTTGCGCATAAGCGCCAAATTCAAAAGGATGGAGGTTACTATGGGAAAGTTGGTTCGTAGTTTGGTCTTGGTTGGAATTTTCATTTTTGCAGCAGCGTTCATTGCCAATGCGGCAACACTCGATGAGGCGAAAGCATTGGCCCAGAGTGCCGCAGCCTTTGCGAAGGACAACGGAAAAGATAAGGCGGCGGCGGAGTTTGGCAACCCAAACGGCCAATTTACAAAAGGCGAGCTCTACATTACGTTTATCGATTTTAACGGCGTCGTCCTGATGCATGGCGCAAATCCCGGGCTGGCGGGCAAGAGTCTCCTGGAATCGAAAGATTCCGTCACTGGTAAGCTTTTTGTGAAAGAGCAGATTGAGATCGCAAAAACCCAGGGAGGCGGCTGGGCGGAATACAACTGGATGAATCCTGCCACCAAAAAGGTGCAGGTAAAGAAGTCATGGGTCCAGAAAGTGGACGGCATGGATGCTTATGTCGTCTGTGGAATTTTCCAATAGAATATCTTTTATAACCGGGTGATTCATCTGCGGTTGCTTCGCATAGATCCCTTGGAGGAACCCCGGGGGCGGTAACAGGAAACGGGGGCTTGCCCGGATCAGGATAAGCCCCCGGTTTTTTATGTCCATTCCGGAAGAGGCGTTGCAGCGCGGGGCGAGGCACCTCTTCCGCATCGAAGCTGAGTGTCCTTACAGGAGAAGACTAGGATCAATAGTTCTCGACAAACAGTTCCTGATAGGCCTGCTCATGGTCGCAGGCAGGGCATTTTTCGGGGGCCTCAACGCCTTCGCTGATATAGCCGCAATTTCTGCAGCGCCACTTCACGGGCGCATCTTTTTTGAAGACTTTTCCTTCCTGAACGTTGGCCAGGAGCTTCCGGTAGCGGATTTCGTGGCCGGTTTCCGCCTCGGCGATTTCCCTCCATACTCCTGCAATTTCCGAAAAGCCCTCTTCATCAGCGATCCGGGCGAATTCGAGATAGAGGTCCGACCACTCTTCATGTTCACCATCCGCAGCCGCAGCCAGGTTCTCCGCCGTCGAACCGATGGCTCCGGCGGGGAAGGAAGCGGTAATGTCCAGCATGCCTCCTTCCAGAAACTTGAAGAACCGTTTCGCATGCTCCTTCTCATTGTCGGCCGTGTCGGAAAAGATGAAGGAAATCTGTTCGTAACCTTCCTTTTTGGCTTGAGAGGCGAAATAGTTGTAGCGGTTTCTCGCCTGCGATTCTCCTGCGAATGATTTGAGCAGATTCTGTTCGGTTTTTGTGCCTTTCAACGATGCCATAAATGGTTCCTCCTTGCTTGAGATTGAATGGATATGAAACCCCGGGAGCTGCACCCGGAGCAGGCTCCTGATTTCTTCGTTTCTTCCGGACTTGGTGTCCCTCGGAGAAAGGGATTTCCTGCGGGCTCCCCTCTAGGCTTTTCTCTCTTTGCGCGATGCCGCCTTCTGCTCGGGGTCGCGTTCCCTGCAGTTCCGGCAGGCGCCGTAGAAATCGACATGATTTCCCACGATGTCAAAGCCATCCCGCTGGGACTCCGGGACGCTCAGGTCAAACTCCACATAGATGTCGACGATCTTTCGACATTCCGTGCAAATGAGGTGGTGATGACGGATCGTCTCCGGATCGTATCGCTTTTTGCCGCCGTCGATGGCCAGTTCGAGAACATGATCCCTGTCTTTGAGGGCCTTCAGCGTGTTGTAGACCGTGGCGAAAGACATGGTGGGAAATTTCTCCGATACGGCGGCATAGATATCAGCGGCGGAGGGATGATCCCTGTTGCCCCTCAGGTATTGCAGAATGGCCAGTCGCTGCGGGGTCAGCTTCAAACCTGTGAGTTTGGACTCTTTCATTTTTAAGTGATAATCATTATTACTTTAGAATTTTTCTAATCTATATCGAAGGGCGGGCCGGCCGTCAAGAGAGTTTTTTGCCAAACGGGGCTCAGATTTTTGTCGTTCAGCCATTATACCGATAAGAATCAAACAGTTACGGGAAAATAATTTGATTTATCATGAAGAATCGTCTAAGTAAGGTGACGGTTTATTCCCCTGCTTGAATTTTATGGGCTGGCCGGACTGTTTGCGCCTGGTGCCCGACGAACAAAAACGGACAACAGGGGATAGGGACTTCGCTTCTCAAACCAGCACTCCCGATTTGTAACCATAGGCTTACAGGACAGGCTGAAGATGCATAAACCCTTTTCGAGCACCCTGATCTCGATGCACCCTGAAATAAATTGTTTGCACATTCAGGCATCACAATTGTATAAGTGAAGGGCCGCGAATCTTCTCTCAGGTAATCTTGCATGAATTCAGTGTGGTTTGAGATATTGCTGATCTTTTTTCTTATTCTCTTGAATGGAGGGCTCTCCTTGTCTGAGCTTGCCCTTGTCTCAGCCAGGAAGACCCGACTGGAAAGGCTGGCGAAAGAAGGGGATCAGAAGTCACGCATCGCTCTGGAGCTTGCCGAATCGCCGGACAGCTTCCTTTCCACCATTCAGATCGGAATCACCTTTGTCGGCATTCTGGCAGGAGCCTATGGTGGTGCGACGGTCTCAAAGGTGCTTACGGGATACTTATCCGTTTTTCCCGAGCTCGCCCCCTACGGCAGGACGATCTCCTTCGTGATCGTTGTCGTTACGATTACCTATTTATCCGTGGTTATCGGTGAGCTGGTCCCGAAGCGGCTTGCCCTCAATAACCCGGAACGGGTCGCTCGCCTCGTTGCCGGACCGATCAAACGCCTTTCCCGGTTGACCCATCCCTTGGTTCTTCTGCTGAGCGGTTCAACCAATCTGATCCTCCGTTTTTTCCACGTAGAACCCTCCATGGAGCCTGCCATAACGGAAGAGGAGATCAAGCTTCTGCTTGACCAGGGGACACAGGCTGGGACCTTTCAGGAGTTCGAACATGAAACGATCGAACGCGTTTTTCGCCTGGCCGACCGGAAGGTGGCCTATCTGATGACCCACAGAGCCGACATTGTCTGGCTTGACCTTAATGAAAGCCTTGAGGAAACAAAGCGCAAAATCGCCGAGCATAAATATTCCTTCTATCCCATCGTACAGGATTCCCTGGACGATGTTTTGGGGGTGATGCGGGCAAAGGAGCTCCTGGCTCTCACCATGGAGGGAAGACCCATTAATCTGAAGGAAATATGCCGGAAACCCCTATATGTCTCAGAGACGACGCCAGCCGTCAAGGTCATGGAACTCTTCAAGAAAACGGGGCTGCACATTGCCTTTGTGGTGGATGAGTACGGAGAGATTCTCGGTCTGGTCACCTTCGACGATATCCTGGGGTCCGTTTTCGAGGACATCGAAGACGCGCCGGCAGGCGAGAAGGAAATCCTGGAGCGGGAAGACGGCTCATGGCTCATCGCCGGGAGCCTGCCCCTGGATGAATTCATGGATTATATGGAAGTGGGAGAGATAGACGAAGAGGATCAGATGGGGATGAACACGGTGGGCGGGTTCGTCATGGCGAAAATCGGAACGGTTCCCATTGAAGGGCAGCATTTCGAATGGAGGGGATTAAGATGCGAGGTGGTCGATATGGATGGCCGGCGGGTCGACAAAATCCTCGTAACGCGCATGGAGGACTAACAGATCTGATACGTTCCGCAGGAGAGAATCTGGTAATCGCGGCTCTTGTTGCGGAATACGGTGATTCCCTTGAGCCCCATCCGGTGGGCCTCCACATAGATTTGAAGAACGTCGTCGACGGTGGCCGTTTCCGGGAGATTGACGGTTTTGGAAACGGCATTGTCGACGGAAATCTGGAAAGCCCTCTGAATGTTCAGATGTCCGCTGGGGGAAATTGAGTAAGCCCCGCGGAAAAGCTGCTTCCGCGCATCCTTCCCATGGGGGCGGCTCTTGACCTCCCTCCAGACCGGATCTTCCACTTCGATCTCGATCCCGCCAAGCAATATTCTCCTGTAATGGATGTCGAAAATGGGTTCGATGCCGCCGGATGTTCCCGCAAGAAGGCTCAAGGTGCCGGTGGGGGCAATGGTTGTAGTCGTCGCGTTTCGCTGTAGGAGGTTTTTCCCGTCCCAGACGCTTCCCTTATAATTAGGGAAAGGGCCGCGCCTTTCCGCCAGCCGGCTGGAGGCGATCTTGGATTCCCTCTGGATGAACCGCATGAGTTTCTCAGCCGTCTGTACAGCCTTGGGAGAATCGTAGGGAATGCCCAGCCGGATGAGAAGGTGGGCAAAACCCATGACGCCAAGGCCGATCTTGCGGTTTCCCAGGGTCATCCTCCGTATTTCGTTTGAAGGATAGGAGCCGGCGTCGATGACATCATCGAGGAAGCGGACCCCCAGGTGGGTCAGCTCTGAAAGCCGTTTCCAGTTGATGTCGCTCTCCTTGACCATCCGGGAAAGGTTGATGGACCCGAGGCAGCAGGATTCGTAGGGAAGCAGCGGCTGTTCGGCGCAGGGGTTGGTGGCCTCGATTTTTCCCAGATGGGGGGTCGGGTTGGCCCGGTTGATGGCGTCAAGGAAGATCGCCCCCGGTTCCCCGGATGCCCATGCCGATTCGGCGATCAGCCTCAGCAGATCACTGGCTCTGATTGTCCTCGCAACTTTTTTCGTCCGCGGATTTTGAAGGGGGAAAAGGCCGTCCTCATTGAAGCACTTCATAAAATCATCGGTGAGCGCCACGGAGAGATTGAAATTGGTGAGTTCTATATGATCCCTCTTGACGGTTACAAATTCCTCGATGTCTGGGTGATCGATCCTCAGAATGCCCATGTTCGCGCCACGCCGGGTGCCGCCCTGCTTGATCGCCTCGGTTGCACAGTTGAAGACGCGGATAAAGGACACCGGGCCGCTGGCGACTCCGAGGTTCGAGCGGACGACATCGTTTTTCGGCCGCAGGCGCGAGAAGGAAAATCCCGTTCCGCCTCCGGTTTGATGAATTTTGGCGGTGAGCTTCACGGACTCGAAAATGGAATCCAGGGAGTCTTCAACGGGAAGGACAAAGCAGGCGGCAAGCTGGCCGTAAGGGCGACCTGCATTCATAAGCGTCGGAGAATTCGGGAGAAACTCCAGGTTGGCCATCATGGAATAGAAGGCCTCGTTCATCTCCTCCCGGCATCCGTCCGGCGCGTCGTCCTCGGGCCGGGACACGGCTGTTGCGACCCGGCGGAAGAGCCCGTCCGGTGTCTCCAGAAGAGTTCCATCCTCATCCTTAAGGAGGTACCTTTCCTTCAGTACCAGCAGGGCATTATCGTTGAGTTGCACGGATCCTTTCCCTTCCCGCATGGGATGCCCCCCTCTTGAAGAAACCCTCATCAAGACCTGTGGGCCGCCTTTGATCCTTGTCCCGGCATCAGGAATTTTCGGGAGAAGTATAAAAAGAACCGGCCTGCCCTGTCAATGGAATAGAGAAAAGGCGTCCCGCTGTTTCCGGGTTCCTGTCCACGAAGACCCCCGAAGCCGGTGCTGTTCCTGAAAAAAGAAAGATATGGAATATGAACGAATTCAAGTGACATGCCGCAGCGGTTACAAGGCCAATGAATATCCCGTTTCTTTTGAGTTCCGGAAAAGCCGTTGGAAAATCACGGAAATTCTGGATCGCTGGTATGAGGGGGGAAGAGAGCCGGAGAGGCCCGTTATGGATTATTACAAGGTCAACACGCGGCAGGGCAGAATTTTTATCCTAATCCATGCTGCTCATCTGGATGAGTGGTTTATCCGCTATTGATTTCCTGACGTCAACGGCCCGAGGTGATGCACTTGCTGCAAAAGCGTCCGGCCAGCGTCGAACCGTCGTTAATCGTTGGACATAAAGATCCGTTCCGGCGTCCAGGCTCCAATAAACTCACGCAGGCCATCCGGCCGGCGGAGGATGAGCGGGATGAGCTCCAGGGACTATTCGATAATGATCCCCTGGCCGGTCTTCTGATATTCAAGGGCGACGTGGTTGGCAAAGGCCGTTCTTCCCTGGGAATCGGCCTTGAATCCATGGGCATTGCACCACTGGGCAATGGTTTCCGGATCGATGTCTGCGCGAATCGCAATATTTCCGCCGCTTTTAATCAAGTCACACTGCTTTCGGACAAGGGCTTTCCAGTCTTCGTAGCGTGCGGGCATATTTCCGGGGTCGGTAAAGACATCAAGGGCCTCACGGTATGTACGCTCGTCCTTGAACCACGCAACACCTATGACATCGCTCATTCTGATCCATCCTTTCTTTAAGAATAAGATTCACAGATTGTGAAGAGACTGTTGGAGATGATGAATTGCCTGCCCTGCACCTCGACCCTGCCCGGAAAAAAGCTCCGGCTTCAAGATGTTGACCTATCGCACTGTTTGATTTCCTTAATTTATCGGTATATCTCTGCTCAAAGTCAAGGAATAAATCATGAGGATCAGGACCTTCGTCAATGCCGGCATCTATAGCCCAGACAATCGCGCACAGTGAACGAATCGTGCTGCTTCGGCAGGAATGATTCCCGCAGAGTCGTTCCTGGAAACTGGAGGGCCTTCAGGACTCCTTGCCGCATAGCTCCTCAGCCTGCTGCACGATAAAATCAAAGGCTTCGTTAAGATGCCTCTCCGCGGTATTGGTTTGGCCCACGACGAGGCGCAGGGTGTACTGATCCCTGAGCTTCGTGTGGGTCAGATAGAGTTTCCCGGAGCTGTTCAAGCGTTCAAGCAGCCGGGCGTTCAATTCGTTGAGGTCGCCTCCGTAATTGAGCGGAACATAGCGAAAGCAGACCGTGTTGATCACAACGGGAGCAAGCAGCTGAAAATCTTCCCTGCTGTTCAGCTGTTCGGCAAAAAGCCCGGCCAGCCTCAGGTGCTCCCGAATCATGGCCTGCAATCCGTCCCTGCCGTAACCGCGGATGACAAACCACAGCTTCAAGGCCCGGAATCTTCTGCCGAGAGGAATTCCCCAATCGCGGTAGTTGTTCACTTCTTCATCCCGTTTCGTTTTCAGGTACTCGGGCGTGATCGAAAATGTGCGGATCAGCTCGTCGGGATCTTTCACGTAAAAGGCGGAGCAGTCGAAGTTGGTGAACATCCACTTATGGGGATTGAAAACAAAGGAATCGACCAGCTCCACGCCATCGGCGAGATGGCGCATTTCGGGAAGAATCAGGGCGGTGCCCGCCATGGCGCCGTCTACGTGATGAAAGAGCCCGTACTTCGAGGCAACTTTCCCAATCGCACGGATCGGGTCGAATGCCGTCGATCCCGTCGTTCCCATTGCCGATACGACGGCCAGGGGAATGAAGCCGGCCTGCATGTCATTGTGTATCCGGATTTCCAATTCATCGGGAAGCATGGCGAAATTGCCGTCCACAGGGACCTTTACCAGGTTGTCCTTTCCGAAACCTGCTATTTTCACACCCTTTTCGACGGACGAATGAGCCTCTTCCGAGCAGTAGAGCCGGAATCGCTCGCCGGTAAATCCCCTGTCATTGATGCCGCAGCCCGTTGCCCTTTCCCTGGCCATGAGCAGCGCCGTCAGGGTGGCCGTTGAAGCACTGTCCTGAATCACGCCGGTGAATGTTTCCGGAAGCCCGATCATCTCCCTGAGCTGCATCATGACATACTCCTCGAGTTCCGCAGCTGCGGGGGATGTTTCCCAGATCATGCACTGCTGGGCGAGGGCGGCGGTGAGCATCTCCGCAAGGATGGACGGCGGGCTGGTATTCGCAGGAAAATAGGCATAAAAATTCGGACTTTGCCAGTGTGTAATGCCCGGGAGAAGAATCCGCTCAAAATCTGCAAGGAGAGTGTCCATTTCCACATGTTCGAAACAGTTCCCCTTGTTCAGTTCTGAAAGTATTTCGCCCGGCTGAACTTTTGATTTTACGGGATATCCTTCCACGTTTTCATAGTAATCCGCTATCCAATCCGCAAATCTGTGCAACTCTTTCCGAAATGTTTCATTGTTCATGAGTCGTTCCTTTCCGGGGGGTGTTCCCATATTTCCCCTGGCTAGGGCGTCGAGGCGAGATACGGGGCACAGGAAATTCATTATCAGGCATCGCCAGTTTAATCAATATCGGCGATATTCAAAAGCCCAATTCTTTATGGATGAATGAACCTCAGCATGAGAAAACAAAAAAAGGAGCCGTTTGCTGGCGCCATCCGTGACGATAGGAATTTCTCCTTTGTGAACGTCCATTGATCTTAATCCATGGTTGTGCGATGATCAGGGCGTAACAAATGATGTGACGGGCTGATTGTTTCAGCCGGTTCTTGTACCTGCCCCTGGAGTCCTGAAAAAAAAGAAGTCTGGATGCTGGATTCGTTGAACGAATCTTTGTGCCTGTTACCCATCGAGGTTCAAGGATATCTTCATCCGAGGAGGAAGTAGACATATGCGTGCGATCAAAGTATTTCTTGCTGCCGGCTTGATCCTCTTCATCGCTTGCTACGCATTTGCTGAACAGGAAAGCGAGTTTGAGGGAAAATACCAGGTGGGGAGCACCTCGTGTACGGTAAAACCGATCAAGATGGCTTTTGAAGTGCGGTGGGCAAGGGGAACAGGTTTCATGGTCTTCTTCTTCGAGCGAGAAACGGAGGATGGAAAATACATTTTCATTTCAGAGGGAAAAGGCGTGTTGCAGGATCGTTTTGAATTCGATGATCATCAATTTATAAAGGGGAGATTTGTCCGATCCGATGGCAAAGTGTTCAAGGTCAAGAAAATCGCTGCCGATAACGGGATGAAGCCATGCCGGAACCCTGCACCCTTCAAAGGGAAATGAACAGGCAGCCCTGTCAATAATGTTGTAATGGTGAGAAACATTTGATGTCTTTGTCCAGACAAAAAGGGGGGTGATCCTATGAAACTCAAAGAACTTTTGGCGATTACCAGGAAGATGGACATCAATAAACTGACAGAGGAGCAGATCAAAGAGCTGCAGACGGCTTTGAACCAGCTGGGCTATCCGGTCGGTGACGTTGACGGCTTGGTGGGTCCGAAAACCCGCAGTGCCTGGTCCGAGTTCAAGGCTGACGTCTATGAGGAGGACCCGGTCCTGATCAACCCTGACTTTATCGCTGCGCTTCAGAAAAGGGTTGAGGATGCCGGAGAGACCCAGGACAATGACTTCAGTACCCGGGAAGGAACCATCGATGCGATAAGGAGGGAATGCAGAAAGCAGGATATAGGATCCAATGCTCAGGTCGCCTATGTCCTGGCGACCGTGGAATGGGAAACGAACCACACCTTCAAGCCGGTTCGGGAGGCTTATTGGAAAAGCGAAGAATGGCGGAAAATTAACTTCCGGTATTACCCCTATTATGGCCGCGGATATGTGCAATTAACCTGGGAAGACAACTACAGGAAATATTCGCAAATTTTAGGGGTGGACCTGGTCAACAATCCGGATCGGGCAATGGACGCTGACATCGCGCTCTTCGTTCTGGTTCATGGTTTCAAGACAGGGACGTTTACAGGCCGTAAAATCACGGATTACATCAACAGGAACAAGACGGATTTTGTTAATGCCAGGCGTTGCATCAATGGAACGGATCACGCTCGTGATATCGCCCGGTTGGCTGAGGACTTTCTGAACGCCTTTTAAGAATGGGGCAATCCAGGTAAAACAGGCGGGGCAGGTCGGTGCATTTCCGGGTTGATGGAGTATTTGTTCCCAACTCCGGCATGAGAGCGCTGTTCTGAAAGAGAATGTCCGTTGATGGCCGCCGCTAAACGTGCAGGTATTGAAAAAATGCCTGTGCGAGCCTTGACCCATCTGAATCGTGAGAAGATGGAAGGGGAGGGGGATGGTCAACCCAAGCCCGTCCTCATGCAAATCATGCATTATTCGGGGGATCTGATTTTTTCGTTCCTGCTGAATCCGGCGGCTCTTGCTGTGCTGCTATCAGGTGCCTCATTGCAAGGATCGGATGGAAGAAGATCATCCTCGGCCCCGAAAATTTCATGACCGCTCTGATTTTATCCCTCATTTCCGGTTGATAGCAGTGGATCCTGCATTTCGCGCACACCGGTTTGTCCTTGCCGAAGGGGCATCTGAGATATCTCTGTGCGGCATATTCAAACAGTTCCTCACAGTCCCCGCAGCGTTGATCCGACCCATGGAAATGCCGGCAGTACATGTCAATCATGATGCCAACTGTTTTCAGCTCCCGCTCCATTCTCTTTACCGTTCGGGAAAACTATGATTCTGAACCTGTCGTAAGATATTCAGAGAAGCTGGACACCCAGGCGTTGGCATCAATCCAAAAGGGACGCTTCCCGGAAACCCTGCACAGGCAGGGCCGTTTTTTCTGCCTTCCAGGGTGGCCGGAAGACGATAGGCCTCTGCCGTATCCGAGATCCATGGTATACGTCATTTCACGTCAATCATACAAGTTCCAATCATGTCAAAATGGATAAAGATTTTTTAAAATCACCTTGACAATCAGAAGACTCGATGCTACACAAAGCATAGCATGCTACACAAACACTAGTGTATATTAACGGTAGAACATCTATACGCTCAAGGAGGATAAACATGAAGTTTTTATGGACAACAGTCTATGTAAAAAATTTGGATGAATCGATCGCATTTTATTCCAACCTGGTGGGACTCCGCGTGGTGCATCGTTTCCCTGCGGGACCGGGAGTGGAAATAGCGTTTATGGGTAACGGCGTGGCACATGAAACCCTGGTTGAACTCCTGGCGGATAGCAACCAGAGCACGGTCAGCTACAATGAATTCATCTCTCTTGGTTTTGCTGTCGATTCTGTTGATGCCATGCTGGAGACGGTAAAAAGTCACAACATTCCTGTCCACGCTGGACCAATTGAAACTCCTGGTGGGGAAAGATTTTTCTTTATCAAAGATCCGAATGGCCTGAGTGTTCAGTTTTTTCAGCAAGCATAATGGGCCTTGTTTCACGGTATGCCGGTTCACCCCATTAAATGGATAACTGGGTCCAATCAAAGAAGATGGGCTTGGAGGCCAAAACTATGGGGGGAAATGCGCTGACCGAAAGAATATTAAATGCGCGTAATATAGGGGACGTCCTTTTTTAACAGGAAAGGACGTCCCCTATATTTTGATAAAAGTCATTACAGGAGTGAACATGTCAATTCCAATTCCAGGAAAACCCGTGAGAGGTTCTAAAACAGGGATCCCGATCATGGCACTGTTTGATTTACTTGGGAGAACATGGGCTATGGGAGTTGTATGGCAACTGCAAAACGGCCCATATACTTTCAGAGAACTTCAAGAAAAGTGCGAATCCATATCCCCAACCATTCTAAACAATCGAATAAAGGAACTACGAAAAGCCGATATCGCTGAGCGAACAATCCATGGCTATCAATTGACGAACCATGGTCGTCAACTCGTTGAGCTAATACGTCCATTTGGAGAATGGTCAGGGAAATGGGCAAAAGAAGTCTTTCGTTATGCCGAAGACAATTCAAAATAAAAACAACCTTACCACCCCGCACCAGTTCCATGCCCGGCGACGGAGACTCAGGGATCAACGTCTTTGCATCGGTTTCCTATTAATTTAGCTTTGGTTATAGCAGATAGGTTGCACCTTAAAGAAAAAGGAGCTAACGATATTTCGTTAACCCCTTGATTTTATGGTGGGCGATGCGCGATTCGAACGCGCGGCCTTTGGTTCCGGAGACCAACGCTCTATCCTACTGAGCTAATCGCCCCTGTGACTTCTTTAAATTCGTACGATCCATCTTATGGTAAAGACAGACAAAATAGGAGGCACTTTTCTGGCATTTTTCCCTGCATCTGTCAAGGTCATATTTTACAGGCGGTTTCACGAAAGACAACCTCCATCAAGGTTCCTGGGATAAAAGTCAAATTTTAAAGTTTTTTTTCAGGGGAATGGGTTGAAATCATGGATGAATTCTGCTAATTGTCATATTTAGTGTGGCGTTAATTTTGAATATATAAGAAATTATCAGAAATAACAGAGTTGAATATCGCGTAAGTATCATCAAAAATTCCTGTTCCGCACCATAACATGAGCAGATTGTGGGCTTGCTTGGAGGGATGATGACAGATCCACATCTTTTTGTCCGCACATCAGGAAGACTGATGGCTGCTATCTGGCTGGTGATGAGCCTGTGCTGCCTTCTCCCCCCTGATGTCCTGGCCGCCAATACCATACTCAATATCCGCCACTGGGTGGCGCCCGACCATACCCGGATAGTCATTGATACCTGCGAAAGAACACGTTATAAGATGTTGAAAAAGGGGCAGGTTTTGTCTCTTTACTTCCGCAACTGCGAGGTACAGGAGTCCATCCCGAATTCCATCCTTTTGAATAAAAAGGGCATTGAAAAAATACAGCACGAATCTATCAGCAAATATCGGCATAAAGTGGATTTTTTCCTAGATAAAAAAGTAAAAACAACGGTTTTCAATTTAAAGAAGGTTAAAGACAAACCGTATCGCATCGTTATCGACATCGAATTTCCGGATATAGAAAAAAAGGAGTTGGAGGAGAGAGCTGAGGCCAGGCAGCAGCAGAGAGATCGAATTATCGTGATCGATCCGGGACATGGCGGGGATGATCCGGGGGCTATCGGCCAGGGGGGAACCTATGAGAAGGATGTCGTTCTGGAGATCAGCAGGAAACTCAGGACCCATTTAAACCAGCAACCGGGTTATCGCGCCTTCTTGACCCGTGACGGCGATTACTATGTCCCCTTTAAAAAACGGTTGAAGATCGCACGGGAATACGGCGCGGCGATGTTTATCAGCATTCACGCTGATGCCGCTGCGAACAGGGACGCGCGGGGCAGTTCCGTCTACTCTCTTTCCGTGGACGGGGCGAGCAGCGCGGCAGCCAGGATTCTGGCAAACAAGGAAAACCTTGCCGACATGGTCGGTGGTTCCCCAAACGGCGATTTCCATGAAGCTTCTGATCCCATCATCCTGAATATGTGTCAGACCAATACCCGGAACATGTCAAAAAACTTTGGAACTTTGGTGTTGAATCACCTTGAGAGGGTGGGCCATGTGAAATTCAAGACCGTGCAGGAAGCCCAACTGCGGGTATTGAAGCTTCCCGAAATACCTTCGGTTCTTGTAGAAACGGCTTACATTTCCAACATGGAAGAGGAAGAATGGCTGAAAGATCCGGTTTTTCAATCAAGGGTAGCGGAAACCGTGGGAAAAGCGATCCTGGAATTTGAACCGTCACTGCCCCTGACGCCACCGGCATCACCCGCCGTACTGGTCCGTCATGAGCGGGGAGCCGGAGCTGGGAAAAAGGGCGTGGCAATCGCCGCCTCATCGGCTACGAGATCTTCTTCCGGTAAGGCGAAGGGGCCAAATGCTTCCTCCGTTCAGTTCCATAGAGTGAAGAGAGGGGAAACCCTGCTGAAGATCGCCCTCCGCTACGAGATGTCCCTTTCCGAATTGGCGCGATTGAACTCGATTCGGATTTCAGATCCACTGCTTGCAGGAAAGCGACTGAAGATCGCACAATCAGCCCCCTCCGAGACCTCGGGGGAGGCCGTGAAAAGGGAATTAAAGAGTCCCAGTTTATCAAGGGTTTCTGAACCGGCAGGGCAGGGGAGCGTCTTCCATAAGATCAAGAGAGGCGAAACTCTGGCTGCCATTGCCCGACGTTACCGAACAACGCCGGACAACCTGCTGAAGTTGAACGGACGAACCTGGAAGGATCCCCTGTATGCCGGAAACATGATCAAGGTGAACGACGATGGCAATGACGGCAGCGTTCCTGATGGCGGTTCCGCAGACAGGGCAGTGAAAATCGCAAGAACCCGGAACTCCCTTCGAGGCGCATCTTCAACATCTTCATACGAGGTTCAGCGGGGAGACAGCCTGGGCTCCATCGCCAGGGAGCACCGTACGACCGTGGCGGAGCTTTGCAGGTACAACCGCATGAAGATCAGCGATGCTCTTCTGGCGGGAACGAAAATTAAGATTCCCGAAACCGCGACGATTGCCGAATCCCAGGAGGGGGGAACTCTCCCATCAGCGGAGGCAACCCGCACCAGTTCGAAATCAACCCGCCATATCACCTACAGGGTAAAGCGGGGGGATACCCTGGATACAATCGCCCGCAAGCATAAAACACCGATCAACGTCCTTCTTTCTTTGAACAAGATGAAATTGAACGATCCGTTGTACGCCAATCAGTCTCTCAAATTACCCAGAGAATCCTCTTTTTTCTAGGATATGGAAAAGAAGGGCGCAGATGAAGACGCACCGGAAATGGATTGGGGCGGTTCCAACGCTCGTGGCGATTTTCTTCCTGTTGCATCTGCCCGCCTGGAACTGCTATGCACAGGGGATTTTTGTCCCCAGGAGCCCTTTCCAGATCAGAGGCGATCTGTTGCTGAGCTCTCCCATCCAGGAAAATGATCGGCTGCAACATCTTTTCCCGCCCATGGATATTCCGGATTTCGGGATTTTTCCGCCGTTATCCCCTCAGGAAGGGGAGCAAAGCGGAAAAAAACGGCAATCGAGGGACATCAACAGCTGGAGCTTTTTTTCTCTCTCCCTCTCCACTCTTGATAATCCCGGTCCCACGCGCGACATCGGCGGAAGGACGGAGGAAAGAAGCCGCCTGGAAATGTTGGAGGCTTTGACTTCGGGTTTTTCGGATATACCTTCAAGGAGGAGATTGCAATATCTCGGTGAGATCTTTGAGCCGGAATTGAAGCTGGAAATCACATTTTAATGAAGGAAAAAACAGTCGATGCTGACAAAAATCCAGGAAGATCTCTATGCCTTCCTTTGGGAAAGCAACAGAGAGAACAACAGCAACACTTTTTTAATTCTCGGAGACAAAACGATCCTTATTGACCCGGGGTACCGCCATCTCTTCGGTGAGGTGCGGCGGGGCCTTTCAGCCTTAAACCTCTCAACCGGTCAGATTGATGTGGTTCTCGCGACTCATGGACATCCCGATCATCTCGATGCCATGACGATGTTCCGAAAGCCGACTCTTTCCATGATGGGCCAGGAAGATTTTCTGTATTTCACCAAACTGGCGAGCCTTTCCTTTCCTGTGCCGGAGCCGGACATTCTATTGCAGGCGGGGGAGCTGGACATCGGCCGGGTGCGGCTTCAGGTTCTTGTTACGCCGGGACATTCACCCGGTTCGCTGTGCCTTTACTGGCCGGAAAAGAAAGTCCTCTTTTGCGGGGACGTGGCCTTTGAAGATGGAATCGGCACAACCGACCTTCCCGGTGGAGACGGAAAACTGATGAAGGAGAGTCTCATACGAATCAGCCAATTGGACGTTGAGGTCCTTCTTCCGGGGCATGGCAACGTTGTTGTCGGCCGGGAAGCGGTCCGAAGAAATTTTGAAAGAATTGAATCCTTCTGGTTCAGCTATCTTTAGCGTGCTACCGCCGACCGGATTTTCTGAATGTAACGGTTTTTTAACTGCTCCCGATCCTTTATCCACCGGGGATCCCGATCAAGGTTCGGAACCACCGCTGACCCGGAAATGCCTTGTAGCGTCAGATCGCTTGTTGCCCTTGCCGCCAGCTCCCGCTCTTTTTTACTGAGTTCGGTTCGGTATCCGTCGACCAGCTCCCGCAGGGGGGCGACATCACGATGAAGAATGCTTTCCATCATTTGGAAAACCAACTCGCTGTTGCCGTCTGGATCGACCCTGTCAAGAAGCTCCTTCATGAGGACAGGTAGCAGCTCGGGCTCTTTGGCCTTTTCCTGTTTTATTTCCTCCTTGAGGCGTGCAAGATTCAGGGTCCCATCGATGCATTTCTGCACCCGTCCCTTAACTTTGCCTCCGAGTTCACGGGAATGCAAGGCCCTTTTTTCTTTCTCCGTCATGGTCAGCCCTTTCGTCCTTTCCATGATCAGATCCAGCGTACTTTTAATGTCAGCCATTTCCAATTCCTCGTCTGTTTCTGATCTTTTGCTACGGCATCTCGACGGCAGCTGTCAAGAATTTTGTTTTCTTCCGTTTTCGTTTCTGAGCAAGACAGCACGCTGAAAAATAGGGTAAATTTCTGTTCACTTTTTAAAGGCACGGGATTTATTTTTTTGGAATAATGATTAGTATTATTGCTGCTGATGGAGGAGATTCACTCGAACAGAGGTTGAATCAGCACCACCGGGGATGGATCGCGTTGCGCGGGATGCGGCGCAAGAGGGTTGAGACCATAACAACCAACAGTTGTACACAGACCAGAAAGGAAGGAACACCATGGATCTGAAAGCTTATTTCGATCAGACGGAGGGAACGGGAATCCTGGCTACGGCGGACTCAGCCGGAAAAGTCGATGCAGCGATATACAGCAGACCACACATTCTGGAGGATGGACAGATTGCCTTTATAACAGCCGACCGCTTGACGCACCAGAATCTTCAATCCAATCCGCATGCCGTCTATCTGTTTATTGAGGCCGGTCAGACCTGGAAAGGAAAGCGGCTGTATCTCCTGAAGACAAGCGAAGAGTCCGATCCGGACAAGATTGAATCCCTGTCAAGACGGAAATATCGCCAGGATTCTGAGAGCAATAAAGCTCGCAAGAGGTTCCTTGTATATTTCTCCCTTGACAAGGAGCTTCCCCTGGTGGGTGTTAACGAGGAGCCATGAAGGCCGGGGAAAACGCAGGATGACCGGTACAAGATAAGTGGACAGGACGATAACGCAAAGAAGGGCGCCGTTTATCTCTTTCAACGGCGCCCTTCTTTTAAGATATTTCCTTGATGAAGGGTTTCCTTAGGCCTTTTCAGGCTTCTTGTAGATCAGTGCCAGAACAAAACCGGCAATCAAAAGACCTGCGGCCACATAAAGTGCGACCGGCTTGATCGCAGGGATTGAGAAAACGAGCGGTCCGGCAACGCCGGCGCAACCCCATGCCGTCAGCATCATACCATAGATTCTACCGATATTGGCGGGTCCAAAGGAGTCCGCGGCAAAGGCGGGCATGGTTGCAAATCCGCCGCCGTAACAGGCAAGAAGGTAGCAGGCGGCAATCGTATACATCGTCACATTGGCAATCTGCGGCAGGTAAACATAAAGAGCCGCCTGGGTGGCGAACATGGTCATGAAGACCCCTTTCCTCCCGATCAGATCGGAGGTCCAGGCCCAGAAGAGACGGCCCAAGCCGTTGAAAATGGCTGAAATCGCGACAATGGAACCACCGGCAACGGCCAGCGCTTCGGGGGTGATCCCGGGCGTCGCCTTTTTAATGACATCCTGCGCCAAGGGGGACAGTTGGGAAATCAGTCCCAGTCCGGCAGAGACGTTCAGGAACAGCATTCCCCAAAGCAAATACCACTGGGGAGTTTTAAGGGCCTGGTTGAAGGTGAAGGAATCGGCCGCGGAAACACCGCCTCCGGCTGTAGGAGAAAATCCCTTGGGCAGCCATCCTGCGGGCGGATTCTTGTAGAACTGGGCGGCGCCTGTTACGGCAATCAGGAAGATAACACCCCAGATGTAGAACGTTTTAGCCATTCCCATGGAGAGGATCATACCGGGGGCGATTTTTCCCATGAAAAACGCGCCGGCGCCGAAGCCCATGACGGCCAGCCCCGTGACCAGCCCCCGCTTGTCAGGAAACCAGCGGATGAGGGTGGCGATCGGGGTCACATAGCCGAAACCGTTGCCCAGACCGGCTATGACACCAAAGCCGAGCCACAGAAGGGGAAGACTCCCCACCTGGTCGGCGTAGCCGGCTATCAGGGTTCCAATGCCGAAAAGGATGCCGCCGATCGTTGCGACAAATTTCGGCCCCTTCTTGTCCACCAGCATGCCGCCGAATGCAGCAGAGATGCCGATCATAGCCATCAGAATCATCATGGTTGCCTGGGTGCTCGGTTCACTCCATCCGTGAACGGACATGAGAGGCTTTTTGAAGACTGACCAGGCATAGACAGTACCTAGACACAACTGCATGACGATGGCAGCTCCGGCAATGATCCAACGCTTACTCTCTAAATTTTCGTTACTCACCTATTAATACCTCCTTGAATCAATATAAAATTCCCCCCTCTAAAATACGCCCCCCCATTTATAGGCAAATGAAAATTAATTCAAGGAAAAAATTTCCTCTGATGACAAGGGTGTCTCCAACAGGGCACAACAAGGGAAAAACGTAAGGTATTCAGGGGATAAACGATCATGATCGTCTCGATCCTGAATACCTTACAGGGGAAGATAAGCTTTTTATTAAGCGAATTTCCTAAGCTTAACGGCGCAGACCTTGTACTCCGGTATATTGGCTACCGGGTCGAGGGCTGCGATGGTCAGTCGGTTGACAGCGGCTTCACTGTAATGGAAGGGAATAAAGACCACACCTTTATCAACGCGCTTTCCGACGTCAGCTTTGAGCGTAATCGAACCTCTTCGCGAGGACACTTCGATCTTGTCACCCGGCTTGATTCCAAGCTCTTTTGCGTCAGAGGAGTGTATTTCCACAAAGGCCTCCGGTGTCCGGGAGACAAGCCCCAGAGAGCGCCGGCTCATGGTGGCGGTGTGGTATTGGTACAGGATGCGGCCCGTTGTCAGTAAGAAGGGGAACTGCTCATCCGTCTGCTCGGCGGCCGGAACGTATTCAGTGACCGAGAAGAGGCCCTTTCCTCTCGTGAAGGTGGTTCCGTGCAGGATGGGAGTGCCGGGATGATCGAGGGTGGGACAGGGCCAGTGAATTCCGGTCCCGGCGATGCGTTCGTAGGTGATGCCCTTGTACGAGGCGGTCACATGGTTGATTTCATCCATGATATCTTTTGCTTTCGAGTAGTTCCAGCCGGCTCCCATTCTGTTCGCCAGGAGGGTCAGGATTTCCCAGTCATTCCTGGCCTCACCTGGAGCGCTGACGGCCTTGCGCACCATCTGCACCCGTCGTTCGGTATTGGTGAACGTGCCTTCCTTTTCGGCCCATGTGTGTGAGGGCAGAACGACATCGGCCAGCAAAGCCGTTTCGTTGAGGAAGATGTCCTGTACGACCAGCAGATCCAGCTTCGACAGGCAATGTTCAACATGGGACAGGTCAGGATCGGACATCATGGGATTTTCGCCCATGACCAGGAGAGCTTTGATGGTGCCTGTTCCCGCCCCTTCGATGATTTTGGGAATGGTAAGTCCAGGGTTGGGGTTCAGTGCCATCCCCCAGGCATCCTCGAATTTCCTGCGGTGTTCCTCGTTGGCCACTTGCAGATACGCGGTGAAATTGCCGGGCAGGCAACCCATGTCACAGGCTCCCTGAACGTTATTCTGGCCGCGTAGGGGATTGACCCCTGTGCCGGGCCTTCCGATATTGCCTGTGAGCATGGCCAGATTGGCCAGGGATTTCACCGCATCCGTGCCGGTTATGTGCTGTGTGATGCCCATGGCGTAAAGGATGGAAGCGGCCCCTGCCTTTGCATAGAGCCGGGCGGCTTCGATGAGATCCTTTCCGGGTATGGATGTAATGCTTTCGACATACTCGGGGGTGTATTTCTTAACGGCATCTTTGACGGCCTCAAAATTCTCGGTGCGCTCGGAAACGAATTTACTATCCAGGAGATCCTCGGCGATGATGATGTTCATCAGGCCGTTGATCCAGGCGATATCCGTCCCCGGTTTCTGGCGCAGGTGAACGGTGGCGAACTTAGCCAGTTCGATGTTGCGCGGATCGGCCAGGATGAGCTTCGCGCCCCGCTGGGTTATCGCGCGTTTGACGACGGTTGCAATGACAGGATGAGTCTCTGTGGTATTGGACCCCGTGATCAGAAAGCAGTCGCTTTCGCCCAGGTCGGTGATCGAGTTGGTCATGGCTCCGGAACCGAAGGCAGCGGCCAGACCGGCCACTGTGGAGCTGTGTCAGAGACGGGCGCAATGGTCCACATTGTTGGTGCCGACCACCGCGCGGAGGAACTTCTGGAACAGGTAATTCTCTTCGTTGGTGCAGCGCGCCGATGACAGCCCCGCGATGGCGTCGGCCCCGTGAGCCTGTTTGATCGAAGCCAGTTTTTCAGCCACAAAACCGGCGGCCTCGTCCCAGGAGGCCTCCTTCAGCTCTCCATCCCTTCGAATCAAAGGCTTGGTCAAACGTTCGGGATGGTGCACATAATCGTAACCGAACCGCCCCTTGATGCAAAGGCTGCCGAAATTCGGCGCGGGCATCCCTTCACGGTCCGTGGTTACCTTGACGATTTTGTCATTCTTGACGCGGACATCCATCTGGCAGCCGACCCCGCAGTAGCTGCAGGTGGTCCGGACCTTTTCCAGGTCCCTGGTTCGGCCCTGGAAACGCCCCTGCTTTTCGTACAGGGCTCCAACAGGGCAAATACGCAGGCATTCCCCGCAAAAGACACAGTTCGATTCTTCATAACGCTGGCCGAAGGGAGGTCCGACCTTGGAGTCCGATCCTCTGCCGATATAATCGAGGACCAGATTGACCTGGATCTCGTTACAGGCCCTTACGCAAAGGCCGCAGAGGACGCACTTGTTCATGTCGCGCCCGATCATTTCATTGCCTGTTTCACCGGGAAGGAGGGTCGCAGGCCCATCGAAGCGCGGGGCGTCAAGGCCGAGCTCATAGGCCAGGTCCTGCAGAACGCAGTCACCGCTCGATTCGCAGGTGATGCAGTTGTGGTGGCCCTGGGTCATGAGCATCTCCACGATGATCCTGCGGGCGTTCCGCACCCGCTCGGTATTCGTGGACACAACCATCCCGTCGCCCGCGGGCATCGAACAGGAGGCCATCAAGGAGCGCGCTCCCTCAATCTCTACCACACATACGCGGCAGGCGCCAACGGGCTTGACCTGTTCCTGGTGGCACAATACGGGGATATGGATACCGGCGGACTTGGCTACCTGGTAGATCGTCTGTCCGGGGCTAAACTCGATTTCCTTTCCGTCGATAATAATTTTCATGAAGCCTCCTGATACTGATTTTTTATGCTAAATAAAACAACGCGAAATATGATCGAATATGGAGCTCTTGTCAAGACAGATTATTTGCAAATTATCATTACATGTCTTGGCGTGGAAATGAATGCTCGCTATGCCTTCAGAGTTTGTTGTATTTGTGGAAGAATCGTGCGGCCGTAACGGTTCAACTCTTTTTCCAGGAGGTTCAGGATGGATAAGGGGTCTTCAGAATCGACCGATCGGCCGGGATAGAGATCATAGAGGCGGCGGTATGCCGGCGGGGTAAAATCCGGCATGAACACGTTGGCGCCAGAGGCAAGGGCCTTCAAGCGCCCCTCGGGATGAAGGACGGACATGGCGGTGGTGGCGGGAAGGTGAATGGCCGGACGGGTCAGCCGGACAAGCGCCAAGACGGTCAGAACCGGCAAAACCTCCCCGGGGGGGCAGGGGGATAGAGGCGTCTGCGGATGAGGGAGGAAGGGGCCGATCCCCGCCATATCCGCATTCAAGGAGTTGATCAGGGCAATGTCGTCAGCCAGAACGGAGGCATCCTGACCGGGCAGCCCCACCATATTTCCCGAACCCGTTTGAAAGCCCAGGTCGTTGAGCCACCCCAGGCACATCAGCCTGTTTTCCAGCCGGGAACCGGGGCGAAGACGGTGGTACAGTGACGGCGAAGCCGTTTCGTGCTTGAGCAGATAGCGGTCGGCCCCGGCTTGCCGGAATGCCTGGTATTCTTCCCGCTGCCGTTCCCCAAGGGAAAGGGTGATGATCAGGCCGGTTTCCCTTTTGATGGATTCGATCAGGCGGCAGAGCTTTTCCGCGTCGTAAAAGAGGTCTTCTCCGGATTGCAGAACCAGCGTCGCGATGTTCGCCCTCTTGACGGCAAAAGCCGCTTCCAGGATCTCCCGATCGGTCATCCGGTAGCGCTTCAACTGCCGGTTTGCCCGCCGCAGGCCGCAGTACAGGCAGTTCCGCTCACAATGATTCGAAAACTCAACGATGCCGCGAACATGAACGATATCTCCGACGGTTTTTTTTCTTCGGGCATCGGCCGCAAAAAAAAGCGGCTGCAGGGCTTTCTCATCCCGCAGGGAAAGAAGGGAGATCAGATCCTCCCGCCGGGGAGGACCCGCTTCCTGAAGCCGTTCCAGGCATGCTTCCGTCTTTGAGGTCAACGTCATCGGTTTCTTATGCCCGAGCCGCCGCGAAGGGAAAGAGCGCTCATATGAAGAGGTCACGTTCGCCCTGTTCGATTCTTTCGAGACGTTCCTCAAGAATCCGCCGCGTTTCCGGCTTTTCGGTATCCGCCAGAAGCTCGGCCAGCAGGCGCTCTCCCACCTCCCGGGTTCTGGGGGAGGCGTAATCCACGAGATATTCCTTGAAGGTCATCATGGCGTTGCTGCGGCAGAAGTGCTGAATCAGGCCGGGTTTGGCCAGGTCCATGAAATCCCGGCCCGTCCGTCCGAGGCGGTAACAGGCTGTACAGAAGCTTGGGATATGTCCCCTGATCGTGATGTCATGGATGACCTCGTCCGCCGTTCTCGTGTCTCCGAGATTGAACTGCGCGGCGCGGAAATTCTCACTGGAATCCTTCGTGTAGCCCCCGGGATTTGTTCTCGAACCCGCACTGATCTGAGAGATCCCCAGCTCAAAGACTGATGTCCTGATTTCAGGCGACTCCCGCGTGCTCAGGATCATCCCGGTATAAGGAACCGCCATCCGGATGATGGCCACTAGCTTTTTAAACTCATCATCGCTGACCGGGCAGGGTGGGGAAATGGCGGCCGGGGCATTAAAAGCGGGTTCCAGCCTGGGAATGGAAATGGTGTGGGGGCCGACGCCGCAGTCCGCCTCCAGGGTCCGGGCATGAATGAGAAGTCCCAGGACTTCGTAGCGGTAATCGTACAATCCGAAAAGGGCGCCTATCCCGACGTCATCGATCCCCCCTTCCTGCGCCCGGTGCATCGCCGTGAGCCGCCAGGTGAAATCGGCCTTGGGGCCGCTGGGATGCATGGTCTTGTAGGTTTCGTGATGATAGGTTTCCTGAAAGAGCACATAGGTTCCGATGCTGGCCGCCTTCAAACGCCTGAAGTCGGGTGCACTCATGGGGGCGATCTCCACGTTGATCCGCCGGATTTCGCCACCCTCGTCGGTACGGGTGGCGTAGGCTGTCTCAATGGCCTCGAGAAAATAATCAAGGCTGGAACGGCTGGGATGTTCCCCGCAGAGCATCAGAAGGCGTTTATGGCCCTCTCGTTCGATTGCCCGGACTTCTTCCGCGATCTGATCCATGGTGAGGGCGACCCGGTTGAGATCCTGGTTGTCTCTGCGGAAGCCGCAGTACAGGCAGTTGTTTGAACAGTAGTTGGCGATATACAGGGGTGCAAACAGAACGAGACGATTGCCGTATATGCTCTGCTTGATTTCCTTGGCCGTTTCGAAAATCGCCTGGAGCAGCTCCGGGTCCTCGGTTTGCAGAAGAACCGCCGTCTCTTCCACCGTCAACCCCTTTAATTCTTTTGATTTCTCAATGATGTCAAGAACGTGCTTTTGATCGGGGGATTCCGCTTTTACCAGCAGATCCTCAATTTCCCCATCTTTTATGAAATCTTTCATGAAATCATTCCTTTCGATGTTATGAGGTTTTCTGAAGCGCTGATTTGACCTTGATGCCTGCCAGGGCCCCCAGTTTTCCCGTCATGGCTCCGATCTCGTCCGTGGTGCCATGAACAATGAGCGACAGGATGTGCAGCCCGGAAGGAGGGTGGGGCAGGCCCATCCTCCCGATGATGATGTCGCCGTATTCGGACAGAATCCTGTTGACCGAAGCGGCCTGTGCGGACCGCTGAGTAATGATGATACTGACGGTGCCGATTCTTCTGTTCATGGAATTTTTCCATAAAAAAGAGGTTTGAGCCCCGAAGGAAATCAAACCTCTCTAGTCCGCAGATGCCGGATCGTATCCTCATCCTCCTGCCCCCTGCAAATCCGTCTTTCCGAAATCGGGAGGTTTCAGATGCATTTCCTAAAGATATTTCATCCCCCTCGAGGTTAGAACGCCATCCTTCCCCTCAGGTATCCAAAGAGAGAGCCGTATTACAGAAAAGAAAAACGACTTTTTCTTATCCTATATAACGGCAACATCCTGTCAACCTGTTTTTGATCGGCATTTTCCCGGGGGCTGACCGGGATGACGGTGAAACAAACTCCATAAGTCCACAGGAACGGGTCTCAATCCGGATAGGATGTTTCCTTCCGATAGCCCAGCGCTCTTTGGGCGTGGATGCCCCGGCAGCCGTTCGCGGGAAGTTCGAGGGTTCCCAGGGGGTCTTCTTCCGTCCTTATTCCTGCCATAAAGTTCATGCCTCTTTAGAAAAAATCGATGCAATGCCCCTTTGTTTTCATGATCGGATCAATTCCTCTTGCCCACGGAAGCCAGATAGATCGCAAATTCTTCTTCGCCGTCCATCCGGAGCAGCTTGTCCATTCGACTCTGGTCGTAAGCGCCGATCGCACAGGCTCCTGCGTTGATGGCTTCACAGGCAAGATAGAGATTCTGGCAGACATGACCGGCGTCAAGAGCAATGACCTTGTGGGCGGCGAGTCCGTAGCGCCATTCCATCCGATAGGGGACGGCCGTCCAGACAAAGGTGACGGCAGCCTCGCCCGGATAGGGCTGATCCAGGGCGGCACGAACGATTTTCCGCTCCAGGTTCTTTTCGGTAAACTCAAGGAGGAGCTGATGCTCCAGGGGAAGATAACGATAAACGCCCTGTTCCATCTCCGAGACATTGAGAATGACCAGGTAGGTTTCCAGGGCATGGCGGCATCCTGCGGAAGGCACGGTTCTCAAGGCGTGGCCGGGATCGAGTTTCTCCTTGATCCCCTGGGTTGCCCAGAGCAGGAAGGACATCTCATCGAGGGAAAGAGGCACGCGGCGATAGGTCCTGCGGCTTTGCCGGTTTCCGATTGCCGCCGCCAGATCGATATGTCCGATTTTCCCGAATTGCACGTTTCGCGGAAGGTCGACTCGTACGGCATCCTCTGCAAAGGGCTTTTCCACGGGGGGCGGTTTGATGCCTCTATTCTGGTCGGTCTGGGAAAAATCGACAACCTTGCGGATGCTGTCCTTCAAAAATAATCGGTATGCCTTGAAAAGGTCCTTGTCCATGATTCTTCCCCTTTCTGTTCAGCTTCTCCTTTTTGTCGTTCTTCTCCCGGCTGTTTGGTGATCCTGTCCTGGGAGGCAGCCTTGTGGAGCTGCTCGTTCCTGGCAGATGGCCGGAACAGTGCGCTTTTGCGAAGCGAAAGACCAGCAGGCTTCTGTCGCCACTCTTTCAAGCACCACGTGTTGCAATTTAGAAAATTATGCCCAAAGAAGCAAACAATTGTTCCCGAATGTCCGGCTTGATCCATGGGTTAAATTGCATGCATCCCAGAGGGAAAGGTTACGTCATCCTGCCGGTATCCTGAAATTTCTGGGCCGAGCCTTTCCGGGCATAAAAAAGCCCCTGTGAACCGTTTCCGTTCATCGAGGGGCTGACAGGGATTCATCTGTTCCGTCTTGCCTTCTGGACTGACGCCGCGTAGACCGGCCACGCCCGGTCTGTTTCAGGGGGCAATCGCCTCAGTAAATCCGGAACCTGCCGTTAGATTGACCTGATGAAGTTTGGGTCATTTCAGTGCGGCAGAATCCTTTTCTTCGTTCATGAGATTTCAAGACTCGCCTTGATGCGGTTGGCCATATCCTGGAGCTTATCGCTGCCGCCATCCACCAGGACCAACAGGACATCTTCCCTGGCATGGCCGTCCAATGCCTCCTCCATTCCCTCCCCGAGCGAACTCAGGGCCGTGTGAATGAAGCGGTCTGTATCCAGATTTCGTTTTTCGTCTCCAGCGGGGGGTGCTGCCATCACCATCACTTTCATCATCGGTTCCTCTCACCCGTTATGTGTTCGTCCTCAAGGGATTAGCCTGTTATCTTTCCATCCTCAGAGCCGGCAAGGGAGGGGGAGGCATGATCCCCTGACGACGGCATGGCATATAAACCCGCTGCTGCCTGCTGAAACCCCTGGCCCATCTTTAACAATACTGAAAAATGTTTCAATAAATACAAGATGATATCTTAACAAAAAACGGCAAGTGGCACTACATTCGTGTAATTTACGATCAAATGGTCAGTTTCTGAACCCCTCCCGGACAAAGGGAAAGGTCCA
>Ga0265295_1001980_pt1 | contig 34073 bp, 29 predicted proteins | sample Munlansysbiofilm_FD_192503 | JGI IMG/M metagenome (GOLD analysis project Ga0265295, IMG submission 192503) | Leachate microbial communities from a municipal landfill in Southern Ontario, Canada - Methane capture system biofilm | ecosystem: Engineered > Solid waste > Landfill > Unclassified ... | reverse complement strand
CCAAAAGGGTTCTCATTTTGTGGGGTGCCTGGAGGGGCTCGAACCCTCAACATCTTCATCCACAGTGAAGCACTCTGCCATTGAGCTACAGGCACCGCGTTAGGCGGCTATTCTAACACAAGCCTTCCCGGACTGCAAGCGATTCTGAATTAATTTGTTACTCTCCAGCGATAATATCATCGACCTGCAGCCAGCATTTGATTGCGACTTGCTTGCTATTAGAAAAATACCGTTTTTGTACGGGCAGGGCTCGTCTCTGCCCGCCAATGCTTTGATCAGATGAGCTTTCCCGGACGGAGTTGTGTGTCTCTGTCCGCCAATGCTTTAATCAGATGAGCTTCCCCGGACGGAGGTGAACCCCGTCCGTACGAATTTTTACCTTTAGGCAAAAACTTGAGAGCTATTAATTCTGTTTCCTGATTTCCTGTTTCCTTTTTCCCGCTCCCCGTTTCTTGCTGAAGTTTTACGTTTTAAAACATAAGTTCCCATTTTTATGGTATCCTTCCCTATTAGTACTTAAAATGACATTAACTTAACAATCACCCTGAAATTCAGGGCGGGGATGATTTATGGATATAAAAGAAATTTTTTCTACAATCAAACGTTGGCTATGGTTAATTATTCTGGGCGTTGCCATCGGCGGAGGTATTGGTTATTACACCAGTATTCGCCAAACACCTGTTTATCAAGCCGAAGCACGTTTTGTCATCTTACCTCCTGCCCAGACAACTTATGATTACTATTCCAATCTAAATAATCAACAACTGATTGACACCTATGCCCAACTTTTAACAACCGAAGAACTGCTTTTTCAAGCTTCTGAAACACTCGGCTTTCCTGTCCGCAAAGGGCAAGCAACCGCTAAACAGGTTGATGACACCAAATTTGTACTTTTGACCGTTCGCGATACCGACCCATTCAAAGCCGCTACGATTGCGAATGGTTTGGTCGAAATTATGATTGCTCAAAACGATAAACTCCAGTCAGTTCAATATGAAGTGGCTGAAAAAAACCTCCAGGTTCGGATTGACCAAGCCGAACAGCAAATAGAGGTCCTCGAAAACCAGATTAGCCAGAAGTCTTTTGAGATCACACAGGAACAGCTTGCGAGTGCCCAGACTGAAATGGAGAAAATCCAAGAGCGGGTTAACGGTTTAAAACTTGAAATCGGTGCAATTGACCCTGAGTCCCCTTATGAAGAAGACATCGAACTCTTAATCTCTCTGGAATCTCAACTTGAAGAGCAATCCAAATTATTGGAGTCTTATCAAAAGGTATACACTGAACTTGTCGTTTTAGGACAATCCTCCGGAAATGTTGTCAATAATCCCACCGATTTAGACCGCCTGACCCGAACGCTAACCCTCTATCAACAAATTTATATCACCAGCATCAACAATTTGGAATCACTCAAGCTTTCAAAAGCACAGAACAGCCCAACTGTTATGCAAGTCGAGTCTGCTGTTAAACCAAGTGTTCCCATATCGCCAAAACCAATGCAGAGCACAATGATGGGCCTCGCAATTGGGCTTTTTATTGCTGCTGCAGTCATTTTCTTGATTGAATTCTTGGATGACACGCTGAAAACTCCTGATGAAATCAAAGCTGTTTTGGATGTGCCGGTAATTGGCTTTATTGGCGACCTCAAGCCAAGCGCTCCGAAGAAAAATGGACCACTTGGTTTATACGTCGCCAGAAATCCCCGCTCTCCGGTTTCGGAGGCTTTTCGTGCCCTGCGCACAAACATCGAATATTCATCCGTCGACAAGAAGGTTCAAAGTGTTTTGATTACCAGCTCAGGTGAATCGGAAGGAAAGTCGACGGTCGCTGCCAACCTCGCTGTTGTTGAAGCGCAAGCCGGTAAGAAAGTTGTCTTGGTCGATACGGATATGCGCCGCCCCAAAGTACATTTTCAATTTAACAAACCTAACCGAATGGGACTGACCGATCTTATTGCCGGAAAATTGAGCATTAATGAGGTTCTCAAACCGATTGAAATGACGGATAATCTCTCCATCATCACCTGTGGCACAATTCCACCGAACCCGGCAGAATTGCTTGGAAGCGAACGCATGGCAGAAATCCTGAAAGATTTGAGGAAAAGATTTGATTTTGTCATCATCGACACTCCGCCGATGGTTGTTTCGGACGCACAAATTCTGTCCACAAAAGTCGACGGTTTAATATTTGTAATTATTCCCGGACAAACCAAAATCATCGCTGCTAAACGTCCTCTCGAGGAATTGGAGCGAATTGGCGTAAGAGTGCTTGGTGTGGTCGCAAACAAAATTCCAAAGAATCGTGACTATTATTATGGCGGTTACAACTATTATTCCCCATATAGCAGCCATTATTCCTATAGCAAGGAAAATGTAAGCTTAGCCGAAGAGCAGGAAATCAGCCAAGGAGACAAAAAACCCCATAGCGAAGTAGATAAGAATGCCAAAAAACTCAACTCAAAAGACAAAGATCTTTAACGAGAGGTTGTTTTGCCAAGGCTTGTCTTCATTTGCACCAAAAATCAATCACGCTCAGTTTTAGCAGAAACTTTTTTTAAACGGCTGCTTAAAGAGCGAGGCTTAGCCAATGGTTGGCAAGTTGAGAGTGCCGGTTCTTGGGTTGATGAAAGTACCCCTGCCACCGCTGAAGCAATCGCTGAGGCGGAGAAACGGGGTTATTCCCTTGAGGGGCACATTTCCAGGGATATCAGTGAAATTTCTTTGGATGGTGTTGACTTAATGCTGGTTATGGAAGAAGGTCAAAAAGAAGCGATTTTGCTTGAATATTCTCAACTTAAAGGAAAAGTTCAACTTTTAAGCGAAATGTCCGGCTCTGCATACACAATTCCCGACCCATACCTGACGAACGAGCCTTATGAAGCTGTAGTCTTGGAAATTGAAGAGTTAATCAACACAAATTTCGAAAAAATCATCAAATTAGCGAAGGGTGAAGTTTAGGTGCTGATTGTGCAGAATTTTAATCCTCTATCTGCCTTGTTAAAAATCCTTCAGCCTGGTTTGCCTTTGGATGAATCTTATGATTTGGTCCAAAACTGGTCGATACAAGAATGGGAAGCCCTAGTCAAAGAAGCGGACCTGCAATTAATCACACCCTTGTTATATCCCTTGATAACGGAACTCCAAAAAAACTACTCCATCATTTGTCCGGTCAGAGACCATATATATCAGCGCTATATAGCGGTTGCTGCTCGCAACACCTTGGCTATGCACGACACTGAAATACTGGTCGACAAGCTTTGCGAAGAAGATATTGAGATTGCCGGATTAAAGGGTATCTATTTGCTCGAACATGTTTACGGCAATATTGGAGTCCGTTCGATGGCGGACATTGACGTTTTGGTCAAAAAAGAAAATTTAGCCCGTAGCTATGAACTGATGCGGGAGCTGGGTTATCAAGCAAGCACCTATTTCAGTCTCTATGACCAAAACATCGATATTAAGCACCTTCCACCGCTTCAAAAAGATCGCAACAGCCCTGTGGTTGAACTTCACTGGACTATTTTGGAAGAAGACGAGCCCTTCACAATCGACCCGAAAGCAATTTGGGAAAGAGTGAAACCTGTAAAAGTTGCCAACTCGGAGGTCTTTACGCTTGGGCTGGAAGATTTGATTTTGCACCTCTGCCTCCACCTGACCTACCAGCACTATTTAAACCTCGGTTTGCGCGGATTGATGGACATCGCCATGGTCATTCATCGTTTCCAAAATGAGATTGACTGGCAAAAATTAATCGCTATTTCTCAATCCTGGTCTTCACAAAAAGTTACCGCCCTGACGCTCAAATTAGTTGAAACACAGCTCAATGTTCCCATTCCAGAAGGAGTTTATTCCGCTTTATTGCCAGAGGGCTTAGACCCGAAAATCTTTAAAAATGCCAGGGAACATCTGCTCGATCGCAGTCAGTACGGCATTCCTATGACACCTGACTTGGTTGAGATGGAGAAGAATCAAAACCTCTTCTCAAGGTTGAAAATCGCATGGAATCGCCTTTTTCTCCCCCGCTTGACACTTGCCCGGCTTTATAACGTGCCACCTAACTCGATAAAAATTCTTGGCTGTTATTGGAAAAGGCTTGTTTACCTTGTCAGAAACTATGGCAAAACCCTTTCAGGCTTCGGAAGCCGAGAAAAGAATATCAAGACTGCTCTTGAAAAAGCTGGTGTCTCCTATGCCCTTCACGACTGGATGTCCCCCAATAAAAAATAGTGCTTTTAAGAAAACAAATTAAGAACGCCCCATTTCATGCGGCGCAAACCACTGACAAGCGGAACCAAACGATTGTCAATTGACAGCCTGGCAATTAACCCCTTCTCTACGCCCAAGCCTAATTTCACAGCTTTTCCCACTCTTCGGATTTCAGTTACTCTGCCAATCACATCATCATAACCAATCCAGCCATCCAGGTTTTGAGTTTGATTGTCACCCTTACACAAAAAACTTTCGTCTGATATTTTCACTACACGGTGAATTAGCATATGATTATCTTCCCCAAAAACAAAAGCCAAAACATCGCCCCTGCGAATTTCGTTTTTCTCAACCGGAGATATACAAACTTTATCTCTTGAACGAATAAAAGGCATCATACTGCTGCCACTCACTTCGAAGCTGCTCGCAAAGCCACGTTCGCTTACCATCCGAACCAACTCTGCCAATTGGGCAGAGTCTATCCGCTTTTCTCGTCGTAAATATCCTGTCGGCTTCCTCATTAGCTAATTGCTTTCCGCTTAGAATTATCGACCGACTTCCCGACATGGATCGGGTCGTGTTTCATGAACCTGGCTTCCGCAAAAGCCAAACCGCATGTTTCTGGAGCCTGTAAAAAAGCCTTCGTAATTCAAGCGCCACCAAAAATCGCCTTTTTCATTTCCGCCTTCCCATTCCCCTTTCGCTTGTCTGCCGTCATCAAGAAGACCACCTCTTAGTTTGAAGGAGAATTCATCCAGAATCACCTCACCACTTATCCCTTCCAAATTGCTGGTCAGTTCCATTGTCCCGCGTGAGTACTCGCCGCTACTGTTTTGAAACCAAACGATCCACTTGCCCTCCCAGACCGGGATGCCCAAGGTTGGCGTGATTGTGGGGGTTGCGTTAGGCATTGCTTGTTCGCTCAGGTTGTTTTCATCCCTCCTATCAAGATTATCACCATCTCCAATTGCAAAATCAGCTTGATCCATAGCCATTTTCGTTGCTTCAAGCTCTTCCGGAAGCAAATCACTCTCAGAATCTTCCGATCCAGGTGCAGATTCAGTAACAAAAATTTGGTTCTCTATGCTCACCGGGGTCTGCAAAGTCGCCACTGTTTTCCCTGTGAATGCTTCGATTTTCGGATTGGCATTGCAAGCACTCAGGCTTGCAAGCACCACCACATAAAAAAAGAATTTTGCTTTCATCTTTACGATTTTATCACTCCAATGATTTGCGCTTTTTAGCTGCCAGCTTCTTCCAAAGCTTTGACCACACTGGAAATCACCAGATCTTGCTGATCTTCGCTCATCTGCGGAAAGAGCGGCAAAGTTACCTGACGGGAGGCAACATGTTCTGTCATCCATAAGAGCTCATTTGCATTAACCGTCGAATCGCGATAAATCTCAAATTGATGCACTGGAGGGTAATGAAAACTTGTCTGAACACCATCTTGCTTCAGAATTTCGCGAAACTTTGCCCTATTTACGTTCTCAGGGAGCAAAACCGGGAAGATATGATAACTGCTCTCTCCTCTTTCTGCGCCAAAAGGTAAACCAAGTCCCGCTGCTTTTGAAGCCAAAATTGTTCGATAGCGTTGGATAATTTCTTTCCGTCTGGCATTCGCGCCGGGCAACTTTTTGAGTTGTTCGCGCCCAATGGCCGAACGAATTTCATCAATCCGATAGTTATAGCCCAGTGCAACCACATCATAGCTGCTGGCATGTCCCTGATGGCGATCCCAGGTCAAACTGGTCATGCCATGCGAGCGCAAAATTTTCACTTTTGCCGCTAAGTCATCATTATCTGTCACCAACATTCCCCCCTCGGCAGTGGTCATGTTTTTGTTGCCAAAAAAGCTGTAACAGCCAATGTCTCCCCAAGTGCCCAAAGCTTTGCCATCTAAACTCGCTCCAATGGCATGGGCAGCGTCTTCAATAACAGACAAGTTGTGCTCTTTGGCTATGCGCAGAATCTCCGGCATGTCACAAGCATAACCGGCATAATGCATGACCATAATTGCCTTTGTTTTCTCGGTTATCGCTGCTTTAATCGCTTCCGGGCAGATGCAAAGCCAGTCTTCGCTTTCGATATCGGCAAAGACAACTTTTGCACCGGTATATTTAATCGCATTAGCGGTTGCCACAAAAGTCAGTGAAGGCGCAATCACCTCATCGCCGGGTCCCAAACCCAAAGCCAGGCAAGCCAAATGCAAAGCTGCCGTGGCGTTGTTGACCGCAAAAGCGTGTTTCGTTCCGGTAAATGCGCAAATCTCCTCTTCAAAAGCCTGCGTTACTGCCCCCATCGTCAGCCAACCGGAACGCAAAACACCAAGAACAGCCCTTTCCTCTTCCACGCCCAGTTGAACATCAGCCAAAGGTACTTTCCAGTCCATCTTATTCTCCTAAAAATTGGGAGCGCATACTCTCAAAATCTTCATTGGCGGTAATGTAATCATCATAATTACCCAAATCTCGCCAATAACCGTCGTAAGGAAAACAAACCACCTTCTCATCCGCAGCTAATAGCGCTTTAACCAAGCTTGGAAAATCAAAATATTCACCCTTCGGAATATACTCCAAAATCTTGGGTTCAAAAATGTAAATTCCCATACTTACTAAAAAGTCATAGGAAGGCTTTTCGATGTAATCGCTTACTTCAAATGAGCCGACTTTGGTTTGAATTACACCAAAGTTGATTTTATGCGTCCGTTGGTGGCTGCAAATTGTACAAACCGCGCCTTGTTCTTTGTGAAAAGCAATCGCTTCCTGCATATCCAGCAAGGTCAAAATATCGCCATTACAAACCATAAAAGTTTCATCCAAACCTTCAACAAAAGCCAGAGGTCCAGCCGTTCCAAGGGGTTTGGATTCAAATACATAGTCAATTTTTAAGCCAAATTGGGATCCATCTTTGTAATAGGATTGCATCAGGCTTGCCAAATGTCCGACCGCTAAGGTAACTTCTTTTATTCCACAACGACTCGCTTGCCTGAGAATGATATCTAAAATAGTCTGGTCACCAATCGGCATCATCGGTTTTGGCAAAACACTGGTAAACGGAGCAAGTCGCGTCCCTTTACCACCGGCTAAAATAACTGCTTTCATTAAATCACCTCACCTATCAATCTCCACTATCGCCCATATTCCTTGGGTAAATAGCGCTTGAGATTTTGACGAATCCATTCTATGGTAAGAGCCAGTCCGTCTTTAAGGCTAACTTTTGGTTTCCAGCCTAATTCTTGGGCTGCTTTACGATTATCCGATAACAATCGTAAAACTTCCGATTTTTCAGGTCTCAAGCGCTCTTGATCGATAATAATTTCTGGTTTTACCTGTAGGTAATCAAAAATCAATTGGGCAATCTCGCCAATACTAACTTCACTTCCGGTACCAAGGTTATAAACCTCGCCATCCCATTTTTCAGCCATTGCCGCCTTGAGAAAGCCCTCAACTGTATCATCCAGATAAGTAAAATCCCGTTTGCTTTCCAGCATTCCCAGATGAACTTGATTTGAAGATAATGCTTGCGTGATAATCGTCGGAATTACCGCTCGATTGCTCTGCCCGGGACCATAAGTATTGAAGGGCCGCACAGTAATTGAGGGCAAGTCAAAACTGCGAACATAACTTTCGACCAACTTATCCGCTGCAATCTTACTGGCAGAATAGGGCGATTGAGCCTGCAACGGATGCTCTTCATCAATCGGAACACGCAAGGCACTGCCATAGACTTCACTCGTCGAGGTATGAATCAGTTTTGTCCCTTTTTCCCGGCACGCCTCAAGAACATTCATCGTCCCTAAAACGTTTGTCCGCACATTTTCAACCGGATGAAGATAAGAATATGGAATCGATATCAAAGCCCCAAGGTGGATGACAATCTCAACCCCCTGCATCGCATCTCTGACCGCGGCAAAATCTTCTAAATCCCCACGAATAATTTCGATTTCATTGAATACTTCCTCTTGCAAAAAAGCAAGATTACCAAATTCCGGTCTGGAGCTGTAACGAAGGAAAGCTTTAACCTTTGCGCCATTTAGCACCAATTTTTCGACCAATCGTGAGCCGATAAATCCGCCCGCACCACTAACCAAAACTTTTTTTCCTGAAAAATAACTGATTTTATTTTCCATTTCCGTTAATTCCAGTATTCTCTAAAGTCTTTTCAAGATTTTTAATCATATCAGGCATGACAACTACATTGGCACCTGTCGATTCGCACAAAGCCTTTATTCGACTCTTTTCAGCCTCATTCCCATCACTCAATGCCAGCATAATAACTGCAATGGAATATTTTTCTACCAATTCAGGAATCGCTTCAGTAGAACCCAGAACCGTTATTCCACCCGGACGCAAATTGCGTTTATGCGGGTCATCATCCACAAAACCAACCACTCCAAATAGAGGCGAATAGCCACTGCGTTGAATCAACCAAGCCGTCAACTCGCCCAATTCACCTGCACCAACAATCAAAATTCGTTCCGCGAAAGATGCGCTTGTTCCGCGCAAAAGTAACCAGCGGTACGACAAGCTGCTAATCAAGCGGTCGCGATAACGCACCGCCACCAGAAAAACATAAGTCGTCAAACCAATCAGCCAAAACATACTGAAAGGAATGCGTGGTACTGTAATCACAAAGCGATTGAAAACCCATAATAAAACTATTGTTATGGAAACCGAAATGAGAAGGTCAAAGATATATGAAACACCTGCGTTGCGCCAGGATATCTTTTGCAAGCCAAGTAAACTGTTGATAAGGCTAATCACAACTGCAATTGCCAGGGCAAGGACAATGAAAGTTGGCACACCAAGATCAATCACCGTACTTAATCGCCAAACAACACCTGAAAGCCCAACAGCAAAGGTAACCACAACCACATCAATCAGGAACCAAGGGACAATTTTGCGGAATAGAACCAAAACCGGTCCCCCAAAAAGATATCGCTCTTCAATTTTTCGGTTCCGTAAAGCCGGTAGAAGCGTCAGGAAAGTTGCCGCGAGCACGTCAATATCGGTAAAAAAATTGTGATTCCTCACATAAAGCAAATCGAGACGCTGCTTATCGGGCAAAATTTTGCTCAAATAATCATCCATAAAGCCGTCATCCTGGAGCAGAGCCTCTTCATTGCGATAAATAATCGATGCAGGACTGGTAATGCCGGGCCTCATGGAAAGAATTTCTTTGCGGACCTGTGGATCCCAGCCAAGGGCAATCTCATAGTCCTCAGGCCGAGGACCGACAAAACTCATTTCCCCTATAAAGACATTCCAAAGTTGCGGCAATTCGTTAAGCTTTGTATCACGCAAATAACGTCCCAATTTAGTAACACGTGGGTCGTCAGAGGCGGTGACTGCAGGACCATTATTGCCAGAATCAGAAGGTTCACACATTGAACGGAACTTTAGAATATAAAAAGGTTTTTCATTGAAACCCATCCGCTTCCCCTTAAACAAGACCGGGCCGGCTGATTCGCGTTTAATGGCAATGGCTATTCCAATGAAAATGGGAGAAAGCAAAATTAGTGCGAGAAACGAAACAACAATATCCACTAAACGTTTGAATATTGCATTAAATGCAAAAACAAACCGGTTGGTGTCACTCCGATGTATCGACGTACTTGTTGTACGGACAGTATCCCTTTGCACCCTTTAAACTTCTCCCTTCATCTAATAATTAATGCGAATTATTATCTATACACAAGCAAAAACCCAATAAAAATAAAACGGTTTTTCAAATCCTGGCTTCCCCAAGCAAGATTTAACATGCTTAGGCCAGACCGATTTTTATAATCGGTTAATTTTACCTTAATTTTAAAGGTTTTTAAAAAGGAATTCAGGGATGAGAAATCGAAAGTTTTGGGTGATGGATTGTGATCAAAAATCGAAGAATCACAAATGACCACAGTTGCTGAGCTTGTTGATACTCCCCTAAATGCTCATCAATTCCAGCCTAAAGTCTGATTAGGAAATAAGCCGGTACTTAAAAAATTAAATCATAAGATATTTGAACTTAGCTCTCGGAGCTTCTCCCCTGATCCCTGTCATTCCAACGGTTCCAAAACTTAAACAAACCGGTGATAAAGCCTGTTCCATAAGAGAAGTGCAATATCAAAAATGACAAAACCAAGCCGGGGAAGAGCTGCCAGCCCTTTCTGCTCGAAATAGAAAGCGAGACCGCAAGATTGACCCCTAAATAGAGACCCAAAAATGCAAGCAATGTAACCCAGCCCCAGCTAAAAAGCAGGGCAAGCAGACTAAAAAACAAAATTGCCAAAACAAAAGCCGGGGGAACAAACTGCCTGAGGCTCATTTGCCTGGGATGCTTCTGCAAAACCCGCACCTTCCAATAGCCATATTGGAAATATTGTTTCCATAGCTTTTTAAAGGAGCTTCGTGCAAAATATACTGAACGAACATCATTCGCAAGGAGGATCTTGTACCCTTTTTCCCGGCAACGATAGTTATATTCATCATCCTGATTCCGCACTAATTCTTCGTCATATAAACCCACACCTTCAATTAATGCCTTGCTATAAGCTGGGAAAGGAACCGTGTCGACGAATTTTGTCAGCCCATCCATCGTTCGAAAAGTTGAATTCCCAACCCCAAACTTTGAACTGGTTGCCAAGGCAATACATTCATACTTATCATCCATTTGGATTGTTTTCATCGGTCCACCGACCGCTTCAACGCCATCTTCCTGAATGTGTCTGACACAATTGGAAACATAATCCTTTTCAGGTATGCAATGCCCGTCAATCCTCACCACAACATCCCCCTTCGCTTTGTGAAGAAGAATATTTAATCCGATTGGAACAATTTTTCCGGGATTGCTGTAGACGCTAATCCGCCCATCTATAGCTTGCATCGCATTGAGCAGAGCAACCGTCTTATCAGTCGACATTCCATCAGCAACCAGAATTTCCATCTTTTCCGGAGGGTAGTCCTGATCCTGCACAGCTTGAATACACTTTTCAATGAATTTTTCTTCATTGTGGACCGGTAGGATGATGGTAACGAAGGGTAGTTCAGACATAAAAATCACTTCCCCTCAAGATGACTAATAACAAATTTTCTTTTCCCGGCTTTGGTCAATGGGATTTCGCTTACTTCTTCAATTTCAACCTTGAGACTGCCAATCCCTTTTTCTCGCAAAGCACGAAGCACCGCATCATGATTGACATCTAATCCGGGGACAGGCACAATCAGGATTCGAATGCCTTCAATACTTTCCTGTATGACCTGGAAATTGCTAATTCCTGCAAAATGCTCCAGGATACCGGTGAAAAAATGCACAATTAAACGGTTACCTTCAGGCGTAATAATCAAATCAGACTGTCTTCCCCGTATTCCCCCCAAAATCGGAAGCTTCCGACCACAAGTACAATTTTGTGAGTTTGCTTTCATTGCCAGATCGCCAACTTCATAGCGCACCAAAGGACTTGCACCCGGATGAAAACGCGTTACAACCACTCTGCCAACTTCACCGGGAGAAACCTCAACACCATTTTCATCTAATATTTCCAAAACTCCGTCAAAAGATTGCAGATGATAATTCCCCATTTCACATTGCGCTGCAATCTGAATCCCTTCAGCAGTGCCATAGGTGTCAAAGAGTCTTGTCGAAAAAACCTCTTCAATGACTGCCCTCTGATTAAGATTTAAACTATCACCCCAGGTAGCAACCGATTTCAAAGTGTGCTTAAAATTTCTCTGCTTGGCTCGCCTGGCAATTAAAGCAATACTTTCAGGATATCCCCAAAGAAATTGGAGATTATACTTTTCCAATTCGGACAAAATCCTATCAATCTTTTCGTCACTTAAATCAAAAGCCGAAAAGTAATGGCAATTCATCAGGATGTCTTTTAACTTTCGTTCCAAGCCTCGTTCTAAGGTCATTCCGGTCTGCAAATGGGCATCGCCAATTCGCCAGCCGGACCATTCCAATGCCAACATGAAAGATGCCCGATACCACCCGGCCGTAGCATGATCTTCATACAGAATAAGATTTGCCCCTGTTGAACCAGAGGTCTTAACTTCATATACCTTTTGCCCAGTTGGGCGTGTAGAATTTTCCGGAAAACTTTCTCTTAATACTTGTTTCGTAACAAGCGGTAAACGTGAGAGTTGATCTATTGTTGAAATCGACTCAATATCAATTTGCGCCTTATCAAACAATTGTCGATACATCGGCACTTCACGATAAACAATCGGGATTAACTTCTTCAATTCCTGGTTCTGGTATTCCTTTATTTGATCTTCATCCCAATACTGGGCTTTTTCAAGGAAGCGCAAACGCCGCATCATTCTTTGCCCGAAAAACAAGTCGCCTGTTGGCAATATTAGCTTTCGCAAAAGAGCTTCATACAGCATCTTAATTGTCCCTCCCAAGCGCTTTGTCAATCATTTTTACCCAGAGTGGCATAATGTTTTCCCAATCGAACTGTTCCGCCTTCTCTTTCGCTCGAATTACCAATTGCCCAGCCGGAACATCCCCATTTAACAATTCGAGAACCTTTTTTGCCATTCCTTGTGCATCGTTCTTTGGAACCAGGAAAATTTCTTCACTATTCTTCCATAAGAGCGGCAGTTCTCCTGCATCAGTAGAAACAACCGGCAATCCACATGCAATTGCCTCGACAACCGAAACGCCAAAGCTTTCATAATTGGTTGTGTTGATGAAAATATCCGCCCTGTTCAGCCATTTTGGCACATCATTTTTGGCAACTGCACCAAAAATTGTTACATGATCAGGATATTGCAAGCTTTCAATTTCTGCTACCAACTTTGGCATCGTTCCGTCAGCTTTATCCGGTCCAATCATCCACAATTTCGCTTCGGGATAAGCTTCCAAAACTAGCTTAAAGGCTTGGATTGCCATAAGCGGATTGTAAATCTCGTGAATTGCCCGCAACCAAACAATATTCGGTTCAATTTTTTCCCGTTTACGGTAAGGATAAAGCGAAAGGTCAATGCCATTTGGCAAATATTCGACCTGAAAACCTTCCTTGTGAAATGCATTTTGCAACATATGTGAAGGGCTACAAACAAGCGCTGCATGGTTCAGCAATTCGCTAACTTTTTTTGGCTTAGTCCGATAAAATTCTGCCAACTTTCCACCATGCAAAACTGCAATAAATGGTTTTTTTAATAATCTCAAGAACTTGCTCAAAAGCCAAGCCCACTCAAAAGCCAGACCGCTATAAATTTCAACGATTGCGACCTGATATCGCTCCCGATTTCGCCAGGCAGTCCAGAGCAAGTCTGCCATCCTGGGGAGTCTATTTGGTTTATCCGAAGCAGTGAAGACCAAAAATCCTTTTTTACGCAGTTGGATCGTCAAATCTTCACACATCCCCCGCGTCCCTGTTTTGGCCGAAAGAAAATTACCGGCAATAAACAAGCCTGGATGCTCACTATTACCGTTTTGCATAATTCTCTATCTCTTTGACCATCGCTCCGGTTTGTTTTTCCAGGGTTACGTCACTGGCGAGTTGAAACCCCTTTTCAATAATTTCCCGCCGGTATTCACCATTGACAATCACTTCTTGAATGGCATCCGCAAGCAAATCGGCATTTTTCGGTGGAACTAAATTGACAAAATCACCGATATATTCCGGGATTGAACCGACCCCAGTTGCCACAACCGGCAAAGAATGTGCCATTGCCTCCCAAATTGTCCGTGGAAAGCCTTCAAAATCAGAAGTAGAAGCATTAACAAAAATGTCTGCTCGGTTGTAAACCTCATTGAGTTCTTCGATTGGTTGATAACCCACTACTGAGACGTATTGATTGAGCTTTTTTTGGTCAATTTCCTTCAGAAACAGCTTCAGAAAATCGTCCTTTTGGTCCGACCAACCAATGACTTGAAATGAGAGTTCAAAACCGTCACTTCTCAGTTTCTCTAAGGCTGTCAATACATTAATCAATCCTTTTTCTGCCACAACCCTTCCGGTATAAAGCAATTTTATTTGCTGGTTTTGGCAAGTATCACTTCTTTTGAAAAGGTCGTTTTCCGTCAGACTTGTTGTATGCGTCATGACAATTTTCTCAGCGCTCTTTTCAAATTGTTCGCGAAGTTTCTCTGAGTTTGGAATCACCAAACTGCTTTCGCAAATTTTGAAAATACGCCTGTAAATATACTGCCAATAACATTTAATCAAAAATTTCCGCCAGGCAGGCTGTTCAATTGAATCAAAGCCGGAAAGATAATCACCGACCATGAGCAGAGCCTTTGGCTTATCCGAAAGAGCTTCACCAATCGCTGGCATCAGTGGTGTTGGCCCGCGCATGAGCAAGACATCAAATTTTTCAGCATTTTTCTTGAAAATTTTTTGGACTTGTCTTTGAACCAACAATTGATGAGGAAAAGATCCTTTTTTAGGCAAATAGACAACTTGAATGTTTGCTTCTTTTAAACGATATTCATTCCGGTTGAAATCCACTTCTTCCGGTAAATGAGAAAATAGAATCAAATTCTCAACCTCTGATGCCAAACTGTCCAAAAACCGACCAAAATACGCCGGAACATAAAGCCCGCTGTCTTTTTCAACCACCGGAAGGTGATAATAAAAACCTAAGTTGATTTCTTCCTCCCAGTATCAAAAGAAATTATCGTTCCGACTAACATGCCATAAATTGCCCAGGTTAAAGTACCGGTAAATGATGAAAGAACCCACATATGAACTGACATTTGAATAAATGCAATGAAAATTGCAAAATCGATAAACTTCCCCTCTTTCATTTCTTCATAGGTCATTTGTAAGCCCCTGACAGCTAAATAGATAATCATCATAGCCAGGGGGATGCTTCCCAACAAACCAAATTCAGCCAAAAACTGGATATAAGAATTATGGGATTGTTTGGTCGACAAAACAAAATCGGTATCTGAATATCGCAAAAGTTCAGGAATTTCTACAGACACCCTCTCTCGGGTGAAACGCGCAGATCCAACTCCGATAATTGGTGACTCCTCGAACAGCTTTAATCCTTTTTGAACTAATACCTGCCGAACAACGTAAGTTTTGTCTTCTTCCAATGAAAAAAGTGTCTCAAAGCGAGAGGTGAATGCCTCCGAAATTTGCGAAGAAATATTGAGCACAATAAAACCAACCACTAAAATCGCAAGAATCGTCAGGATGAAAGCCGGGACTTTCTTCGGTTGTGTTATCAAAAAAACCAATCCCATCACTGCCGCACCGAGAGCCATCGCAACCCAATTCCCACGCGATCCGTTAAAACCAACTGCAACAATCATCGCAATCGTCATCAAAATCCAGAACCAGCGTCTTTTGGTTTCTTTGTCAAATATTTTTATGTATAAAAAAGGAACAAAAACTGAGAATTGAAAACCATAGGTGTTTTGAGTCATAATTGTCGTGCCCGACCAGGCACCAATTCTCCCATGAAACAAAGCTTCATACCAGCGAAGTGCAGTTACTGCCACAACCGCGAAAGCAAAAATTGTGGACATCGTTTTACGAATTTTAGAAGAGCGGAAGATATAGCCCATAATTACGAAAACCAAAATCCAATAGGCATACTGCACCAATGAAAGGAGGCTCGAACGATTAATCTCACCCCGATTCATTTCATTCACCAGCGTACTGATGACAATTGAACTAAAAAGGATCAAGCCTAAAATAATCCAGCCTTGTTGTTCTTTGAACCAGGCAGAGGCTGGTCTAAAAACCACAAATGCTGCAATTACGAAAAAAATCGGAGCAGTAAGCGAAAGCCCTAAGAGTGGTATGTCAAAAATCGGCAGAGCCAGGTTTGCACCAAAGATATAAATTAGCGTATAAAAATAGGCAGGATAATCTCTGGCAACCTTTTCAACCTGCTTATTAGCCTTTTCTTTCTGTTTAATTGCCCAGGTAATTGCCGGTCTCATCGTTTTTCCTCATCAACTAAAGCACGATACGTCGCTTCCCAGCGATCAATATGAGCTTGCCAACCAAAGTTATCGACAATTCGCTTTCGCGCTTTTTCACCCATTTGGCTTCTGTTTTCAGCTAAAAGGGTCATGTTGACCATAGCTGCTTTCAAAGCCTGAGCATCGTTTACATCAATATAATACCCGGTTTCTCCCTCAACGTTTGCCAAATCTGTAACGCCCGGGATCTTTGCAACAATTACCGGAATACCGGTTGCCATTGCCTCAAGTGGCGCAATTCCAAAACCCTCTTTGCGACTGGGGAAAACAAAGACATCCGAGGAGCCTAATATCTTTGCCAACTGCTGCCTGTCATCAATTCTGCCCCAAAAACGTATCGACTCAGAACCTTCTGCCTCATCAATCATCTGATTGATTTCAAAATCGTTCAGATTTTGATTTTCTTGCTTGCTCTTTGGACCAATAATCCATAACTTTACAGCTGGCCTTTCTTTTTCAATTTCAGTAAAGGCTTTATAAACTAAGTCAAAACCTTTACGCGTTCCGATCGATCCTAAAAAGCTAAAAACCAGATCATCTTCTGAAACCCCAGATTGCTGCCTGAAGTTTGTTTTCTCTTCCACGCCCATCGGAGTAAAAAGGTCATCATGTACCCCACAAACAAGCTCTTGCGCTTTGTCCGGAAAGACCTTTTGAACCGCCTCGTTCAAACGAGGACTCACCGAAACCACAAGGGCCACCTTCTTCAAAATCTGGTTTCGCACTTTCAATTTTAAGCCTCGATTGCTAAAATCCTCTGTTTCGATGTCCGATAAGCTGTGGACCCAAACCGCTTTGTGACCGAGTTTTTGGTTCAAACCTAAGGTTAACTTTCCGGAAATCAAACCGTCCATCCAGCCAACCTGGCCAAGATTTGCGAAATGCAAAACATCATAATCCAGCTTGCGCATCTGCTTGCGAACCCAAATTGAATAGACTAAGCGACGCAAACCTCTTGCAAAACGACTTTTCCCCACAAGCGGAGAACGGAGAATTTCTATCCCATCAACAATTTCATGCTCTGGCATACCAGGATTGCCTGAGGTTAGCACAATCACTTGGTGCCCACGCTTAACCAAACTTTTGAATCGATCAATCGATATCAATAATTCCCCACCGAAATGCGGAGGCCAATAGTGATAACTAAGGAATAAGATTTTCATTTCCCCTCTTCAATCAGCTTTTCAATAATCGTCTTCATCTGATTTATCATGATTTTTTCGTCCATCTTTGGTCGGTCATTTTCCAAAATTTGCTTCCGCATTCCTTCCCTTTCTTGCTCAGATAAGGAAAGTGCTTTTTGGATTGCTTCCATAATTGTTTCCGCTGAAACCGGTTCTTCAATCTTCCAGCCATTCCGCCCTTCTTCCAGCAATTCCCAAATTCCACCCCGATCACTGGCAATCACGGGAACACCCATTGCGAGCGATTCCGTAATGTTTTTGGGTAAACCTTCCGAGCCAATAGATGGAACGACCATCAACTTACAAAGCGCATTCCATTTTGGAATCTCTTTTTGTGGAAGATCTTCATAAAAAAAGAATGGATAGTCCTCTGACAATATTTCTTTTTTCAAAATCTCGAACTGTTCCACAAACAACGGTTCTTCAACTTGATCTCTCCCGACCACGACAACCAGAGGCAAGTCTTTTCTTCCAAGCTTTTTGTAAGCCTGAAGCAATTCAAGCAGCCCTTTGTTTCGGGCAAACCGCCCGATATAGCCAATAATCAGCTGTTCTTCCGATAGACCCAACTTTGTCGCCCTTGTTTCAGCTTTTCCAAGCCAAATGTCAGGATCATAATGCTCTAAATCAACCCCATTATAAACAACCTCTGATGGCACAATTAATTCGCCATGTTTTGCTTCGCTTAGTGCCTTTGTTTTTTCGGATACGAAAACGATTTGATCCAATTGTCGCTCAATTCGATGCCAAAGTGGAGACCAAAAATTGCGTTGGGTGAAGGCGTGTTGATGCAAAATTATCTTTATTCCATGCTGCCGCAATTTACGCATTGCCCATCCAAAATCAGCAATATCCTCAATCACAACTGCTTTTACCCCTAGACGAATGCATTCCTCTGCTGCTGATTTGGCATATTTTTGCCAGCTTGTCGGAGTAATCGAGCTGAAATAATAACGAAAACGCTTTAAAATGAAATTAGTATCCCAGGCACTTTCTTTTAATTCTGCTTGGTAATAGGCGATATCAAAATTGCGCTCTTCCGCAAATGCTTTAGCTGTAGGCATTGAAAAAACCAAGCTGCGATAAGGCAAATTATTTGCCAGGCCGGCGGTTAACGTCGCAATTGAATTCCCGGCATAGTTAGGCAAAGGAATCATCGGCGAAAGAATGAAAGCGAGCTCAGCATGCTTCTCTTGCCCACTCGATTCAGCCAAACTATACTTCCATTCACTGCTTGCCAAAGTAAATCTGCTCCCATTCGTCAATATATTGTTCCCAACCAAATTCCTGATTGATTCGGGCATTGCCCGCCAAGCCCATCTTATGTCTCAATTCGGCATCAGCACCCAATTCCAACATCCGTTTTTCAAGTGTCTCCTGATCATTCATTTCGATATAAAAACCGGTTTCACCTTCCACATTCCCCAGGTCGGTAACCCCCGGTATGCGGGTGATAATCACCGGCAAACCAGCAGCCATCGCCTCCAGCGGAGCTATCCCAAAACCTTCCCGCCGGGTCGGAAACAAAAAGACATCTGCAGCTGCCAATACCTCTGCCAGTCGTTCTCGTTCGTCAATTTTGCCCCAATAAGTCACCAAATCCTCAACCGGTTTGAGCGGTGCAATTAATTCTTCCACTTCGTTTTCCCGTACGTAAGGACTCTCCGATTTTCGATAAGGACCAATCAGACAAAGCCGCCACTTATGTTCTCGTCCATATTTAACGAAAGCCTCAACAATCATATCCAGCCCCTTGCGATATTCAAACGATCCCATGAAAGCGAAAACAACTTCGCCATCCTGAACCCCATTTTTTAGTCTGAAGGCTTTCTTGTCCTCAATTTTCGGAATTGTGTATATTTCATTATGAATTCCACAAACAGAAAGGACGGCACTCTCGGGATAAACCCTCTCCACGCCCTCCTGAAGTAGCGGGCTGACACTGACAATCATATCCATCGCCTGATATGCCTTTGCCTCACTACCACTTTTCGTAGCAAAAGCTTCTTCATCTGTTGTTGTCAGACTGTGATCCACGACCTTGCGTGCCTTTTTTAGCTTTGCCAGCCAAAGCAAAACTCTCAAATAGCTGTAAGGATTGATAATCCCCAAAACGCCCAAAACAACTTCAACATGAAGGACATCAACATTCTTTTCAAATAAAAACATAAAATAAAGCCAGAACCAATAAATCAATCGATTGATTCGCCGGGCAATTCTTCCAAAACCAACCGTCGGCGATCGCTTTATTTTGATCCCATTCCGAAGCTCACTGCTCAGAAAACCTTCAACACCGGAGGTCAAAGCGACCACTTCAACCCCTCTTTGGCTTAAGGACTCCAATCTTTCTGTCACTAGGCGCAGTCCACCACCAAAATGAGGCGGCCAATAATAATGGGATACGAAAACGATCTTTCTCTTTTTTATCTCAGCCATTAAGTACCTCTAAAATCACCTCTTCCAATTGTCTGGCAACCCGGCGGTAGTCAAAACGGTCCCGGGCAGAGGCTATTCTCTCTTCACGCCCGGCATCCCATTTTTCCCGATTGTCAATCATGCTAATCATTGCCTCGGCAAGTTTCGCCGGGGATACGCCATCTTCCAGCAAAATTCCATCCAAACCGTCGCGAACCACTTCCGGCACACCCCCCATTGAAGTTGCAATTACCGGCAAACCCATTGTCAAAGCTTCTATCAGAAAAAGGGGATTCCCCTCCGGCAGTTCAGAAACCAAAACCGCACAATCGTACTCAGGATAAATATGAACAAGTTCAGTATTTGGCAAAAAACCATAAAATTGAATTGAATCCACAGAAATTTTGCCAGCTTTTGCTTTCAATTTCCCTTCATAACTAAAATCGCCATCCTCATCAGCCTTACCCGAACCAATAAAGCTTAACCGGGCTTGCTTTTTTCGATTTAAGACGATATCAAAAGCTTCAAGTAAATTCTCCAAGCCCTTATGGCTATGCAAGCGACCAACATAGACAAATCTAAACTGCTTTTTATTTACTTCTTCAGAAGAACTCAATCCAGATTCCAACAATTCGTCATCAGCTCCATTTATTATCACCCATTTGCGCCTTGGAGTCATGTGAAATTTTGCATCAACCAGGTCAAAACCTTTGTGACTTAGTCCGACGATACCGCTTTTCGCGCTTTTGAGCAATCTATTCCAAGTCTTTTCGTTTAAGTCCAAATCCATTCGGCAGCCATGGTGATAATAAACTATCTTCGCCTTCGGCAAAGCCCGCGCGATCATAAAACACATCGAGTAAGACTCATGCACAATCACCACATCCGGCTGCAAACACTTCAATTCCCGAACCATTGCCAAATTCAAAGCCAGATGGTCAGGGCGCACTACGCCATACCAAGCCTTCACCAAACGATAGGGGAGTTTTTGCGCCAACCTGCTCATTCGCAATTCACGTTCACCTATCCTCATCTGGTAGAATTTCTCAGCGTCGTATGGCACATCAGTCAATGCATCATCCCATTTGCTCAAAACCAGCCAGTCAAAAACATCAGAGCTGAGATGCTTACAGGTGTTCCAGATCACCAATTGCGGACCGCCCGCTTTAACCGGCGGAATCGGGTTGAGCAAACCGTTCACTATCGCCACCAGCGGTTTTTCGCGTTTAGCTTTAGCCATTTTCCCTCTCCGAAAAAAGCGAGCGAAATTTATGTTGCCAGAGTTCATTGTAAACTTGCTTGTTCAAAATGTTTCGAAGCTTGAAAATATTTAACCTTATATTTTTACCATCGGCAAAAGGATTCAAAAAAGTATAGTGACTCAGCCGTTGAAAAAATTCTGCCTTTATTTCTGCCAGTTCCTCATCACCCGGCTTGAAGGTTTCAACGAAAACCAGATAAACTTTCTGCCAGGTAGAAATAATTTCTCCCAAATTTGAATAAGCCAAACCGGTTGTTCGATAGGCTCGCACGACATCCTCATCCACATCTTCACCAATCAAAGAGGCGATATTTTTCGCTCGCCTTTCAACTGCAATTTGCTCCTGGTGCCCGCGATTAGCTTTGCTTATCATCTCATCCGTTTGGCGATATGCTAAAACGATTTCACTGATGTTAGCAATCGGAAAAGGCTGGGCAAAGAGTGTTCGGGACCACAGGTCAAAATCCTGAGCAGCTCTGAGAGCTGCATAATTCCCGTACCTCTCAAAGAATTCTTTGCTGAACAGCGTAGCAGAATTACTGGCAATCACCCCATTCCCCAAAAGCAAATTCCAGCGAATCCGGTTTGGTAATTTTGGGTAAATCAAATCTGCAAAGATTTTCCCTTGAGCGTCAACAAGCTTATGGTCACCCCCAAGCACCAAAATTTCAGGATGCAAGTCAAGGTAGGCCAATTGCATTTCAAAGCGATCTGGCAAACTGATGTCGTCAGCGTCCATCCGGGCAATAAATTTCCCCTTCGCTTCTTCCACCCCTTTTTGCAGGCTCGCCCCCAAGCCAAGATTTTCCGGGTTACTAATCAACCTGATTCGTCGCTCGCTTTTAGCAAAATCCTCAATAATTTGTTTTGAGTCGTCACCTGAAGCGTCATCAATAATCAGGAACTCGAAGTCCGAAACCGATTGCCTCAGGATGCTCTCAATCGCTTCCGCCAGGTATGTCTGAGCGTTATAAACAGCCATAACGACACTAATCAATGGCTTGCTCATCCGTACCTCTTTCCGAGTTTGAATTGAATTATTTTTGAGACCTGATCAGAGGGCAACTTGCCAATCAATTTTCCTGCCCATAACATGCCACTTTGTTTCGCATTTATTGGATTCAGGCTGACATATTTCCCAATCAGTTCGAGGGTTTGCCGGTATATTTCTTTTTCCGCTTCCTCACTCGGCGGAAATCGTTTGAAAAATGCCTCCACCAGATCAAGCCATTGACCAATCCAGCTGATCAGAACCTCCAGCTTGCTTTGAACCAGGCTCAAATCCGGAATTCGTCTGGCTGAAATACTTTCTTTTTCAAGATTGATTCCTAGCTGTTTTTGAATGCTCTCTGTACGAATTCGGTTTGAAACCTCAAACTGCATCGCACCATTGGCATGGCTTATATTTTTATCATGTTCTCGATACGCCAATAGAATGCTCTTTAAATTGTCAATCGGGAATGGTTCGACTTCAAACAAACGGTTAAACAGCTCAAGGTCCTGGCTGGTTGGCAAATCTGCATATAGACCAAAATGTTTCATTTCTTCAGCCCGCCACATCGCAGTCGGATGCACCACCGCAGCCGCATTCCCAAGCAACAAATTCCACCGTAACATTGCCGGGTCACTTGAACCAATTACCTCACGCTTAAATTCTCCATTCTCACCAATCACATCAACGCTGCAACCGACCAAAATAATTTCAGGATAGGCTTCAAGATAGCAAAATTGTTGGTAAAAACGCTCCGGATAACTGATATCATCCGCATCCATCCGCGCAATATACTTCCCCTTTGCCACGTCCAGGGCTTTGTTTAGAGAGCGGGCTAACCCAAGTTGTTCATCGTTTTTTAGCAGAATGATTCGCTCATCATTCTGATCAAATTCCTTTAAAATATCCGGGCTTTGATCAGTGCTTGCGTCATCGACTATGATGAACTCAAAATCCTTGAAACTTTGTTTCAAAATGCTTTCAAGCGCCAAGCCTAAATAAGCTTCGCCATCATGCACCGCCATAATCACCGATATTTTAGGGGATTTCAATTCAGTCAACCAGCTCTCTCAACATTGCCAATTCTCGTTCGTACAAACGTTCAAAGGAATACTCCTTCAAAACACGATTGTGTCCATTTTCACCCATTTTTTGAGCCAGTTCGGGCTCATTTTTTAAGCGTAAAATTGCCTCTCTCAAACCTTTAACAGCACCATATTGAAGCTTAATGCCTTCAACTCCATCTTCAAAAACCTCATCCACACCAAAGCCGTCTGTGCTGATAACCGGCAAAGCACAAGCCATTGCTTCCATCAGTGATTTAGGGCTTCCTTCATGATGAGTAGGCAAAACATAAGCATGGGAACGATGATAAACAGCGGGGACTTCTTCGTTAGGAATGCGCCCAAGAAATTGAACGTCCATGCCCTCCTGCTTAGCTGTTTCTTCCAACTCTTTCCTCATGGGACCATCACCAACCATCAAAAGCCGAACAGCTGGAATGCCTTTCAAGGCTTCAAGCAGAACATCAGGCCCTTTTTTCATTGTTAGCCTGGCACAATAGCAAAGCGTGAATTTCTCATCCCTGTCGTTTCCGGGTGAAAAAAGCTTTGTGTCAATCCCATTCGGTATAACCCGAATTTTTTTAGGGTTAATTTTGTATTTTTTTTGAACAATCTCGGCTTGAACCGGACTGCTGACGCAAACAATATCAGCAATTTTAAAGCTAAGCAACTCTTCAAGCCAATATTTAAATCTCGCCCATCTTCCTTCCCCTTCTAATTCAGCAAAAACACTTTTTAGATATCCCGAACGGGCGATGAAAGGTTTGTGATAAAGCAGCTTGGCTATTCCGCCAGCAATAGCGCCTTGAACCTGATGACTTTTGAAAGCATTCGCCTCTTTTAATGCCTTACGATAATAAAGTGGACCAAAAAGAGAGAATAGCCAGGGCGTACTTTTATATGGCCGGCTCAAAACCTTAAAACTTCCCCGACTTTTAGCAATTTCCAAATCAGTTTCGCGACCATAACTAAAGAAAGTTGTCTGGATGTCCTCAATTTCAAGAGCCTGGTAAAGCTGCAACTCGCGTTCCAGAATTCCGGAATCTTTCCAGATCTGTAAGGAATAGCCATAAGTCATGAAGAGAATTAATTGCATTTGTTTTGCTTTTTATATTCAACAACTATTTTGTTAAATTCTGATAAACCTGAAGCCAATTTTGACGTTCAATATCAAGTGTGAATTTTTCTAAAACTATCTTTCTGCCAAGTTTACCCATCACTTTTGCCATCTCAGATTCTTGAATCAATTTTTTGAGAGCGCTGGCAATTGCATCGGCATCCCCGGGAGGGACCAGAAGACCACTTTCACCCTCAACCACCATTTTAGGGAATTCACCAACAGTCGTAGCCACAACCGGCAGCTCCATCGCCATTCCCTCAATTGTAGCAATACAAAGACTCTCGCTAATTGAAGGTTGCAAATAGATATCTGCTGTGTTCAGGATATCTCGCACTTCATCCAGACTAACTCTCCCGTGCAAAATCACAGAATCCTGAATTCCCAAATAGCGGCTCCAATAAGCGAGCTGATTATACAGGTTTCCATCCCCCACAATATGGTATTCAAGAGCAATGCCTTCATCCTTTAGCTGTTTGATGGCATTCAAGGCAAAGATCAGCCCTTTTTGCCAGCTCAATCTGCCACTCGTTACGATAATTACCTTTTCAGCATTCGCTGAGTTTTTGTTTTTCGGAACAAACAACTTTTCATCTATACCCATAGTTAGCATTAAAAAGTTTTTGCTCTCTGGGGACAATTTTTCTGCTTCCTCCAGCATACAGGAACTAATCAGATGAACAATTTTCTGACTCGGGAAAAGTTCTTTAGTCAAATAATCTTTCCAAGCCAAATCAATATATGGCATAACCAATATATCTCCACCTCGAAAAGAAGTGATTGATTTAGCATTAGGCGGCATTGGCTTAACAATCCTTGCCAAGCCCGGTTCAACAAAATGAATCACATCCGGCTTCCAGGCATGGAGTGGTGCAAATTTTGACCAAAGCCGCAAGCTTTTCTTAATCCCATAGTTTGCTCTGTTGCTTTTGAAGAATGCCAGAAAATCAGGAAACCACTTCAGGATTGATTTAACTAAGCGCTTTAGATTCCATTTACCTTCGCCATCATCAAAACTAGTCCATTCGTCTTGCCCCTCACTCCGATTAATCGAAAAACAACGAAGCTCAAGATTGGCAATGGTTACCTCGTTGGGCCAAATCTGATATTTCCGCTTGTTCGTTTCTTCAAGCTTGCTCAGGATGATTGCAATTTTTTTCGGTTTTTCAGAATTCTGTTGATCCATTTTATCCTCAATATCCATAATAAGCTTGATTGTTTATTCCAAAATTAATCAATGCTCTTATCCTCAGCATTAATTTAATTATCCCTCTTATCAATAATTTTTCTATAAGCCACTTCCAAATGCCCCACATCTAAAGCTTGATAGCCGAGTTTTGCTAAACGATATGCCAAAACTGCGGCAGTCGGGCCGAGACTGAGAATAACAATCGTGTCAAAGGGATAGGTTGTAATTTTAAGCAGTAAGTCGTCAATAACAGCATAAGCATTTTCAGAATGGGTAATAATTGTATTCAACTCAGACGCATTATCAAAAAGGTCGCTGCTATAATCTCTTTTCGCAGATTCGCCAGTTACTCTTAATACAGGGCGGTTTTCCCAAACTTGTTTCCAACCATTCAAAACTTCTTCAATATAGTTTTCGCTATGCATGGATTTCATATTGAATCGTGTGATCATCGAATCAACATACATTCTTTCGAAATCTATTATCCCATAAATCTTTGCTCTTTCTGTTTTAAGATATTTCCTCCAATATTGTCGTGATGGCTTTATGAAAATTTTTAAAGATTGAAATATATCAGGTATTCCAATTAGCAAGTTTTCTTGGTTTGAATTTAGTGTTTCAAGAAGTTCTACGCTTAGCTTCGGATCATTCTTTTGAAAGATGCAAGGACCATCAAACATAAGATTAAATTCACAATCACCAAACCGTGCTAAGCTTAAATTATGTTCCTTTATTAGTTTGATTGTCTCGTGAGAATCATGAAATTTTGGGTATGGTGGTCTTAGTCCTAATTCGTATAATAAATTATTCATATCATTAATAACTCCTTTGAAAAATTACTGGTCATTGTTTTATGTGCTCAAAGCTATTTTTCTTCTATCCCCCAAGTCCCCTCGACTAACATCAAAACAGGGTAGTGAGAAATATTAATATTAATCCTGTTATTAAGTGGCTCGTAAAATTCAATGATGTTGCCATTCAGTCGCTCTCCTATGATATTAGTGTCTTCTTTCACAATGACATCAAAGCGATAGCTTCCGGGCTTTAATGGCAAGCCTTCAAGACTGATACTCGCTTTTCCGGACTTTGGCAAAATTTTTGAAGGGGTCGAAAATTGACCATATTTCATAGAGTGAAAGAATAAAAGAGTATTTCGAAAAGCTTCATAGCATCTGATTTCAAAGTTGATTTCATCTGTTAAAATTTTTCCATCTGAAGAAAAATCAATAACATAAGTGAAAGGTTCACCTGAATGAAGAAATTCAACCTTCTTTCCATCCTTATTGTAGGTTTGAACCTGCTCAATCTTAAAATGATTTGTATCAAATTTGTTACAATCAACTTCTTCTTGAGAAGCAGTTGATTTTAAATAATGATTAATTACCTCATCACTTTCGCCATCTTCTTCCAATTGGCCATTTTTCATTAAAATAACTCTCTCGCAGAGGCTCTGAATGCTTGACATATTATGGCTGACAAAAAGCACAGTGCGGCCTTCGCCGGCGACATCGCCCATTTTGCCCAAGCATTTCTTTTGAAAGGCCGCATCACCAACCGCCAAAACCTCATCTACAATCAAAATTTCAGGGTCAAGGTGGGCCGCCACGGCAAAAGCCAGGCGCACGTACATCCCGCTTGAATAACGTTTAACAGGCGTATCGATGAATTTTTCAACTCCTGAAAAGTCGACAATTTCATCAAACTTCTTGCTGACTTCATCTTTGCGCATCCCCAAAATAGAACCGTTGAGATAAACGTTTTCCCGACCGGTTAATTCTGGGTGAAAACCGGTGCCAACTTCCAAAAGGCTGCCAATTCTCCCCTTAACCTTGACCAAGCCTGAGCTTGGGGCGGTCACACGGGAAAGAATTTTGAGCAAGGTGCTTTTCCCGGCACCGTTGCGTCCGATGATCCCCAAAGCCTCGCCTTGATTGACCTTGAAACTGACATCATCCAAGGCTAAAATGCTCTCCCCAATCGCCTCAAAAGTGTCTCTTTGCCCAATCCGCGAGTAAGGATCCTGTTTCCCTCTCACCCTTGCCCACCAGCGGGTCAAATCGCGGCTTAAAGTTCCCGAGCTAATCACGCCCAGGTCATACTGTTTTGATAAATGTTCTACTGATATTACTGGTTTCGCCATATTAAATTACTTTTACTATGCTTCTCTCTCGTTTTCTTTATCAAAGACTTTCAGCTTGCCAGCTTCTTCCTCAACCGGCAAAACCATTTTATTCCAACGGTTAATCATCAGGACGCCAAGCAGCAGGCCGAGCATGATTGCTAAAAGAACGGCAAACAGCGTGTTATAGTTGGCCAAAGAAACGCTCAGCAGAACACCCAGCAGCCACAAGCCGAGCCAAATCCCCAGATGCCCAAAAGCCTTCACCCAGCTTATTTGAGCTCTTGCTTTTCTCTTTTGATCAGTGAAGTTCAAACTGTGAACCGCAGCCATTAAGCCCAAATAAATCCAGAAAAATATTCCCAGATTCTTGCCTAGCGTAAAGGCATCCATCACACCAAAAATCAGGAAAGCCAGCATGCCAGCCGCCAAACCCAAGCTTATGACTCGACGCAAAGAGCCGGAATGTTTCCAATTGTAAAACGCCATCGCAAAAAAAGAAGCAATCAACGAGCTAAAAAGTATCAAAGCGGGCAAGCCCAATTCAACCGCCACCGCCAGGAAAGTGTTATGCGAATGGGCAATGTAGCGAACCCGGAAGATATCCGTTTGGTAAAAATAGAGCCCACGCAAAACCGAATCAAAATTATCCAAACCAACGCCTGTAATTGGGAAGTCCCGGATTAACCTGAGGGAATAATTCCAAATCTCCGAGCGGTACTGCAATGTTGGCAGGTCAGCATTGATATCACTCGAATTGATCAGCTGCACAAAATCATTTCGAAAGAAAAATCCACCAACAACCAAGCCCACCCCAAGCAAAATCAAGCTAATTTTGAGGATGCGTTTATCGCGAACACAGGCCACAAGCAATATTCCGGCAAAAGTGCCCAGGATAGCTCCTCGCGAACCGGTTAGCAATAAGACGAGAAGCGTCAAAAAGAGAGCGAAAACAAGCAGTATTTTGTAGCTATTCTTCCTTTTCTTGGCTTCAGTCGCTCTCAAAAAGGCTTTATAGTAGCTGTCATTATCCCAAAGCAAACTCACCAAAAGTGGCGGAAAGAAACTAATCGCCCCGGCAAGGCTATTAGGATTAATCAATTCCCCACCACCGGCGGAAAGCCAATTTTGCAATTGGGGAAATAGCGCGAGTAAACTTCGAACAAAATCCAGCCGAAGCAGCGTCGGATTGCTTATCAAGCCGAAAACCGAAAGCACAAGCGCCATGACAATTAAAGCCAAAACCGGTAAACGCAAAGCCGCTTTGTGTTTGATGAACGTGAGAATGAAATAAAAAGAAAGCAGGCCAAGCAAAAGCCCATAAAATTTAGGGATGGCAAGTTCGCGGTTGCCCACCCAGAATAAACTCAAGCTGGCCAAGCCTAAAAGCATTAATGCCTGAAAATCAAGCTGACTGGGGATGCCAAATCTTCCACCAAAGAGCCGATAGGCAATCGCCAGAACGGATAAAATCGCAAAACCGATAACCGGAACTGAATCACTGATTATCAGCCAGCCATAAAGACCGACCAAAACAGCCAAAAATAGGTAGCGAATCAGATGCGCAGTTTTACGCATATTCGATTTCTTTTCGTGTTTCGAAGCTTCAGTTTCCATCACGATTCAATTCGTCTTTTTTGAGTTTATACATCGCTTCAAGGTTGGCTTCAGCCTTAGTGTCCACCGGACTGGTTGAAAGGGCTTGTTGGTAATAGATTTCTGCATTCACCCAATCTTTTTGATCACGATAAAAATCACCAATGAGGCGATACCAGGTTGATTTCTGATCACTGCTTGGGTATTTCTGGATGCTGTCTTCCAGCAGTTCCATAGCTGCTTCAAGCTCCCCATGGTCATCCAAAGAATATGCATACCAGGTAGCATATTCTTCAGGACGGATTTCATAGAGCGCTTCATCCGCTCGATATTGCAATTCAGGCAGTTCTAATTCAATAAATTGCCCCCTAACAACTTCTAAGCTGCGCGAATTCTTAGTTTTCACCCAAATATCAAGCGCTTCCTCATACCGCTTTTGGTTAAAATAAATTTTCGCTTGCGTGTCGAGAGCTAATTCATCGCCGGCATCTGCCAAATCATTCAGCAAAGCCAAAGCTTTCGCTTCATCACCCTCTTTGAAGGCTTGATGAGCGAGCCAGAGCCCTCCATCAGAATGTCCGGCAGGAGGAGCTGAAAGGTCTTCGTATGAAAAATTGGCATTCCTGCTTTCCTTCACAAAGCTCAAAGACCAACTATTATTTGCAACAGCTGAGCGAAAACCCTTTGAAGACATCAAAGCCCAAAGACAGGCAAGCAAAACTATTACTGATAAAACAATAAGGATGGTTTTCTTTTTAGATTTTTTTGTTAATTGATTGGAACTGGCTTTTTCTTTGTCCACTTTTTATATTGTTCGAATGGATGATCTTTATTCACGTCTATTATTCTAAGCCAAGCTTTGTCTCAAGTCGCAATACTCCGATTTTAATGGTTTGCCCATTTCACACAAGCCATTTTAATAGGATATCGTGTGATGAATTGCAATTTTCAATCCCTTTTTCCCAAAAGCCGTTGAATAAAGGCGGTGAACTTAACCTTCCTTTGTTTGGCCTTAATTTTTCGCCTACGCTCATTATGAAACTTCAAATAATCGTTCACAGTCGAAAATTCAGGGTAGACTTGAAATTTTTCCTGATGTTTTTTATAGACGTATTCCCGGATTTCTTGGTTTTTTTGCCATGAAACCGAATGATTGACAGATTCTGCACGTTGACGGTAAAAGAATAAAGGTTCAGGATGTTTAACTACAACACTTTCATGATCCAGAAGCGAAAGCCAAAAATCCCAATCCTCACGAGCAGTTAGGTTAGGGTCATAACCTTCAGTTTTTTCATAATCGACCCTTCGATATAATGCAGTTACATTTATCTGATTCAAAATCAAAATTTGTTTTGCATCATATTTTGGCAATAGCCACAGTCGGTTTTCTGCCCCAAATAGCTGACAATCGGTATATGCGAGCTTAACCTCAGGATTATTATTAAGGATAGATGATGTGACTTCAAGATAATCTGGTGCCAAATAATCATCTGCATCCAAAGGCAAAATATAATGACTGCTCGTTATTGCAATTCCTTTATTCCTTGCTGCCGAAACTCCGGAATTTTTCTGGTAATGATAGAAAATTTTATCTGATTTCAAACAGTATTCTTTCGCTATTTCAGCGGTATTATCAATTGAACCGTCATCAACCACGATGCAAACCCAATCTTTAACCGTTTGAGCTAAAACACTATCCAAGCATTCCCCAAGATATTTCCCAAGATTATAACAAGGTACGATGACTGCAACTAAGGGGATTTTATCAATTGGATTCTTTTCTTTCCTACTAATCATAAGTTAGCTGGTCCTTTCGTTGATACTTTTCTTTTTACTGTACAGTTATCAATCAATAATTTTTTAGTCCAAATTTGCAAACAAATGAACTGAGTTTTAATCAATTTGGCTGATCAATGCTCAAAGGACATAAAAAGCTTCATAATTTCTTATTGCAGTCCTTACCTTTTCTTGTTTTCTTAAACCGTGTCGATAAAAGTTTTTTCCACACGATTAAAAATTACAATGCCGATAAATAAAATTACGATCGTGAAAAGGGCGCTATATCCCAACCGCATCCAACTCGTATCCCCGGCTCCCAGGAAGCCCATTCGAAATGTTTCAATGATCGGAGTAACAGGATTCCAGTCAGCTAAAAAGCGCCACTGCTGGGGAATGCTGGAAACGGGATAAATTACCGGTGTCAGGTACATCAATAGGCTCACGCCAAAAGAGACTAAATTTTGCAAGTCTCGATATTTTGTTGTCAGGGATGAAACAATAATGCCTAATCCCAAGCCCAAGCCCGCCATCAAAAGCACCAAAAGCGGTAAAGTGAAAGCCCAGGCGGTAAAACGGATTTCAGCACCGCGCAAAAGATAGATTCCTGCCAAAACTAAGAAGAAAATCAATTGAATCGCAAAGTTAATCATGTTTGAAATGACAATTGAAATTGGGATAACCAGGCGGGGAAAATAAACTTTGCCTAATAATTGGGCATTACCAATAAAAGTTTGCGAAGTGCCATTCAGACAGCTTGAAAAATAAGACCACATCACAGTACCGGACATGTAAAACAACAATTGTGGCAAGCCATCGGTTGGTAATTGGGCAATATTGCCAAAAACAACCTGAAAAACCAGCGAGGTCATCAAGGGTTGCAAAAGAAACCATAGGGGTCCCAAAACTGTTTGTTTATAGCGCGAAACAAAATCCCGACGAACGAACATGGCGATTAAGTCCCGATAGTTCCAGACCTCGGTCAATTGAAGGTCATACCACTTCTTACGAGGTGATATGACCAAATCCCATTCTTCAGTTGTCGATGATTTTGAGTTCTTGCTTGATTGTCTCTTCATTGATTATTGAGACTGCGACTCCAGATTTTGGTAAATCCAATCCACCGTGTTTTGATCCCAGCGAAAAACATAGCTTGAACCATAATTGGAAGGAATGAACTCCCAGCCTTCAACCATCAGTTCTTTAGGAATCTGGGTCGAATGGTAGTCTTCCAGTTTGAAATTAGTCAAGAAACAAACCGCAGTATTCGTCAATTGCTCAATCGAAAGGTCCGTCAAAAAGGTACTAAAGAAATCTCGAATTAAATCAGGCACTTTAGCGATATTTTCAGCAATTAAGAAACGTTGCAAAATGGATTTGATAACAATCGACTGATTACCAATCCGGAAATCGTCACCATAATTAGCACGGATTCTCATCAAATTGAGTGCTTCTTCGCCATCCAAATGTTGCCGTCCGGCAGGGTATGAGCCAAAGCTGGGACGTTCTTCGTCAAAAACCGAAACCGGTAAATCGACATCAACACCACCGATTGAATTAATGAAATTTTCAACGGCATTCATATTAACTACCATATAGTGATCAACCGTTATTCCAAAGTTATATTGAATAACCTGAGCAAGGGAGTTTGCACCACTGTTGAAATCGCCGGAATTTGTCATCCCAATCGTGCCAAAAAAGTAACCTTGGTTTATTTTGATTGGGTTTTCGGTAGCGAACAAACCTTCAGGGAAAGTTACGAGCATATCGCGCGGGAGTGCAACCATATTGACCGTCATATCAGCAAAATTAATTCGGGCAATTCGGATCACGTCTGCCAAACCATAATAATACTCGGTTGAACGTTCATCAATTCCGACCAACATCACATTCCAAATTTGGTCTACGCCGCAGACCGGCGCCTTAGTCGGAGTAGGGGTTGCAATGCTTTCCGTTGGGGTTGCGCTGGGCTCGGAGGTAGCCGTCGGTAATTCCGAGGTGGAAACCATCGGAGCTAAATCCAAAGTTTTTGATATTGGTTTTGAAATAGCCGGTTTCACCCAAGTTTGCCAAACAGAAACTCCTACAAGTGCCAAACCTATCACAACAATTAGGGCAATTTGCCATTTTTTTATTTTTCCCTGTTTTCCAGAGCCGGGCTCTTCAAAGCCGTTATTTTCAGATGGTGTTTCGCTCATATCTATCTTTCTTTTTTGAAATTGCAATCCTTAAAGGAAAGCCGTATTTTAATCAGAACTCATTTTACCACTTGTCTGAGAAGGTAAAAAATTATGCTAATCATTCAAAGCAAGCGCATTTTGCACAAATTCAACCACACCATCATGAGGAATCAAAACTTGCGCACCATTTTCGGTTGTAAACGGGTGGAACAAATCCGATGGAATGGGAAGTATTTGCACATCTGCCAATTCTTTGGAGAGGCAATAAAAGTCATTCATATCCCGAAGCCCCAAGCCGGTTTGAGTGGTTTTGTCTGCGAGCAAGGTGCTTATGACATCAAAGACCATTTTGGGACTCACGCCACTCCTGACCTTATCCAAAACCGCTTTCATCACCAGGCTTTGGCGATCGATCCGGTGAATGTCATCATCAAAAGCGCGAATCCGCATGATTACCACTGCATTTTCGCCATCCAGGTCATATGTTCCTGCCGGGAAATCATACCAAAAATCGCGGGCGGGCAGATCTAAGGTTATCGTCACGCCGCCAATCGCGTCGATATACTTAGCTATTTCATCATAATAAAGCACAAATTGCTCATCCGGCTCAATGCCGAAGTTATAAGCGATGTTTTCTGCGGTTGCCTCAGCCCCATTTCCGGGTCCAAAGAAGTACTCACCATAGCCGAAGGCTGCATTAATGCGTCCAAAGTTAATCCCAAATTGCTCAAAACCAACCGTCGGCATATAAAAATCACGAGGGATAGAGGTCATTCTGATGGTAGCATCATTAAAATTAACCCGAATCAAGCGAATACTGTCAGATTGATTTTTCTTGTCAATTCCGAGGAGCATAATCGTGACCGAATCAGTCCGGCCACAATGCCCTTCCCCTACCGCAACAACTTCGGATGCGCCGCTGTTTTCCGCTGCCTGCAAAGCTGCCGGCGTAAACTCAATCGGAACCTCACCATCATCTTCCGGTAATTCCAAATCTGGGTTAACCGGGCTTGGCGTGAGCAAAGTTTCTTCTGATTTGGAA
>Ga0265295_1001979_pt1 | contig 34084 bp, 24 predicted proteins | sample Munlansysbiofilm_FD_192503 | JGI IMG/M metagenome (GOLD analysis project Ga0265295, IMG submission 192503) | Leachate microbial communities from a municipal landfill in Southern Ontario, Canada - Methane capture system biofilm | ecosystem: Engineered > Solid waste > Landfill > Unclassified ... | reverse complement strand
CCATAAGCTTAGCGGCACTTTGGACTTCAAGCGGCAGTGGGAAACCTTGCCGAGGGCTGTTGAAGTCCATTCCGGCCTGTTATTAACGCTAACACTAAAATAATCGAAGCCGGATTGAACTCCAAGGCCTTTCATGGTCAGTAGCGAAAATGTGCTTTCAGTCAAGTTAGATAGTTAGATAGCAATGTATTTGATCCCTTCTCCCTCTTTCCAAAGCGTCGATCACATCTTTATCTAGCCTTAATCAAGCGTTAATAGTTAACGCTTGATTAAGGCTAGATAGACATGTGATCAAGTGGCTCAAATGAGTAAGGAGGAGCCCAGAATGCTGGTTTATCCGGGGGATGAAAAAGACTCTCTTTGCCGCTTGAAGTCCAAAATGCCGCTAAGCTTATGGTAAATTGATAGTTATCGTAGGCACTTTGAACTCCAAGGCTCACACGATCCGCCCGATCTGTGTTCTATCATCATCATCATTCATAGGCAGGACTTGGGGAGAGGAATTGAACAGTCTCATTTTTAGGGGGATGCCTGGAAGCCACTTTATCATTGACATAAATAGCCAAATCAAAATAATGGAGAGAATAAGAGAAATACTTAAGAAATATGATAGATAAGACCTATGGAGGAATTATGAAAACTGGCGGATGCCGCTATGGCACCCATCGCGTGATAGAACCCAAAGGCGTTTTGCCACAACCCGCAAGAGTGCTGAATAACGAGATGTCCGAGATCTGGGACAACGAACTCTTACTGGACGTGATTCGTCTGAACGTGGATAGTGCATCGTTTCATCAGATCAAGAATAAACTGGTAGCGCAGGGACACAAAGACCTGGAAAAGGCCTTTGCAGAACATGCGATTGAGCTGTGTAACCGCACTGGCAAGCACAAAAATGAAGACACCGGCAGTGGTGGCATGTTGATCGGCAGAGTAGCCGCGATCGGCCCCAATTTTGAGATGAAAGACGAAATCAAGGTAGGAGACAAAGTCGCCTCTTTGGTGTCGCTATCGCTTACCCCGCTCAAGATCAGGAAAGTCAATAGAGTGCTTTTGGACAAAGACCAGGTGGAGATCGAAGGCCAGGCCATCATCTTCTCCAGCGGGATTTATGCTAAGTTACCGGATGATATGGATGAGAACCTCGCTCTCTCCGTGTTGGACGTGGCAGGAGCACCGGCTCAGGCTGAAAGGCTGGTAAAACCAGGTGACAACGTGGTGATCATCGGAGCCAATGGCAAAAGCGGAGTCCTGTGCAATGCCGTGGCCAGAGAACGCGCCGGAACATCCGGAAAGGTGATCGGCGTGGTACGCAATCCTGCTTACATCCCCACTTGCAAAGCAACTGGCTGTCACGAAGTAATCATCGCAGGTGCTACAGACGCCATTAAGATTCAACAAGAAGTATCGCGTCTCACCGACGGCAAAATGGCCGATGTGGTGATCAACGTGGTAAATATCGAAGACACTGAATTGCCAAGCATCATGGCCGCGCGCGATCGTGGCTTGATTTACTTTTTCTCCATGGCTACTTCATTCACCAAAGCCGCTTTGGGCGCAGAAGGCATCGGAGCCGATGTGGATATGATCCTGGGCAATGGTTATGCCCGAAATCATGCCATGATCTCTCTGGATCTCCTGCGGCGCAACCCAGTCTTGATGAAGCTCTTCCAAGAAAGATACACAGATTAAAGGAGTTTTCATGAGCATTATCGACATTCGCACTATCGCCACCGAAGAGCAGTGGCTTGATTGGCATTGGCAGCTCAAAAACCGCATCACAGATGCAGCAGAACTGCGTAAATACATCAAGCTTTTGCCAGATGAAGAAGCCCTCTTTGCCAAAGCAGACTTCTCTTTTCGCATGGCCATCACCCCCTACTATCTTTCTTTGATAGATCAAACCAACCCCAACGATCCCGTTCGCCTGCAAGCCATTCCCCGCATTCAGGAAAGCGCTGTGGATAGCATCGATATGGCAGATCCGCTCAGCGAAGATGCCGATGCTCCCGTGCCTGGTATGACTCACCGTTATCCGGATAGGGTGCTGCTGCTGCTCACAGACCAATGCTCCATGTATTGCCGGCATTGCACCAGACGCAGAAAGGCCGGTGAAAATGATGCCCCCATGCCCCGTGAAAACGTGGATAAGGCTATCGAATACATCCGCAGTCACAAAGAAATTCGGGATGTGATTCTTTCTGGCGGCGATCCGCTCACTTTGGGTGATGAACGCCTGGATGAGATTTTAAGCCGTATCAGCGAGATCGAGCATGTGGATATTATCAGATTGGGCACCCGCACGCCGGTGGTTTTGCCTATGCGCTTTACCTCGAAACTGATGCAGATCCTGAAGAAGTATCCCTGTGTGTGGCTGAATACCCACTTTAACCATCCCCAGGAGCTCAGTGAGACGGCTGCCAAAGCTTTGGCTCTGATCGCCGAGACCGGACTGCCCATGGGCAATCAATCTGTGCTGCTCAAAGGCATCAACGACCATGTGGACGTAATGAAAGCCTTGGTGCACGTCCTGGTGCGCAATCGCGTGAGACCGTATTACATTTATCAATGCGATCTCAGCGAAGGCATTGCCCATTTCCGCACCCCCATCTCCCGAGGCATTGAGATCATCGAATCTCTGCGCGGACACACCAGCGGCCTTTGTGTGCCCACTTTTGTGGTGGATGCTCCTGGCGGCGGTGGCAAGATTCCCGTGATGCCGAGTTACATCATTTCCCAGATGCCCGGCCGCGTGATTTTGCGTAATTACGAAGGCGTGATCACCAGCTATACCGAGCCGGGTTTTGAGGCTTTGAAGGATGATGATTACCGCGGGCTCTGCAAAGCCGAACATGAGAGCAGTGAAGGCGTGATGAAGATGCTGAAAGGCAAAAAGATCAGCCTCGAGCCCACAGATACTAAAAGGCTTCAACGCCGCAAATCCTGATAAGTATTGACCTATGAAGAACTTGATTTCCGCCAGGGCTACGCATATAATAGCCTTGGTGGGAATCAGTAAAAACTCCGGCAAGACCTCGCTGCTCAATGCGATCCTGGCGGAGTACCCCAGCCTGGCTTGGGCAGTGATGACCACCGGTATAGACGGCGAAGAGAAAGATCTGGTCTATAAGACTCACAAACCGCAGGTAAGCCTGCATCCTGGCATGCTGTTTTGCTGCGATGCCCAGAGCCTGGATACCCATGGTAGCAAAGTTCAGGTGCTCTCTGCAATCAGCTACAGCGGGCGTAAACTATTTTTGGCCAAAGCCTTGCATTCTCTCAAAACCCAGATCACCGGCCCTTCCACTGTGCTGCAGCAAGCCAAGCTGATCGCCCAGGCCAGAGCCTTGGGTGCGCAGAAAGTCTTGGTGGATGGCTCTCTGGACCGCAAGTCCATAGCCATGGAAAAAGCCATCGATGCGCTAATCCTGCTGGTGGGCGCCAGCTATGGCAGTGTAGAGCAGATCACAGAAGAGCTGGGGCGGCTGATAATGCTGCGCGATCTGCCCCAGGCCAGGCTCACTAAATACCAATTTCGCCGATTAATGCGGGCAGATGAAATCCTGATAAAACACAAATCCCGCTGGCAGAGCAGCAAAATCCAGAGTTTGATTCAGCATGAAAAGCAGCTCATACAAGTTTTGGAGCGCAAACCAAAAGCGCTCTACATCCCCACCTCCTTGACCGACAGCGTATATGAGAAGCTGGCCAAAGCTTTGGCCACCAGCGATCTCAAGATCATCTTCCGGCATCCAGAGTGCATTAAGCTGAGCAGGCCTCATCTGCAGAGCTTGCTAAGAGGTTGTTCGGCAAGCTGCCTGATTCCTTTCAAAATCAAGGCTTTTGCGCTCAATTCCACCGCTATCGGCAAAGATGCCATCCCCGCAGACGATTTTCGGCAGCAGATAAGAGCTGCCTTTCCCAAGGAAAGCTTTTTTGACATAATGGAGATAGATAGTGCAGGATCGTGATAGCGTCACCGCTTTGACGGTGAATCTTGGGTTGATCTGCAATGTGATCCTGGCTGCGCTCAAGACCAGCATCGGCATCCTGGGATTCAGTCCCGCCCTTTTGGCAGACGGGGTGAATTCCACCTCCGACGCAGTTTATTACATTGCCGTTAAAATCTTTATGACCCAGGCCAAAAAACCGGCCGATCCAGAGCATCCCTATGGGCACAGACAGCTCGAATCCATCTCTGCCATCGTGGTGGGTGCTTTCATTCTTACCACAGGAATTGCCATCTTCCTGGAAAGCCTGAATAAAGTCTATGCGCTTTTCACCCACGTGGAAATCGGCCGCTCTGCCACAGCCCTGGCTTTAGTGATAGCGATAGGCACTTTTATACTCAAACTGGGACTATATTTTTATACCAGAATATCCGTCCAAAAGACTCATAATCCTACCCTGCGTGCACTGGCAAACGATCATCTGAACGACATCATGGCCTCTGTGGCCGTGATAATAGGCATAGTGATGGGCAGGATGGGCTTTTATTGGATGGACCCCGCTGCCGGCGCGGTGGTGGCTATATACATCATCAAGACCGGAGTGGAGATCATCATGCAATCCTCTTCCGAGCTCATGGACCGGGTGCCGGATGCCCGTTTTGGCCGCGAAATCAGAGATGTGACCCTGATGGTAGAGGGTGTAAAAGGGATCGAGGAATTAGGTATTCATCGGGTAGGGCCCTATTATACCATCACCATGACCATCAGCGTTTCCGGCGATATTTCCATAGACGAAGGGCACGATATCTCGCACAAGCTGGAAGAACGCCTCTTAGGTCACTTTGATAATGGCCTGCGCAATGTGCACATTCATTACCATCCGCATGACACCGGAAAAGTCAAAATACAAGGAGCCACAAGAAAATGAATATGGGAAAACAGATCTTATTAACCTTAGTTTTACTGACCTTGATTACCTTCAGCCTATCCTCGCTGTTTCATCTCCAGGGAAAAGAAGATGAGGCAAAAAGCGAAGCCCTGGCACCAATTCCCGATCCCTGGATCACTCAAACCATCCCCGCCGGAGGCTCTATTTTCTCCGTTTTGGCAAATCTCGATCTGCCCGGAACTGAGATCGGAATGGTCTCCTGGCGCTTTGGAGATTTCATAGATGTTACCACCATCCAGCCGGGGGACACCTTGCGTGTGATCCTCAATGAAACCGGCGATAAGATCAGCAAAATGATGTTTGTGCAAGAACCCACGATCCGCCACCTCTTTGAAGCCCGGGGAGATTCTCTGGCTTACACCAAAGAGGCTTTGCCTGTGCAATTGCGCACGCGCATCCTGGATGGAACCCTGGTAACCACTCTGGATGCTGCCTTGCTGGCTCTGGGGCTGAGCCCTATGGATAAGCAGAATATAAACAACGGTCTGGAAGGTGATATTGATTTTCAACGTGACGCCAGAAAAGGCGATAGCTTCCGGGTCTTTATCGAAGAACGCATCTTCGAAGGCAAGCCCCTGCCCCGTGCCAAGATCTTGTATGTGAATTACGAGGGGGTAAGAACCGGATTCCATGAGCTCTTCCGCTACGCGCAGGATGATGAGAATTCGGTCTTGAACGGGCTGTATAACAAAGAGGGTAAGAGCAACAACTCCAGCGGGGTGGGCTATCCTCTGGCCAGCATTCATGTGAGCTCTTCCTTTGGCAAAAGGCTGGATCCCTTTACCGGACGCTGGGCAAATCATCAGGGAGTGGATTATCGAGCAGCCTATGGCACTCCAGTGTATGCTGTGGCTGCTGGCACAGTAAGCTCAGCGCGCTACAATGGCGGTTATGGCAAGGAAGTGCGCATCAAACATCCCAGTGGGATGATGACGCTATATGCACATCTGCAAAATTTCAGTGTGCGTGCTGGCCAAAGCGTGAAGCGCGGACAGATCATCGGCCGGGTAGGCTCCACCGGCAGATCCACCGGTGCACATCTGCATTTTGGACTGCATAGCGGGGGGAGCTTTATCAATCCCAGTCAGCTGAGAATGGTGGGTGCGGAAAAACTAAACAAAAAGCAGATGCAAGAATTTGAACTACAAAAAGAGATGATCCGGAATCAGATGCAGAATAAGCTGAGCCCACAAGTGGCGAAATCGTAAGGCTCCGTAACGCTGTCTTCAGACGGCCGTTCCGCCAGCTTTAGCTGGTGCGTGCCAGATTTGCTTTGTCTCGTATCTTACAAAGTCACAGGCTTTGATATAAAAGGGCTTGTTCCTCAAACCAGGGAGCAGATCTTGTGCTCTGCAAAAAAGACCTTTGCAATCCAGCAACTCTTTCATCCAGCAGCTACTGGGGCCAGTAAATGCCCAAACCAGCAATTCACCAATCGGATCCATGGCCAAGATGCCTTTATCTGTGGGAATCCGTGTGATCTGTGCAATCCGTGTGACTATTAGTGTAACTATTTGCCATTTGCTGAACGCACCAGCTGAAGCTGGCGGAACGGCCGTCTAAAGACAGCGTTACGGCAGACTTACAGCTCTTTATCCGTGTTGATCCGTTTGATCCGTAAAATCCGTGTGACTATTAGTGTAACTATTTGCCATTTGCTGCACATACCAGCTGAAGCTGGCGGAACGGCCGTCTGAAGACAGCGTTACGGACAGCGGAAGACAGCGTTATGAAGCGGAATAAATATATAGAAAAGGGTTAACAAACAAATTGGGGCACCGCCTTTCGGTGGTGCCCCATATTCTGGCTTTGTGATGCTGGGGAAAGCTCTTTTAGATAAAAGCTTTACAGCATCATACAGTCATTTGACATTATTTCATCAGCATCATTTTGCGGGTTTCGCTGCCATTGTTTGTGGTCAAACGGTAGAAATAGATACCGCTGGTGACGGCTTTGCCGCCATTATCGGTGCTATTCCAAGCCAAGGTGGTTCTGCCAAAGGGTGCTACGCCGTCAAACAAAGACTTTACGAGCTGGCCTTTAACGTTGAAGATATCCAATTTGGCTTTGCCATTTGCAGGCATATCGAAGCTGATATTGGTTTCAGGATTGAAGGGATTGGGGTAGTTCTGATTCAGCATCCGGGTAACCTGAGGTATAGTAGCTTCTTCATTTGAGCTGCCAGGTCCAAAGGCAAACAGCATTTCCATAAACATCACAGATCCGCCATCATTGATTTGGTGAGCAGGTGGAGCGATTGCCTGAGCGCCCCAGGTGAAATCATCAAAGAACATGAAGCCGATTTTACCGACGAGGTAGCCTAACTCATTGACTCCGGTGGTGATAACTTTATCAGCCGGATACACCCACATGGGTTTGAGGTCTGCAAATTCAGTAGTCTCGACGTTGTTCAATATGACGGGTTCGCTCCAACTCATACCATTGTCATTACTGAGAGCGATATAGACTTCAGGAGTATTGACGAAGGGAGCCAGTTCAGGATATGAATCCTGATACATGTTGTAGAGCTGAGCGCGATAAGAATCCTGCCATACAGCGACCATCAGGCCGTCTGCATTGGGTTCGCTAACTTTGATGCTGCCGCAATGGAACTCCATAGAACCGCCATTCAGTTCCCTATCCCAATGCGGGAAAGGGTAGATCGTTTCAGAATCTGGATAATACGCACCAGCATCATCTTGCACCCACTCTGCCTCACCCCAGGGAGCTTCAGTGTCCCAAGGCATGAAAAATGAGTTGAAGGTATCATCAGGATTTTTCTGAGGATAGATTTCCGTGAGGGTAAACTCTTGGGTTGCGATATCATAGACGGTAGATTTTACAGTTTGATAAGCAGGATAATAAGTGTTACCTCCAGCCTGCAGTCCATACAGAATGGGGACGATGATCTTGCCATCGCTGCTTACAACTGCATTCAAATGGCTGGAATTGATTACGTCCCAAAAAAGCCCAGTCTCAGAATTGAAGGCATTGGTGCCATCGGGGAATAAGGGATCCCAAGCATCGACTTTACCCGCAGTAGAAACACGGGTCCAGGTTCCAGCGCCGTAATTCGGGCACACAAAGACATCAAAATTGGGCTCAAAAAGGTCGGTATCATCAGCACCATTCGCTACATGATAACCGGCATAATAGACATTGCCCAGTTCATCCAGGGTAAGGGAGCAATTAGGACGGCGGAAATCGCCTACACCGTGGTTCCATTCATCCAATTCGGGAATAGTGGTATAGCTCCAAACAAGCGGGATTCCTTCCTCAAGCATGTCGGCATTAAAATCGGCATAAGCGAGGAGGAGGTTCTCACTGGGATCAGCGCTTGAATGGTGAGTTACGGAATTACGAGCGCCTACATAGGCTCTGCGCATTCCAGCGGTAGGAGAGGGCCCGATCTGGATGGTAGGCCAGATGAATTCATTGTCATCAGTGGTCACGCCATCGACAGTGATATCCCAGGGATTGTCTGCTACGGCGATAATTTCATTGAAGAGGCCAGAGGTGTTGAACATAAAGGCATCCGAAACGAATTCTACTTCAAGTAAGGCATCATAAGCGGGATCTTCAGTGTCTAAGTCATGATTGGCATGCCAGGCATACATTGGCTTTCCACTGACGGGATCCACGCCTATAGAGGGATAACCTTCATGATTTGTAACCAGGCTAATCTCATTTTGGTTTAGGATATCGCCAGAAGCACTGAGATGCGCGAAAAACGTACGACGGGTAGATTCATCATCGGCGGTACGTCTTCCGTGATAGGTAAGAAAATACCCACCCTCGGCATCAGGAATATTCCTAAGGGGAATGCTATTGTAGCTACCGATCATATAATCGTAGTAACTCTGCAGCAAGACTGTGGGAGTTTTGGTAAACCCATAAGCAGGGACATAACGACCAGGGGTGATCATCTTTCCCTGTGAAGGGGCTTCGACGGGCTTCTTTACAAAATCGGGCTGCATCGGTTTGGCATTCACTGCAGCGATGATGAAAGAGAAGCATAATACGAGTAAAAGAACTTTTTTCATTGTTCCTCCTGTTATTTTATTCATGGTTATTAGTATCTCATTTTGAGCGACACACGGTGTGCGCTTTTGAGCATTGATTCAGTAAGATAGCCCATATCTGTATAGGCATAATCGATATTGAAAATTCCGATGCTGGTAGGAACTTGCCATCCGGCACCCAGACTGTAGCTGGCAGCATCATAGTTAAATTGATAACCAGCTCTGAGGAAGATGCTCCCCAATTTGTATTCTGTGCCAAGATTCCAGGTTTCCTGTCTGTCTATCACGTTATCCAATTGCAGTGAGGCGATCCAATAATTTGTTTCATTACGCATGATGTCACCAGAGACGCCCAAAGAGAAATTCATGGGAATCTTGCTTTCCAGCTCAGGGCCATCTTCGTCGATGAGGCCATCACCATCGTTATCAAACAGATCAAAGGGGTCTTCATCGGTCTGGCCATCGCTATCGTTATCTACACGGTAGCGAATGTCTGGACCGAAATTCTTTAGTGCCATACCGATCTTGATGTTGTTCCATCCGGTATTGTACATGGAACCAAGATCAACGGCATAAGAATTCACATTATATTCATCGAGGTTTTCCCTTAGATACTTTACACCCAGCCCAGCCGAGAATTTATCGGTAAACTGCTGAGCGTAATTGAGTCCCAAGGCTACACTGCTACTGGTAAAGTACTCTCCAGTATGGCCAAAGGGATCTTCTTCGGTTACTTCCATATCATCCATATGCAGTACAGTGCCATATACGGCAAAGGTGGAAACACCAGTGGTATAAGTGGCAGCGGCAAATTCCTGCATGATATCTGCAGGCCAATTTGTATGAGATAGAAAGACCTGATTTTGGAAGGAAGGAGCCAATCCGGCAGGGTTCCAGTAAACAGAAGAGATGTCATCCGATACTGCGGTATAGGCTTCACCCATACCGATCGCGCGGGCATCCACACCCAGCTTCAGAAATTGCATACCCACGGTGCCGACCTTGCCAAATGGTTTGGCAGAAAGGCTCAGAGGCAGCAAGATCAGGGCTAAGACGGACAGCAGGATAATTTGTTTTTTCAAAATTCCTCCCTTATTTGATTATGACAAATTTGCCGACTTTGAGTTTATCGTCAGCTTTGTTTTCTACGCTAAACAGATACACGCCAGGGGCTGTGATCTGATTGTTTTTGGTAAGCAAGTCCCAGGAATGCATGCCGCTGGCAGCCATACCTGTGGTGGCAGCCTTGGAGATGGTAAGAATATCGGTCTGAGTCTGTCCATCATGGTTCAGGCTCTGCACGAGATCACCAGCCAAGGTGTAGATACGGATGGTGCAGCGCTGGGGAAGATTGACAAACCACAAACGGCGGGACTTGTCGCCCTTTTCATCGTTGTCATAACGTCCATCAAATTTGCTGCTCCCGATATAAGGATTGGGAATGACTTTTATGTCTTCCATGCTGCTTTTTGCCAGAGAGCCGGGGAAAAAGACTTTCATATTGGCATCAGCGTCACGCCCGGATTCCTGAGATTCCAGTAGATTTTCGGGAATTCCACGATCGAAGGCGGTAACGGCGACGTAATACTCCACACCCTTACGCGGATACGTAATAGAATGTCTATAGTATCTGCAGGCGAGTCTCTCATGATTGACTCTTTCAATATCATCTGCGGAAGGATCCGATGCTCCTATACCTCCAGGGAAGGCGAATGTTTTGAGCGGGATCTTCTTGGCATCATAGAGCTGGTCAAATATCTGGGGATTCTGCTGCAAATGCTCGTGCATAAAGAGCCGGGCTTGCAGTGCTTTGAGCTCATTACTCCCCTCGAGGAGCTCCGGATGCTCATTGACTATGTTATCGGCCTCAAGCTGAAGCTCAGGGGTCCAATCCAAGTCTGGATTGTAAATCGGCCAACCGTAGAACACAGAACCATTGGGGACAAGCTTATAGTTCTCATCCAAGCGCCAGAATTTGGCATATTCTTCGGCGCTGGCCTGCCAGCCTCGATTTGACAGATTAGGATCATCGGAAGGATTGGGCAAATCTGTGTCTATACCCAAGTAACCACCAAAATACTTGTACAGACTATCGACACCAGCTTCAATGTTGGTAGTATAGTCTGCCATGTCCACAGGTGAATCTATCTTATCCCATCTGCGCATCATTTCCCAATCTTCACGATTTCCGCTACCAGAACGTCCCCAGACTGTATAGCCTTGGAAATCATGGCGTAAGCGGAAACCGGTATAGGGATTTATCAGAGCATTATTGTTCCAAAGAGTCGGGTTTTCTGCGTCTGTTGGTGGCTTAAACTCATCGGGAAAATCAGCCAGTTCTGCGGCAGTGAAATGATTTGGATCACTATCAAGACCTGTAATGTAACTTGCACTTAGAGGATTTTGCCAGCCGATATCACCAGTCGTAACGGTCTGAACGTCGTAAGAAAACTCAGAGCGATTGTCCCAATACAGGTCAATGCTATCTCCATCCTCCATCAATTCGGCATAAAGACCAGGAATATCGGGAGGTCCGGGAGCCTTGTAGTGAGGGAATGTATCCGGCAAGACCACATTCACCAGATCTTGAGCCTTATCGTAGATTATCATGGCCCAGTTGGCAGAACGCTTCAGGTCTTCTTTGTTATCGCCCGGGAATACAGCCACCACAATCTTCATGGTCTTGTTCGGAGCCAGATTCCAGCGTTTGGCTGGGTCATCATATTCAAGGGTACCAGGTTGGGCTCCATAGAAAGAGAAGAGAAAACGGGTATCATTGGGAGAAGGCTGTTCGAATTCCATTACGTTCGGATCATCAGGACGCAAGGGGGAAAACTTGGCAACGTTAGGGTTTTTGCCCGTAAGCAGCCAATACTTTTCATTGGCAGTGCTCGGATTGGTGGTTCGCAAATTTCTGACATTAGTATCATCCGGACCATCGCCCACCTTCCAGTACCAGCAGTGGAATGCCAATTCATCCGGATCTGGAGTACAGACGCGAGCGCCAACCAGACCGGTGGTGAGTCCACCATCGCCATCCCCATCACGGGTATAGGCAAATTCGTATCCTTTGCCTTTTACATAGCCGGAAATATCATCCGCGGCTTTTTCCACACCCCAGGATTGAGGACCGACGTCGCAATCCATATAAATACCCATGGCGCAATCAATGAGCTCGTCTTCGACATTCATATTGGTAATATTAAATTCCACATAGACCAGATTCTTGATGTAATCATAGCTCCATTGATAGCTCATCTGGCGCACGCGGACGTTCATAGGATAGTGCGTGTTTCTGGAGCTTGATCCGCCACTATCACGATCCCCCTGGGTACCAAAAGGACAGTAATCATAATAATAGGAAATGAAATCCTGCTCGGAGACCGGAGCTCCATCTTCGTCAAAGCGTCCGTCATGATCATCATCATAGCGGGCGGTGAAGGCATAGCTGGGGAAGCTGCGATCGGAAAGATCCATAAATCCGAGCGGAAACCAGATTTCCATCGTAGCCTGATCATCTAAGATAGCAAAATCACTGGTGCTCATCTGATGCAGGTATCTCCCTCCAAAAGCACTGAACTGAGCGGGCAATTCACTTGCCGCTCTGAAGGGGAAGGTATAACCCACAAAGTCTTCATCGATCAAGCCATCACCGTCATCATCCACACCACGTTGTTGGGTGCGGATAGAGGCAGATGCGATCTGATCCAGGGCATTAAAAAGGTTATAGTTATCTGCTTGATCGGCATTGGCCACCAAAAGCGGATTGTACGCCGGCAAAAACTCATAGAGGTCAAGGTCACCATCAAATCCGACGGTTACCAGAGTATCAATGACCGGATAATCGAGCATATTTGGGTCCCAGCCCGGTTGGTTTACATAGAGCGTTGTATCATTCTCTGCTGAAGGCGGATATACTTTCCAATACAATTTTCGGTTTAAGCCGTCTCGACGCTGCTTTTTGGCACCGAACCATAAGGCACCCTGGTAAAGATAATCTATACCACTCCCTCCTGGATATTCCAAAGAAGGATACCGGGGAATTATATCATCACCAGAGCCAAAAAAACCATAGTTACTGACTCTGAGCCAAATATTTCCAACGTTGTGATATTTGCTTAAATCCAGTCTTTTGGTTTGGGTCGATGGTACTGCCTTAGCTGCAAAAATAGAGCTCACAGAAAAGAGGCTCAGCATTAGCAGGCAGAACACGAATTTATTAAACTTCATCAAATACTCCCAGACTATTTCAAGGTAAATTCAACCGGAATAATCAGCAGCACGTCCACTGGATGGCCACTACTTCTACCGGGTTGAAATTTGATTTTACGCACGGCTTCCACGGCGGCTTCATCGAGGCCACCAGGAACCGAACGTTTTACACGAATATTGCGGACAGTACCGTCTTTCAGCACTTCCACTTCCAAAACTACAGTCCCCTGCACTTTATTGCGCTTGGCAAATTCAGGATAGACCGGGGAAATCTTTCCTATCACCACAGGTGGTTCGTCATAAGGCACGAAGTTAACCGGTGTTTCATCTATCTGAGTAAGACTGGAGGACGTTGTGCTACTTATATTACCGATCTGGGCCAGGGCGGCTTCGTAAGCTGCCATATCTGTAGGCTTCTCACTCAGATCGTCGCTGATAACCAGTGGGATATCGATACTCACTTCTACGGCGGGAGGTTCTATTTTCTCCCGTTCTTCCATGGGGATATCCACCAATTCCAGCTGTTGGGTCTTGAAAGTTTGCTTACGTACTTCAATATTAGGAGTAACCATCATCACAAAGAGCACCATGGTAATAGAAAGCGCAAGGGCCTTGCTGAATTGGCTATTGGCCTGGTCTTTCCAATCTGTAAAGGATTGTTTCATCTTTGTCTCCTAATTTGCCCGTTTTTGTGTTTCAAAGGTCACCACCAGGGTTTGTGCATCCTGGAGCTGACGCATCACATCGGACATTACTCCGTATTTCGTATCCTTGTCAGTTCTAAAACAAACGACTAACTCGGGGTCTTCTTCTTTCTTCCGGATCAGGGTGGAAGACACAAATACGTCTTCCGAGCTCTCTATCCGCGTGGGTATATCATCGATAAGAATAGTCTCATCCCTCATCACGTAGATGGTGGTGGTATGATTTCTGGGAATCCGCTCAATGCTTTCAGCTATTGGCCAGCGCTCGCGTTCTACCCAGAATTTCTTTTCCTGGACAAACACGGTGCTCACCATGAAGAATAAGAGCAGCAGAAATGCTATGTCAGACATTGACGAGGTAGGGATTACTGCTTCGCGATTTCGTTCTTGTTTTATATTCGCCATTTCATTCTCCTAATTCGTCGATAGTGAGATCTTTTCGATATCGGCCGCTTTGAGGCGGTCAACCACACGGATCATCTCATTGTATGAGGCTTCGCGATCCGTGATAACCTTAAAGATCATCTGGGGGTTTATTCCCTTTTTTTGCTGAATCAGCACATCTATTTCCTCGCTTGTAAAGACGCGGGGAGCATCCTTGTTTACCGCCAGTTGTCCATCTTCTGTGATCTGCAAACGGGTCATTTCCTTCTCTGTCAGAGCAAGGCTCTGAGTCTGCTCAGAACCCTCTGCAGATGCCTGAGGGAGGACTATCTTAATCCCCTCTTTCACGTCGAACTTTGTAGTCGCCATGAAAAAGACTATTAAGAGGAAGGCAATATCAGACATCGACGAAGTCGGGATCTCTGCCTTAGCTTTCCTTTTGCGTCCTATTTTCATTGTTATCTCCTCAAGGCTTAAAGCATCGCTTCAATGACTTTTTCGGTTGCCTTTTGCATGTCAATGACCAGGCCATCGACCATAGTAGTAAAGATGTTGTTAAAGAACTGCACCGGGATGGCTACGATAAGGCCAAACTGAGTGGTGATCAAAGCAATTTTGATACCGCTGGCCACGATGGTAGCATCCACAGCACGAGCTGCCGCAATGGCGTCAAAGGCACTGATCATTCCAGACACAGTACCCAAGAAGCCCAGCATGGGAGCCAGAGTAATGGTCGTGGAAAGCTCAATAAAGCCTTTTTCCATGTAGCTCATCTCGATCATGGCGGCATTCTCAATGGCTTTTTCCACTGAAGGTATGCCACCCTCAGCTTTCAATAGTCCAGCATAAATGATCGCTGCTACTGGACCACGGGTGTTTTTTGCAAGCTCGACTGCTTCTTTATATTTCTTATTTTTAACCAAGGGCAATACCTTGTCAAGGAAATTGTTAAGGTTGATCCTGGCATATATGAGGGCTATGAATTTCCAGATGATATATGCGAGACCATATAGTGCAACGATGATGATAGGCCACATAGCCCAGCCACCATCTATAAACCATTTTACCATTCCGCTGCCAAATACCAGTTCGGCAAAATTCTGCATTCCGCCACCGTTGGCTTCGACTGCTTCCTGCGCGAAGGCCATGCTTGGGATTACCAAGCTCAAGAGCACTGCGAGCAGCATTATGTATGAGAACTTTCTCATTTATTTGTTCCTCCTTGGAATAATTTAGAAATTAAAGGACACACCGAGGGTCACACCCCTGTATGCATCAACATGAGAAGGATTTCTGCTTACTAATCCGTGTGTGAATTCCACTTCAGGATAGGTGAATTGCACCAGATCATCTTCGAGGTCTTCACCAGTGAGATACGGATCGCCAGTTTTGGAATAAACGCTTAAGACATTTCTGGTCTTAAAGAGATTTTCCACATCCAAAAATACACGGATATTGCTGCCACCAGGAAGCTGAATCCCCTTAGCGATTCTGGCATTGGCCTGCTGGGTATAATCCATTCTTTTGCTATTTGTATCCAGCATGGCATTACCTTCCATGCTTTGAGGTGTATAAGGGGCACCAGAGACCAGGCTCCAGTTTATATTTGCTGAAAAATCATCCAAAGGAAGGATGAAATTCGTGAAGGGAATGAAGAATTCTTCCCCGCGTCCGATGCGGAAAGTGTAGTTTAGCGAGGCGTTGTGCCGCACATCCCAATCCAACGGGAATTCGCGCAGAGAGGTGTTTTCATCCTGAATCACGGTGCTGGAATTGTTACCCTGAGCCCAAGCCAGAGAATAAGCGATACTCCAGGTATTGAAGTTTGAGAGTATCTTCTCAAGCTGGATATCAAGGCCGCGGGCTGAACCGTAGTCTTCAGAAATAAAGCGATACCAGGCTACGCTTTCTTCGCCTTCCTTACGTTCGCGCATTGTGCTCACGTAATTATAGAGGTTTTTGTAATAAGCTGTCATATCCAATACATAGTCATCGCTGATCTGATGAGACAGACCTACTTCATAAGTTACCGTGATTTGCGGTTCCAGAGTGGGATTGCCCACTGTGATGGCTACATCAGAGATATTGGCGTCCAGCGGGGTTTTGGAGGTAAAGACATACTGCATTTGTGGCAATTGGTTCTGATAGTTATATGCAAAACGCAAGACATCCCGCTCTGTGATCGGATGAGATACTCCCAACCGCGGAGATACCATCATCTGGAAAGTATCGCCTTTATCAAAATCACGGGTGGCAAAATTGCCGCTATCTTGCAGAATCTGGTAGCTGGAACCCAAATACCATAAGTCAAAACGCAGTCCGGCATTCACGATCATGCCTTCCCATTCCATCTTATCCTGAAGGTAGAAAGCCGCCTGCCAGGGATTGGCAGCATAGCCATCACGTTTTCCGGAAGAAGCCTTGGCCGCATTGTAATAATCCAAAGGCTTGTAAATGGGCGCAAGATCGCTCACCAAAAGAGGTGTGGCAACCGAGGATTCCAAACCATACAGCTCTGCTGGTAAGTAGTCTGGATTTGCATTGAAATTATCTACGTCATCCATGGTGAGAGTATAAATGCTGCGTAGATAAGCCTGTCTGCGATCCTCATATATGGTAAGGAAGTTCTGCAATTGATTTTTCTGAATATCGTGAGAGATGAGTTCTAAACCAGTCTTGGCAAGATGAGTTTGATTGACCTGCCACTCAAAATCCGTACGGAAGTTCATGGTAGTGGTCTTGTCATCAACAAAATTGGTATAAATGGTACCAGGTGGTAAAAATCCCGGAACTACGCGAGTATCTTCCTGACTTTGCAGACGATACTGCCAGCGATACGAAGGCTGAAAACCAGAATCATATATACCATCACCATCGTTATCCACTGTGGCATAGCCATAATTTCCCTGCAAAGCACTATCAATATAGTCAGCACCAGGATTTTCTGGGTCTATCTCCATGAACATATAATCGTTGCGATTGATTCCACGCGGACCTTCCATCGTATCCTTGCTATAATAGCTTGCCTTTACCTTGAGGTTCATGGTAGGGCCAAACATATGGTCATAGGTTCCGATGTATTGGCGTTGCTCGGTTTCGGATTCTGCGTAATGCTGCAAAGCATAACGCCAGGCATAAGCTCCTCCCGGGCTAAAAGGCCTGTTGTAAGACCTGTCTCCGCGTACGGCAAAAGTAAACTTTTGGGCTGGATTCAGATCATACTTAGTCTTGAGGTTGATGTTGTAACTATTATAGTTCCTATTACCAAGATCGATACCCAGGATATCATCCCTGTCTGCATAAGGATCGTACTTAGGATAAATGTTGCTCAAAATAGTGAGACCATCACTCATAGTATAATCTTTGTTGGGATCAGTTACATAAAGGTCTTTGTAACGGCCATCCAACCATTCGCCAGCACCGTTTAGATAAAAGGTAAAGCGCTCTTTGAGATCCTGAGAAGCAAACGGCACAATAGGCCCACCGATGGCAAATTTGAAGACATCAGAATTGCGGCCTTCACCAATGATATGGTCTGTATTGTACTCGACCTTCCCAGAAAAGTAAGGATCGCCATCTTTGGTGACGATATTAATCACACCAGATTGGGCATTACCAAATTCCGCCGGGAAGCCACCGGTCATGACTTTCATATCTTTGATGGCGTCTGTGTCCACAGAAAGGGCAGAACCACCATCGACAGGGTCTGACACACTCATGCCATCCACGGTAAAATTCACTTCGTTTGCACGCCCACCACGGATATGCAGCTCGCCACCAACGGTTGAAAAACCCGCTTGTAAGGACAAAATGCCCGTCACGTCTGAAACGGCTGAATCAGATAAGCGGTCCATTTCAATCTGCCGCGAAGAGCCCGTGCGGTCTCGTTCTACTCTATCTTGTTCAGCCTCCACCACCACAGTGGCACCGAGAACCCCGGGCCGATTCATTGTGGGTGATAAGTTTGCGGTTTGCCCTACCTGGATTCTTACGTTTTGGTATGTCATCTCATCGTAACCGACGAGTGAAAACTTCACCGTATAAGAACCCGGAGGGATGTTGATAATGATAGCCTGACCTTTTGCATTGGTCTGGCCTCCGGTAATTCTTTGAGAACCGGACATTACCACGACATTGATAAATTCCAAAGGACGACCTTGGCCATCGCGTACGCGAACGGCAAGGCGACCGGTAGTCTGTGCTTCGAGGCATCCGATACCAACGAGCAACACTATGAGCAGGATCAATGCAGTTTTTCGCATCGATAAACCTCCCTTCATCCTGACTTATTTACTTTTAATTTTGTTTTAACATGAGGTCAGCCTCAAAAAGCAAAAAGGCTTTTCCTCTTTAAAGCTCTTATATCTGAGCTATAATAATCAGTCAAGCAGTTTTTTTCATTAGCTCGAAATCAGGCTCGTTCCAGAGCACTAATTGCCTTGCTAAAAAAGTATTTACGGAAATCATTTGAATATCACTTTGTCTGCCTTGGTGGACTCAGAAAGCTCACCCAAATGCAGAGCACCTTGCACAGCAAGCAGGGTATCTGCCAGCTTGGAATCCACAACGCAGATCATACCAATGCCCAAATTAAAACTTTGGCGCATTACCTGAATATTTACATTACCACCTTTTTGAATGAGGTGAAAAAGAGCGGGGATCTTAGAATTGGGTAGATCGATCTCAGCCCCCAGTCCCTCTGGAAGTACGCGGCTCAGATTGCCGGCTATTCCTCCGCCGGTGATATGGGCCAGGGCTTTGAGACCAGCATCCTGAAGGTATGGATTGAGGATAGGTAAATAGCTTTTGTGCACGGCAAGCAGCTTTGAGGCCAGGCTGCCGGAGAGCTCTTCTACATAAGAATCCACTTTCAAGCCCATTTTTTCAAATAGCACCTTGCGGGCCAGCGAAAAGCCATTGGTGTGCAGCCCGGTGGAGGGCAAGCCAATGAGCTGATCCCCCGCCTGCATGGTGCTGCGGGGCAAAAGCTGAGCCTCTTCCACCAAACCTATGATCGTACCCGCCAAGTCAAAATCATGCTCCTGGTAGAGTCCTGGCATCTCTGCCATCTCTCCGCCGATGAGAGCACAGGAATTTTCCCGGCAGGCTTTCACAAAGCCGTCTATGATCTGAGAAATAATCTCCCCTTTCAGCTTGCCCACCCCTATGTAATCCAGGAAAAACTGGGGCAGAGCTCCCTGCACGAGGATATCGTTTACACAGTGATTGACCAGATCCTGGCCCACGGTGTTATACACTTGGGCTTTGATGGCAACGAGCAATTTCGTGCCCACTCCATCTGTGCTGGAAACCAGGATGGGACTATCCCAGGCTGTTTTATCCAACCGGTACAATCCCCCAAAACTGCCCAATTCACTCAGGACATTGGCATTGAAAGTGGAGCGCACCCGGTCCTTGATGGCCTTTACGGCCATATTTCCGGCTTCGATATCCACTCCGGAAGACTTGTAATCCACAGGTTCTATATAGTTATCTGGCATCATTCTTCCTTATCTTATTCACTTCTTTGCGGCTTTCGACATTCCAGCTCAAGGCTCTTGCTCCGGGGATTGGACTATAGTGCTGTCTTGCACTTCTGCACTGGGCTGAGCACTTGATTTGCCCAGAGATTGCAGCATTCCCATACCATATATCAGGGCTACCAGGAGTGCGATCATCACTAAGAGTTTAGGCCAGTTGTAAGCTTTCTTACGTCTCTGGCGCCAGCGTTCTTCGAGATCTTGATTCAGGTCTTTCATGCCTTGATTTCGTTTAAGAATTCGGCAAATCTACGCACGCCTTCGGTGATGTTATCCATACTATTGGCATAGGAGAAACGCACGGTTCCGTCTTGTCCAAAAGCTCCACCTGCCACCAAAGCTACATGATGTTTTTCCAGCAATTGGTCACAAAACTCATAGGCGTCTTTGATTCCTGCCTTATTATTCGCCAGATACCACTGGATATTTGGCATTACATAAAAAGCACCTTGGGGCTTTTTACAGCTTAGATGAGGGATTTTCATCAGCATATCAAAGATATAATCCCGACGCTGCCAAAATTCTTTGCGCATGGCCTCGATGGTGCCATCCTCGTTATTCAAAGCGGTCACACAGGCTTTTTGGGTGATGGAATTCACACAGGAAGTGTAATGCCCCTGCACCCGGCCCGCCGCGCTGATAATAGGGCTAGGGCCCGCAGCATAACCCAATCTCCATCCGGTCATGGCATAAGCTTTGGACACGCCGTTTATCACCACGGTTTGCTGCTTGATTTCGGCACCCAAAGAGGCGATGGAGATATGCTCTACATCATCATAAACCAGGCGTTCATAAATCTCATCTGAAATCACCACGATTGAGTTTTCCACGCAGACTTTGGCAATCTCTTCCAGCTCCCTGCGCGAATACACAGAACCCGTGGGATTATTCGGCGAATTCAGAATCAGGACTTTGGCGCAAGGACTCTCTTTGATGCTCTGAGCCAGAGCATTGGCCTCAATCTTATAGCCGTTTTCTTCCCGGGTAGGGATATAGACCGGCTCCGCATTTGCCAAGAGAGCCTGGTAAGGATAGCTCACCCAATAAGGCGTGGCCATCAAGACCTGATCATTGACATCGCAGACGGCGATCAAGACATTCAGGATAGAGGCTTTGGCTCCCGGAGAAACCAAAATATCCTTGGGCGTATAGACCAGCCCGTTTTCTCTTTCCAGTTTATCGCAAATAGCCTTGCGCAATTCTATGATGCCTGGATTGGCCGTATAGCGGGTAAAATTTGCATCAATGGCCTCATGTGCGGCCTTTTTGATATACTCCGGAGTATTGAAATCCGGCTCTCCCACACCGAAGTTTATCACATCGATGCCTTCAGCTCTCATCTGTCCTGCTTTGGCAGTCATGCTCAAAGTAGGCGATGGTTTGATCAGTTTACAGCGATTTGACAGCTTTATAGCCACCTTAATCTCCTATATATATTATTTTTTAGACATTAATAAGACGAGGATAGAGGTATTGACTATATCCTGCACCGAGCAGCCACGGGATAGATCGCAGATCGGTGCTGCCAGGCCCTGAATGATGGGGCCGATAGCTTCGTATCCACCCAGACGCTGCACCAGCTTGTAGCCGATATTGGCAGCTTGTAAATCCGGGAAAACCAGAGTATTGGCACGTCCGGCCACTTTGCTGTGGGGTGCTTTGCTTCTTGCTATACTTTCTATGATGGCAGCGTCCAGTTGCAGCTCTCCATCATAGCTAAAATCCACCTTACGCGCGTCCAGGATGCCTTTGGCTTCCCGCACTTTTTCCACCAGTTCATGTTCGGCACTTCCCAAGGTAGAAAAGGACAAAAGTGCTACCAGGGGTTCATCTGCGAGGATCGAGCGGCGGCTCTCTGCGGTGGAGCTGGCAATATCTGCCAATTGTTCTGCAGTGGGATTCGGCACCACGGCGCAATCTGCAAAAAGATAGGTCTTGTCATTCTCCTGGGGAGATACCATAATGAAGCAGGAAGACACGGTCTTGAGTCCGGGCCTCACGCCCACCACGTGCAAAGCAGAGCGGAGCACATCCGCGGTGGTATTTGCCGCGCCGGCCACCATACCGCTGGCTCTGCCCTGTTTCACCATCATCGCCCCAAAATACAGGGGATTTTGCATGGTGAGCTGGGCATCTGCTTTGCTCATTCCCTTTTCCTTGCGTCTTTCATACAAAACTTCAGTAAACAAATCCAGATCAGCACTGGTAGCGGGATCGATAATCTCGCAGGCAGCCAGATCATAATTCCACTTTGCGGCCTCGGCCAGAACCTGTTCTTTTTGGCCCAGGAGCACCACATGAGCGATCTTCTGAGCGCAAATCTGGGCAGCGGCTGCCAGAGTTCGCTTATCATTTGCTTCGGGTAAGACTATGGTGCCAGCACTTGCCATTGCCCGTTGTTTCAAAATTTCTAAAATGTGCATCTATTCTCCAGTTGTTTGATTTTCTACTACGATCAGGGACAAATCCGCCATACGGGTAAATTCATCCCGGATAGCGGCCAAAAGCGCGTAACGGTTTTTCCTGAGTGCTTCATCCTCGCAATTCACCAAGACATCGTCAAAGAACTTATCGATCTTGCTGCCAAATTCCACCAGTCTCGTAAGGCCTGCGGCATAATCCTCGGAATCCAGAGCCGTGGAGATCTGGCTACTCAGCAGTCCCAGAGCCTTGTGCAAATCTCGTTCCGCTTCGCTATCAAAAAGCGCGGAATCCAGTTTTACGAAAGATTTCTCTTGTTGAATGATATTGGCCACACGCTTGAAGCCTATCACCAAACGGATAAAATCAGCTTCCGCTTTCAGCTTTTGCAAAGCCTCGGCCCGGGCAATGAGATCTGGTAAATGTGAGATATCCACGTGCATCACACTGGCCACCACGTCATAAGCAATACCCATCTCACCCAGCAGCCACGTGATGCGCTGCTGGAAAAAAGACTTCACTTTGGCCGCTGAATCCTCTTCCACTGCCACTTTTTCGCTGAGGGTCTGTAAAGCAAAATCGATCAAGGCCATCAGATCAAGGTTCCAGCCTCGATCCGCCAGGATTTGCACCAGGCCTGCCGCTGCTCTGCGCAAGGCAAAGGGATCCTGGCTACCGGTGGGCATCAGTCCCACGCCGATAATTCCAGCCACCGTGTCCAGCTTATCCGCAATCGCACAGATGGCTCCGCCTTCGCTTTGAGGCAGGCTGTCATTACTGCCCCGCGGCATATAATGTTCATAAATGCCCTGAGCTACCTGGGGATCTTCTTGATGAGCCAGAGCATATTGCATGCCCATATAGCCTTGCAATTTGGTAAATTCTTTTTCGCCCAGCATCAGAGTCACCAGGTCAGCTTTGCATAGTTTGGCGATTCGCAGGGCCTGGTCTTTTTTGCTACGCTCTTGCCCCAGCTCTTCTGAGATATATTCACAGATGCGGATCAAGCGCTCGGCCTTGGCAGCCAGAGTACCCATTTTGGATTGGAAGACCACATGTTCGAGCTTGGGCAGATAATCCTGGAGCGGGATTTTACAATCTTCGGTAAAGAACCACAGGGCATCTTCCAGCCTGGCGGCTACCACTTTTTCATTACCCGCGCGGATGAGATCGTTATATTCGGGATTGCCATTTGAGATAAAAACAAATTTATTGGCCAGGCGATCCTGGTCATCATATACTGAAAAGCACTTTTGATTTTGGCTGATGGTGGAGCTGATAATCTGCTCTGGCAGAACCAGATATCTGGGGTCAAATTCTCCCACCACAGCCTGGGGATACTCCACCAGATTTGTCACAATATCCAGCAGGCGAATGTCTTCTTTGATCCTGAAGGGCTTATCTGCAAATAGCTGATCACATTGGCTTTGGATCAGCTCTCGTCTCTCCCCTGTGCCCACGATCACCTTGGCTGCCTTGAGAGATTCTTCATAAGCCTGGGGATTTTCGATTAGCACCGGTTTGCCCAGACCCAGATAGCGATTGCCAAAACTATAATTGCCGGCTTTGATACCAAAGAAATCCAGCTCAAGAGCAGAGCTGTCCCACAAAGCCAGTATCCAGCGGATGGGCCTGGAGAAGGCCAGGTCCCGGCTCTGCCAGATCATTTTCTTGGGCAGGGGAATCTGCGGAATACTCTGCAAAATCCAGGTGCGCAGGATGTCGATGGTATTTTCCCCGGTCTGGAGGAAGCGTACGGCCAAAAATTCACCCTTTTCAGTCTTCTGGATGAAGATATCTTCCAGGCTGCCGCCGCTCTTCTTTAGAAAACCCTCTCCGGCCCGGCTGAGCTCTCCTTCTTTGCTGTAGGCAATGCTCATCGAGGGACCGGCTTTGCAAATCTCACTATCCTCCTGCCGGGCAGGTAGATCGTAAGCCCAGATGCTGAGACGGCGAGGGGTGGAACCCACCTTGATCTGGCCGCAGCTCAGGCCTTTTTCTTGCAGCATTTTCTCAAAGGAAGCCTGCAAATACGTGATGGCAGGCAGGATCACGTTTTCCGGTAGTTCCTCTACTCCCAGTTCAAACAAAAAAGAGTGCAACAATCTGTCCAAAGCCTATTTACCGAAATTGTAATTCACGGTTAACTGATTGATGAGCCCCAAATCTCCATAAGAGGCCAGGGCATAATCCAAATCAAAATTGCCGGTTTTCCAGCCCAGGCCGAGGCTGCCGCCACCCAGGTAACCCAAAAAGCTACCCATGTGATAATCTGCGGCATTGCTTTTGAGGCCAGCCCTCAGTGCCAAACTGGGATACAGGGAATATTCCAGCCCCACGCGCAGCAATATTTTCTCACCACCCGCTTTGCCAATATCTATCATAGAGATCAAATCTTCGCGCATTTGCACAGATAATCCGGCATTATAGCTCAGCGGCAATCTTTCCTTATATTTGGCCTGGGTATAATATGAGCTCTGAAACCCGATATTCCGCAGAGTGAGCCCCACCTTAACTTTTTCATTGACAGTATGATGTATCACTCCCAAGTCTATCATCACAGCAGTGGCATTGGCGTCATCAATGCTGTCGTAGATCAATTTCAGACTCCCACCCAGATCCAGGGCCGGACTGATGAAGTGAGCCACAGAAGCTGAAGCTATCAGGCTCTGTGCACCAAAGCTATCTCCGGTTTCGATCAATTCTCCCGAAGGGCTGATTTCGGTGCGGTCCATACTCCCACTATTCCAATAGCGCAGGCTGGCGCCATAGGCCATATAGATATCCCGGGGATACACATAGTCTATGCTGCCTCCGCCGCTACCGACAAAATGATTCATAGCGGTGGCAGCCAAAGCTCCATTTGGCGTGCGCAAGATGGCAGCAGGATTGAAGGTGAGCGAGCCGGCATTCTCAGCCAGAGCAGTCACAGCTCCGCCCAGGGCCATAGCTTTGGCATTGTAAATCAGCTTCAGAGTGTCGAATCCGGTACTCGCGGCATCTTCACTCTGAGCTACCAGAGGCATGAGGCTACTTAGCAGTAGCAGCGTTAATAATATCTTGCATTGTTTGAACATGTTCAAATAACTCCCGATCAGAGTTTGATCCGAGCAATTTAGCCCGGTTTTGGTCCTGTCTCAGATGTTCCGACAGGCTACGGAGGATGCGCATGTATTCCTGGTTCGAATTTTGTGGCACCGCGATCATAAAGACCAGATTCACCGGCTCATTATCGACTGCCCCAAATTCCAAGGCTTCCTTGAGCATGCATACCGCTATTTTCAGACAATTTACCGTAAGATCACGGGCATGGGGAATGGCTATCCCGTGTCCTATACCAGTGCTCATGATCTCTTCACGACCTTTCACCGCAGCCAGATAGCGATCTGGAAAGCTCAGGCATCCGCTACTTGAAAGCAGATCTGCCATATAGTCCAGACATTCGCCTTTACTTTCAAAAGCATCCACGATGCGTACTAAATCCAATTTAAATAGTGCGTTCATCTTCTATCCACATACTTAGTTAAGAGGCAGTATTTTGAACCCTGCTATATAGTCAATCAAATTCTGCCTGGCAGAGTCAGAGTAAACTTCGTGCCATGATTTAGTTTGCTTTCCACCCGAATTTGCCCGCCCAAAAGCCTGGTAAAATTATCCACCAAAATCAGGCCCAGCCCGCTCCCGCTTTCATTTGCCGTGCCGTATTGCCTGAATTCATTATCGATCCTGAATATATTTTGCAGATTCTGCCGTGGAATGCCTATCCCTTGATCTTTTACGCTTACAGAGATGCAAGAGCTATCCATTTTGAGCTGCACGGTAATTTTGCTTTGGGGGCCTGAGTATTTCACTGCGTTTGAGATCAAATTCCTGAAGATTGAGGAAAGCATCCGAACATCACTTTCCACCATGCAATCATCCTGATGGTCAAAAACTATTTCAATTCCTTTTTGTATAGAGTTCTTTTGATAGTGTTTTATAGCATATCCTATGGTCTGGGAAAGGGAGACGAATTCTTTCTGAACCAGCATCTGCCCGGTTTGCAGCTTTGCCCAATCCAAGAGGTTCTCCAAAAGCGTAAGAATCCCGCAGGCGGCACTGTTTACCTGCAAAAAAGCGTCCTCAATCTGAGCCTGGCCAAAAATGCCGTAATTCCCCGCCACAAATTCTGAAAGCGAAATGATGCTATAGACAGGATTCCGCAGATCGTGCGCCACCAGCGAAAAAAACCTGTCTTTGGTAGCATTTAGCTCCAAAAGCTCCGCTGCGGCTTGTTTCAATTCCTCTTCTGTGCTGTGCCGGGACGTCACATCGATGATTAAACCATCCAAAAATACAGGATTGTGATCACTGTCATAAACCGCATTGCCTTGTTCCCAGACCCATTTTGTCGCCCCATCTCTGCAACTAATCCGATATTCAAGCTGAAACTGGGTGCGCGCTTGAACAGCTTCCCCTATAAGTTTGTGAACCATCTGCCGGTCTGCTTCCAAGATCACATCATCATAGCTCAGCGAAGCATTGTCGATCAAATCATTCACATGATAGCCCGTCAAATCTGCACAGCCTTCCGAGATAAATATCATCGACCACTGGGAATCGTTTTTACAGCGGTAAGCCATCCCCGGGAGATTGTGCATTAGATTGGGCAACATGCTCAGACTAATCCCTTGGAGCCTGGTTTTATCCTGCTTCAGAAGGGAATTTTCATTTATTTTATTTGTCTTTTCTTCCATGGTATTCACCAATGGCAGACCTGCCAAAAGTGTCAAGCTGGAATTTTTTGCTGACACGGAAATTTAGCAAAGACGGTTCAATTCCTCTGCCCAAGTCACGCCACTTTCTTTTGCACTTTAAGCTGAATAAGTGGCCAAAGCCTGTTTCAATCCTTATTATCCAGGCCTAATACCTGCAAAGCGAGAACAAGGCGCTATTTTAGACAAATCCTGAATATGAATGATGATGATAATAGAACACAGATCGGAGGATCGAGAGGATTTGTTGGATTAAAAAGCTAGGGGTTTTGGGCGAAAACCCAAGTCCTGCGTATGTGGGTTGTAGGGGTTTTGGGCGAAAACCCAAGTCCTGCCTATGAATAATGATGATGATAGAACAAAGATCGGGCGGATCGTGTGAGTCTTGGAGTTCAAAGTGCCTAAGATAACTATCGATTTACCAAAAGCTTAGCGGCACTTTGGACTTCAAGCGGCAATAGCAATGGGAAACGTGAGTCTTTTTCCCCCGTCTTTTTCCCCCGGATAAACCAGCATTCTTGGGTCCTCCTTTCTCATTTGAGCCACTTGATCACATGTCTATCTAGCCTTAATCAAGCGTTAACTATTAACGCTTGATTAAGGCTAGATTAAGATGTGATCGACGCCTTGGAGAGAGGGAGAAGGTATCGGATTTGCTATCTAACGACACAGAAGGAGCCTTATCCTGAGTGGCAGCCTCGTGGCGTGGCGGTTAAAACACACCACCTGGAGTCTTTCAAGGAAGGTCACTTACATGAAGCCTTAGTTAATACTGAGGCATAAATCCTTACAAAAGCTCGACGATGCTCAGGATGGGACCTTTCATTCCAGGTTGCGAAATCCATTTCATGTGGGTTCGGATAGACTCCCAAACCCAAAATACCCAAATGAGTGCTGTGGGGATAACATTTCAGACAGCAGGCAACAAACCACGCACCATCTGAGTCCCATCGGGACGGCATTTCAGACAGAATCTATCAGTTTATATCCCCTTGAAAGAATCAAGGTGGCGTGTTTCAACCGCCACATTTGCTGGCTACCATCTATCCAAGACTCCTTCCTGACCTTTGAAGACCAGGCACCATCTGAGTCCCATCAGGACAGCATTTCAGACAGAATCTATCAGTTTATATCCCCTTGAAAGAATCAAGGTGGCGTGTTTTAACCGCCACATTTGCAGCCTAACATCTATCCAAGACTCATTCCTGGCCTTTGAAGGCCAGGCACCATCTGATTCCCATCAGAACAGCATTTCAGACAGAATCTATCAGTTTATATCCTCCTTGAAAGAATCAAGGTGGCGTGTTTCAACCGCCACATTTGCAGCCTACCATCTATCCAAGACTCATTCCTGGCCTTTGAAGGCCAGGCACCCGCAGCTCTATCTTTACATTTACCCAGATCATCAAAATGGCTGCGAGATGATAAATCTTTGGGATGCAAATTTCAGATCACGGCCAAATCAAGACAATGTATGAGAATGGGAGATCAAGCTGCGGTTTGCCCTGCCTTCAAAGGCAGGGAAGGAGTCTTATCCTGAGTGGCAGCCTCGTGGCGTGGCGGTTAAAACACGCCACCTGGAGTCTTTCATGGAAGGTCATTTACATGAAGCCTTAGTTAAAACTGAGGCATAAATCCATACAAAAGACGATGCGCACGATGCAGTGTTTCATTCCAGGTTGCGAAATCCATTTCATGTGGGTTCAGATAGACTCCCAAACCCAAAATAACCAAATGAGTGCTGTGGGGACGGCATTTCAGACAGCAGGCAACAAACCACGCACAAGCTGAGTCCCATCAGGACAGCATTTCAGACAGAATCTATCAGTTTATATCCCCTTGAAAGAATCAAGGTGGCGTGTTTCAACCGCCACATTTGCAGCCTACCATCTATCCAAGACTCCTTCCTGGCCTTTGAAGGCCAGGCACCCGCAGCTCTATCTTTACATTTACCCAGATTCTCAAAATGGCTGCGAGATGATAAATCTTTGGGATGCAAATTGCAGATCGCGGCCAAATCAAGACAATGTATGAGAATGGGAGATCGAGCTGCGGTTTGCCCTGCCTTCAAAGGCAGGGAAGGAGTCTTGGATAGGCGGCAACTCCAGGCGTGGTGGTTGAAACCACCACCTGGATTCTTTCAAGGAAGGGGAGGGAGATTGTGGCTACAGGAGACAAATCCTGCAACTGGACGCGGGACGCATCCAATCATGTAGTTCACCAATGGGATTCTTTTACTGGACGCGGGACGCATCCAATCCAGCAATTCACCAATCGGATTCTTTTACTGGACGCGGGACGCATCCAATCCTGTAGTTCACCAATCGGAGCAATTAGCCAATATACTCTTTATCCGTATAAATCCGTTTGATCCGCACAATCCGTGTGACTATGTGTAAATCCGTTTGATCCGCACAATCCGTGTGACTATGTGTAAATCCGTTTGATCCGCACAATCCGTGTGACTATGCTTTGGTTTACTGCACGCACCATCGGAGATGCAGATCAGGCCTTGCTGATAGCAGGATGATTTGACATCGCAATATCGTGATCCCCCTGTTTTAACTCTCATTTTTGGAGCAGGAATTGCTCAGAGTTTGCTGGAACAATGAACGATACAGGACAATCTAAAACTTATCCGCCAGATCAAAAATGAAAGTCAAAACAGTCCGGTGTATCCTGTAGGCATAAGACACTATTTCAAGATCACAAACTTGCCGCTTTGTGTGCCCTGATCTGTGCTAATCCGATAAAAATAGCAAGCGCTACTAAGCTTTGAGGTATCCAGGCTCAGCTCTGCCCCATCCAGATACTTTTCCTGAAGCAACTGGCCTTTGAGATTGAAGATTTGCACCGTGCCCCTCAATTTTCCCTCGCTTTTGAGCCTAAGCTCTTCGCCTGCAGACAGAGGATTGGGATAGACCAAGATTCTTGCTGCTGCGATCAAATCATCTTCCACCGCAATGGGAGTAGCTTCCAATTTCAGATCCGTGGGCATCATGCCTACCGTGTATTCTTTGATCAGGCTCAGCTCGTAATTCAAAAGGGATACTCTGGCATTTGATCCCCAATCCGGAATCAGAATGGCGATCATAGCCGCAGAACCGGTAAGCTCGGAGGCGCCAAAAGGCAGGGAGTTACCACCGCCATTGAGAATCTCAAAATCCAGGGCATCATAGCGATACATTTGATTTCCACCGCTATCGGCCACCCAGGCAATGTCATTTGCATCGATCCAAATGTTGCCGGGAGTGCCGCCCAGCTCAATAGTGTGAATCTTGCGATCATCCTGGGTATCGTAGATATCTATTTCTCCACCCACATTCTGCCAATTGCCTGTACAGGAAACATGTAGATAGCCTTCATGCAGACGCAGGTATTGAGGATTCAGCCCCACCTCCAAAGTATTGAGCACAGAAAAGGAAGGAAGGTCTATCACCGAAACCGAGCTACCAGCATAGTTTTCGGCATAATTTCCGGCATTGCTTACATAAAGCTTGTCATCTGCCACACACAGAGCCTCAGGAGCCGTGCCTACCTGCACACTGGCTATGAGCTCTCCGCTGGCGGCATCCATTTTGTAAACCAGACCCGTAAACAGGCCTGTGATATACAGATAGCCCTCATGCAAGATCGCATCCCAGGGATTGCTATTCACTGCCACCAAATAATTTGCCACGGTATTACCGCTGGATTTGTCTATCTTTTGGATCCTGTTATCACCGGAATTGACCGCATAAAGATAGTCCTCACCCAGCACTACTCTATTGGGCACATTACCCAAAATGCTGAAGGTATTTTGCACCTGATCGCTACTCGTATCGATCCGGCTCAAAGTGCGGGATTGTGAATTTACCACGTAAATGACGTCTGCTCCCAAAAGGCTGAGAGCCATCACCATCACTATCAAAAGCGTTGTCTTGTTTTTCATCGTTGTTCACCTCTTTTTATTGTGACTTGAGATGAACTTTTGCTAAGAACATTCCCGTTACTCCGGGGAAATTCCCATACTTGCTGGCAGGTTTCCTGGCTCACAGCGGTTTGCTCATCCAAGAGCACTGAGGCGCCTTCCCATCTATCAAGACAGTGACTCCTCAAACCTTTATGCTGCATACAGTGGCGGAGGCCGCTTCGCTTAACGAATTCCCTATTACCTTAATAGCACCATCAAGTCACGGGGCCAGTATTTCTGACATAGGAATATAGTCAAGGGCAATGTAGAATTTAGAATGTATGATGTAGAATTAATGGAGAAGGGGGGTTAATGTAGAATTTAGAATGTATGATGGAGAATTAATGGAGAATTGAGAATTGAGAATTATGGCCAGATCAAAAATGAAAGTCAAAACAGGCATCGATCGAAAGTAAACACAGGCCTGCAAAACCCAAAAAGGAGCTCCCACTGCGGGGAGCTCCATATTACATTGTTTGATTAATGAATTACTTGGCCAATACCATCTTTTTGGTAGATGTGTATTTGCCGCTGGTCATACGGTAGAAATACACGCCTGTACCCACTGTACGGCCATTCAGATCGCGGCCATCCCAGTTCACCTGGTAGTAGCCAGCTTGATTGTGACTGTTATTGAAGCTCTTGAGCAATTGGCCCTTCACGTTGTACACTTCGATAGATACATCACCCGCGTCTTTCATACTGTAACGCAGGTTTGTAGAAGGATTGAAGGGATTCGGGAAGGCAGAGAGCAGCTTGGTTTCCACAGGAATACTGGGAATCTCAGGATCATCGCCGCCGGCAGAAATGGTGACCATCAGCGGGCCATAATACTCGCTTTCACCATTCAGACTCACGCTTTCCAGCCAATAGTAATAAGTGCTTTGCGGATAAACCTGGGCATCTGTAAAGAGATAGCTGGCCTGAGTTCCATCCACATTACCATCATCCACCAAATCACGATTGATCATGATCGCAGTAGATAGCTCTTTCATTTCATTACGCAGGATATTGTATCCGGCATGATTCGTCTCGGTTTCGGCGATCCAGGCAATGTTTACATGCAGATCGGCCGTGAGCACAGCGGTGAAGCTGGAAAGCTCTACTGGCAGGGTATCCTCGAGAGTTTTGGGGAAGATAACCTTTACAGTATCGCCACCCTTTCCACTACCGGGTATGGTGAAGGATGCAGTGGTAGCAGTCCATTCTCCAGGATTATTTAGCAGTACGATGGAGCCGCCGCCAAGCTGATAGGCCAAAACCTGAGGAATGAATCCCAAGTTATGCGTGAAGGTAACCGTGACGCCTGCCAGGTTGCCACCTTCAATGCTAAACAGCAGTCTTTCACTGGTTAATGGATCTGCTGTAACACCGTAGGATACAGAAACCTGGATAACCGGATATCCACTTAAACCTGCGAAAACAACTTGAGGATTAAACGGTGTTCCACCACCAACAGTTATTTCTGGAAGCGTAACAGTGGCTGTGGCCCCTGTGGCAGTTACCTGTGCTACCTGTGTATCGGGCAACAGGATGCGGATATCGTCAAGGAATAGTCCAAACTTGTTAGCGCCGCTGTAACCATGGAAACCAAGGTAGTAGGTTCCATCGGCACCAGGAGTGAATGTAGCACTATTAGTATCATAAGACATGTTGGTTATGCTTGGGTGATCAGCGATTTCTTCTATCATTGCCGCTGGGTTTTGAGCATTGCCGAAGGCTACTTTCATTTTTTCCGTAAATGAGCTACCTTGACAATGATATTTATAGCTAACGACATATTCGATTCCAGCCTCAAGAATAATGGGAGGACTGATCAGCCAGTCATCCATTGCCATTGAACCATTGTAGCTTATTTTGGCCGCATTGCTACCACTATCACTCACATAGCCCCAAGTTATAGCATCATCATTTTCATCGTAAATCTTCCAGCCTTCTACAAGATAAGGAACATCCCAGGTTTGGATATAGGGGATATCCCGTATAGTGGCGTCGAAACCGGTGCCGGTAATAGTTACAGTCTGGTTGCCTTTACCGGAAGCAATGCCATCATTAATTGTGAGAGTGGCAGTGAAATCACCTTCGGCTATAGGAGTGAAGGCGACACTTACTTCAATGGACTCGCCGGTACCCAGTGCCACGGGAGGCTCGTTAGCATCGGTGAGCGTGAATTGATCAAGGTCTCCAGTGAGGCTTATACTCTGGACATTCATAGTTCCACCACCTTGATTGCTGATGGTGAAGGTCTGGCTGGCTGAAGTACCAACGCTCACCGTGCCAAAAGCCTTCTCGGTAGGATCGATAGCGAAGATGGGCTCGGTGGGCAGGGGCACAGCCGTTAGGCTGATGTCGTCAAGGTTGATGGGTGGATTCGTTCCAACACTACCGTCGTTCCTCCAGGAGAAAACCAGACGTTTAACCGCTCCGGAAAGAGTTCCAGGTAAGATTATGGTCTCTGCTGTCCAGTCTGGATGCACGCTGTAATTGGGCAATCCCACCAGGCCAGATGTGAGTTGCGTACCCGCGACAGGGGTGACACTGGTATCTACCAGGTAAACCCTCATTCTATCAAAGCTTGATTCTCCTACACATATCCATTGAAAGGAAAGCGGGAATTCCAAGCAGTCAGAATTAAAGGCAATATCACGGTAAATATGAGTAACCGAAGCAGAGTTATTAGTATAGGCATTGTTCACACCGCTATCGTTTGACACGTAGGCTGAGGATGTGCCTTCATAAGGATCTGCAATACCAACATACCAAGCATTGGTCTGGGTTCCATTCTCGATTGCCCAGCTTCCCTGACCGCCTTCCCAATCTTCAGTAAGAGGTAGAGTGGCGGGAATCTGAGAAGTATTGAAGGTGGAGGGACCAGCCCATGCGCTTTCATCTTCACCAATAACTGCCCGGGCATACCAGTCATAACTTGTCAAGGGGCTGAGGCCTGTCAGAGAATAAGGATTGGTTGTGACTCCGCTTTCCAGCGTGCCTCCTGTTTCCACATCAAATCCCACGGGTCCATACTTTATATCCCATTCTGTTGCGGCTGGGGTGTTGTTTTCAGTCCAGCCCAAGTCCGCAGAATCACCATCAATATTGCTGGTTGTAAGAGCAGTAGGTGCTAATACAGCAGGATACTCCTCAAAGGTGATGTTCAGCACGAAGTAAACATTAGCAGGTGTAGGCCAATTGTCCA
>Ga0265295_1001978_pt1 | contig 34108 bp, 31 predicted proteins | sample Munlansysbiofilm_FD_192503 | JGI IMG/M metagenome (GOLD analysis project Ga0265295, IMG submission 192503) | Leachate microbial communities from a municipal landfill in Southern Ontario, Canada - Methane capture system biofilm | ecosystem: Engineered > Solid waste > Landfill > Unclassified ... | reverse complement strand
TAGATATTTAAGTTTCAGGGCAGCCTGACAGGCCAGATTATTTGTTGATTTCGGATTTCGGATTTCGACCCTGCCCGACTGAACAGCTCAATGCTGATTAATAGGTACTCTTTTGTCGGTCAGGCAGGTTTAGGTTTTTAGCTTCTAATTAACGCTGATTTTCTTATAGCTAATTTTTAATTAAAATCTCAACACCTCAACAAATCAACAAATCAACAAATCAACCGATTACTGATCACACATCAACACATCAACACATCAGCTTTTAATTACCTTTGCGGCGTTTATTATTGATTATGAAAAAAACACTCGTTACAATACTTGCATCCCTTGGCAGGCAGTTCCTTTTTTGGTTGCTGATGTTTGCTGCTGCCCGTACTATTTTTTTGCTCTATAACCTAAATCTGTTGAGGGTAGAGGGAATCGCATTCGGGAGTGCCATGGCTTCCTATTGGCACGCTATTCCTCTGGATATTGCCACGGCAGGATACTTTATGATTTTTCCCTTGTTGCTAACGCTGATTCAGACGCTTTACAGCCCACGCTGGATAAATACAGTGAATAAAGCATACACCCTGCTGGCCATTGTTTTATATACTTTACTGGTATCGGCTGAGCTGGGGATTTATCCGGAATGGAAAACCAAAATGCCTTTTAAGGCTTTTAATTACATGTCGCACCCCACCGAAGTATATGACACCGTGGCTACGAGCATTTTTTTTACGCTTATTATATTCTGGCTGATATTTGCCGGGATCTCCTACTGGGGTTATAAAAGAATCTTTTACAGGGATTTGGTTCACGTCTCCCGATCAATAATTGTTACACTGATTATATTAATAGTTATTACACCTTTAATGTTCATTGGTATAAGAGGGGGGGTACAGCCTATACCTATCAATCAAAGCAAATCCTATTATTCTACCCACAATATTTTAAATCTGGCAGCAGTCAACTCCGGTTTTAATCTGATGATTAGCGCGATTGAGAATTACAAAAACCTGGGTCACAATCCTTTCGCTTTTTACCCTGAAGCACAGGCTGAAGAAAGGGTAACCCAGCTTTTTTATACACCTCAGGATACAACCACACTTTTTCTTACAACCCAGCAGCCGAATATTGTGCTCTTAATCCTCGAAAGCTGGTCAGCCGATCTTATTGAATCGCTTGGTGGTGAACCTGGTATAACCCCTGAATTTCATGAACTCGAAAACCAGGGCATACTTTTTACCAGACTCTGGGCTACCGGTCCGCGGAGTGAACAGGCTATGGGCAGTATTTTTGCCGGCTTCCCGGCTCATCCCATATCTTCTGTTACGGTACAGCCTGAAAAATTTGCCAAAGTGCCAACCATCACCTCCAAACTTATTGAAAAGGGTTATCATACCTCGTTTTATTTCGGAGGCCAGCTTATGTATGGTAATATTAAAGGCTTTGTACTTTACAATGGCTTTGAAAAAGTAACTGAAGGCGCCGATTTTAAAAATAAGGTAATCAGAGGCAAATTGGGTGTACATGATGAGTTTGTTTTAAGCAGACAACTTGCTGACCTGAATAGTGAAAAACAACCTTTCTTCTCCGCACTATTCACCCTGAGCTCCCATGCACCATATGATCAACCCATGGAAGAGGTACTCAACTGGGGCGAAAACGAACAACCCTATATCAACTCCGCTCATTATACCGATCGCTGTCTGGGCAATTACTTCAGAGAAGCACGCCAACAGCCCTGGTTTAAAAATACACTGTTTATTGTAGTAGCTGATCATAGTCACAATTCTTATCGCAACTGGTCGTTTACCACCCCGGCATACCACAAAATCCCGCTGCTTTTCTATGGAGAGGTAATTAAAGAGGAATTCAGGGGAAAGCAGATTTCGCGCCTGAGCAACCAGTCTGATCTGGCGGCAACCCTCATGCATCAGTTAGGACTGAGCGCGTCAGAGTTTAAATGGAGCCGTAATCTGTTAAATCCTTACTCTCCCGAATTTGCATACTTTTCCTTTGAAGAAGGCCTGGGATTTGTAGTCCCCGAAGGCCATTTTGTATATGATGCACGTATTGATCATTTCAATGAATTGTCTCTTCCCGAACCCCAAAAGGAGGGGGTAATAGAAACCGGTAAATCATATCTGCAAGTACTTTTTCAGGATTATATGGATTTATAATTGCGATGAAGTTGCCTCGTCCAAAGTCTTATTTTTGTCTCCTCAGTACAAAAGTTTAATCCTTAATTTGTTGCCTTTTTATCCTGATAGTGGCTGGAGACATTAAAAAATCAGGATTGTTTCCGAACTAAACTTATTAATCGTAATTTTGCTTAGATTTTACTAAAAAAGGGGGTTACCTTAAGTGTTGTTTCATATTAACTCATTGAACATGTGATCCGGGGAAATATTAATGTCCTTACTTACATAGTTTTCCGGTTTAGCCTGGTCAAGAAGGAAAGAAATGTTTTGTCATACCCATTCCATCATTACCAATGAAAAATAAGTTTTCCAATAAAATTAGGGCATATCTGGAGAATAAAAGCATTACCTGGCAAATGACCAATGCTATGCTGGTACTTTCATTTTTTTTGCTGATTATTACCGGCATTATATGGACCAATATAAAATCCAAAGAATTTAAGCAGGATAAAGCCCGACTGCAGTCAGCGTATATCGAAAGTCAGAAACAACTGGTTCAAACAGAGGTTAACCGGGCAATGGCTTATATCAGATACCGTCGTTCTTTAACCATAGAACAAATGAAAACCCAGTTAAAGGTCAGGGTTGACGGTGCGTGGCAAATAGCAAACAATATTTATCTTGAAAATCGTAACCATAAACCGGCTGCTGAGATTCAACAAATGATTAAGGATGCCATCAGGCCCATGCGTTTTGCCAATGAACGCGGAGATGTCTTTATTTATACTGTTGAGGGGGTCTCGGTGATGCTTCCGCGTAACCGCGATATGGAAGGGGTTCCCAGTCTTCAACATCTGGATAATAGCGGCAATTATGTTGTGCGAAATGAGGTGGACCTGCTGCACATGATCGACAATGGCTTTATTGATTATCATATTTCCAATCAAAACAAACCCGGAGACTCAGTACTGTTAAAAAGCACCTATGTTCTTAAATTTGAACCTTTTGGATGGTATCTGGGCTCAAAAGATTACCTTGAAGATTATGATCAGGAATTGAGGGCTGAAATTCTTGACTGGCTTTCGCAAGTCAGGTATGGAGAAGACGGGTATATTTTTGTAAATACGGATAAAGGGAAAGGATTGGTTTACGATGGTCGTAAAATGATTGAACCCATTGACATATATAACAGCCGTAAACCCGATTGGATTGAGACTTACAAGATGCAGCAGAAGATTTATAATACCACCCGTAAAGGTTTTATAAACTATGAATTCAGATTACTGGCATCAGATAATATAGAAACCAAAACTTCATATGTAAGTAGTTTACAGGATTGGGGATGGATTGTAGGGGCAGGATTTTATAATAGTACGGTAGCTCCGCAAATTGCTTTAATGGAACAACAATACACTCAGCTAAGACGTCAGACTTTCGTCATAATAATATTCATATTACTGTTGATTTTCAGTATTATTTTTCTAATGTCCAGGTGGTTCTCCAGACGACTAATTCGTGGCTTTTCAAACTTTAACCTGCATTTTCGCAATGCCAGTCTGTCGGGTTCCGAAATGAACCCTTCAGATTTCAATTCCCTTGAGTTTAAAGAACTGGCAAAATCTTTTAACACGGTGGCTGTCGAACTCAATCAGGCCCGTAAGCAATTGATTAAAGAGCAATCGCTTTTACGATCCTTAATTGATTCGAGTCCGGACCTCATCTTTTTTAAAGATGCCGAAAGTAATTTTGTGGGTTGTAATAAGGCATTTTCCGATTATATTGGCATTCCCGAAGAAGAGCTTGTGGGTAAAAACGACAATCATTTCTTCCCTTTCGAACTGGCTGAACAGTATAATCGGAGCGATGAGGATTTGCTAAAAACAGGTATGGCCGTCCGCAACGAACAATGGATAGTGAAATCAAATGGTATTCGGCAGCTTATGGATACGGTTAAGGTATTGAATCGCGATAAAGATGGAAATATCATTGGCATTTTAGGCGTTAGCCGCGATATTACCGACCGGGAAATCATACAGCAAAACTATAAAAAGGCCAAAGAAAAAGCTGAGGAAGCGGATCGGTTAAAAACTTCTTTCCTGGCCAACATGAGTCATGAAATCCGCACGCCATTAAACTCTATCATTGGTTTTTCCGGCTTACTCAGTGAGGCTGATGTAAACAAAGAGGATAGGGCCGAATTTATCAAACACATCAATCAGGGAAGTGAATCATTACTCAATCTGATTGATGATATTATTGATATCGCAAAAATTGAAGCTGGTCAACTTGCGGTTTCTATTGAAAAATGCGACCTGAGAGTGATGATGGACGAGCTGAATGCGGGTACGGTTGAACTCATTAAGAAAAGAGAAAAGACAAACGTTACGCTCCATCACACCACCCGATTGCCTTCAGCTTCGCAAATTATTTATACCGATCCGTTCAGATTAAAGCAGGTAATCTCGAATCTGCTGGTAAATGCAGTAAAATTTACAGATAAGGGAGAAATAGAGTTTGGAGCTTATGAACAGCATGGTTCACTTCATTTTTATGTTAAGGATACGGGTATCGGTATCTCGGGGGATCGCCAACAGTTGATTTTTGAGCGGTTCATGCAGGAGCATAAATCAGGCGCGCATCATCAGGGAGGTACAGGACTTGGCCTGGCCATTTCGAAGCATATTGTTGAACTACTCGGGGGAGAAATAAGTCTTGAATCCGAATTGGGAAAAGGCTCCACATTCTCATTCTCGATTCCCTTTACACCGGTAAATACTGAAGATAATCAGGGCAAAATCGTACATGAGAATATCCGCATTACCCAAAACTGGGAACACAAAACTATGCTTGTGGTCGAAGATGTTGACTCTAATTACAACTATATTAATGCAGCGTTATCTCGAACCGGTATTAATCTGCTACGCGCACGAAATGGCAAAGAAGGTGCTGCCCTTTGCAAAGAACGTAATGACATCAACATCGTACTCATGGACGTGGGAGTTCCGACGAAGGATGGTTATGATGCCCTGCGGACCATTAAAAAATTTAGTCCCACCCTGCCGGTAGTGGCTCAAACGTCTTATTCACGTCAATCCGGCTTGACTGATGCAGGTTTTGATGATGTAATACCCAAACCAGTTAAGCTGGTTCAGCTCATTAATATTATGAATGCATGGATAAAATAAAAGCGTGCATCTTTATAAAAAATGCACGCTTTATATTAAAAATTTTGAAACTTACTTAGGCTCGTAATGGCAGTTTTTGGGTGAGTGAATGCGCTCTTCTTTCTTTAATTTCTTAATGGCATGGTCCACCTCCTTTTTGTCCAGTCCGCATTACTGAGCAATTTCAGCACTTTTCAGCGGCTTGCCAGCTGATTTAAGCGTCTGGAGAATCATTTCAGTTGTTTCCATACTTAACTATTTATTCCAGTGAATGAACTACGATGCCACTACGCAACTTTGGCTCAAACCAGGTCGTTTTGGGTGGCATAATATTTCCGGTATCGGCAATGTGAATCAATTGGTCCAGCGAAACCGGATACAGGGCAATGGCCACTGCCATTTCACCACTGTCAACCCTGCGCTTTAATTCACCCAGTCCACGGATTCCACCAACAAAGTCAATTCTGTTGGAGGTTCTTAGGTCGGTAATACCGAGAATCTTATCCAGCACCAGGTCTGACAGTACCGTTACATCAAGCACACCAATAGGATCGTTATCATTGTAAGTGCCTGGTTTTGCAGTTAAACTGTACCATCTTCCTTCTATATACATGCTGAAAGTGTGAAGCGCGTCGGGTTTGTAAATCTCTGTGCCCATATCTTTAATTTCGAACACTTCTCCAAGCTTCCCGAAGAATTCTGCCTTGCTCAGTCCGTTGAGGTCTTTAACCACCCGGTTGTAATCAATAATAGTTAGTTGATTAGAGGGGAAATGTACTGCAAGAAAGAAATTGTACTCCTCATTACCGGTATGATTCGGATTGTTCTTTCTTTTTTCATTGCCAACCAGAGCGGCGGCAGCTGTTCTGTGGTGTCCGTCGGCCACGTAGGTATATGGTATCTTTTCGAAGAGTGTAACCAATTGCTGAATAATTCCGGTATCGCGGATTACCCAGAAATGATGACCGAACCCGTCATCGGCGGTAAAATCATATTCCGGCTTGTGATTATTCACAAACGCCTCGATTATCCTGTCAATTTCAGCAACTGCCGGATAGGTAAAGAAAACCGGTTCCATGTTGGCATTGGTAATCCTTACATGTTTCATGCGGTCTTCTTCCTTATCCTTGCGGGTAAGTTCATGTTTTTTAATGACGCCATTCATGTAATCCTCAACAGCAGCGCAACCTACAATACCATACTGGGTTTTGTTATTCATGGTCTGTGCATAGATGTAGAGGTAAGGAACTTCGTCCTGCTTTAGCCATCCGTTTTTTATAAATTTACCCAGATTTTCAAGTGCTTTATTGTAAACCTGTTCATCGTGCTCATCAATTTCTACCGGCAGATCAATCTCAGGTTTAATAATGTGGAGTAAAGAATAGTCATTTCCGGCTGCTTCCAGCCTGGCTTCCTTTGAATTGAGCACATCGTAAGGGCGGGAGGCTACCCTGGCAGCGATTTCCTGAGGTGGGCGAAGTCCTTTGAATGGTTTAAGAATGGCCATAATAGCTTAATTTTTAAAGTGGATTAATGGGAAAGTTTGAAAAATAAAAAACCGTTGATAAGATGATTTCCATTCATCCCATCACTACGGCGAGGCAAAAGTATAACTTAAATTGTAATTAGGGCATTGGCTATTGAAAATATTAATATCAGCCGTTCTTCTGAGACTAGTCAGGGTCTTCGTTGCTCATATCACTTGCCCGTTGCAGGGAACCTATCAATGCGCCAATCATTTTGGTCATTTCCATGAGTTGCCCTCTTGATTCATCTATATCCGATGGCTTCATATAGTCGAGCTTGTGGGCAAGAGTGGTATATACCACGCATTCGCGCACCGCACTTTTAGCCATCTTCAGGTAATAAATAAACTGGCTTTTATTCCGGGCCGACCCTTCGGAGATGTTCAGCGCAATGGCCTGAGCCGATAGCTGAAAACGTGACGCTATTCCTGCTGCGCTGTGGTCAGGAAACAACTGTGCCTGCCGGGTAACCCATTCAATGTAATCAAGGGATTTGTGGTAAATCCTTAAGTCTTCAAATCTGAAAAAGGTTATTGCTTTGTCGAGTTCTGCATCCATGTTTTGGTGTGTTGGTTTGGATTTGGTTGTGTTATAGTAGTTATCTCAGTATAATAAAATGGCGTTACCGCCTTTGTGTATATAAAGTCGGTAACGCCTCTAATGGTTATTTATTAACCTGATAAGTTTTATCTCCCGTTTTAAAGAACTGTACAATCTGATTAGCAGCAGCTAGTCCGGCATTAATATTGGCTTCTGAGGTCTGGGCACCCATCTTTTTCGGGGTAAAAAAGCACCTGCCTTCATAATTGGTCTTTATCTCTTCGCTGCAGCCCGGTGCAATGTCGCTGATATATTTAAAATCAGCACGTTCTTTGAACATCTTAAGCAAACCTTCCTCATCAATCACCTCTTTACGTGCAGTGTTCACAAGCGTGGCACCCTTAGGCATTTTTGAAAGAATTTCAAACCCGATGGAGTTTTTGGTCTGTGCGTTGGCCGGAATGTGCAATGATACAAACTGGCATTTGCTGTAAAGCTCATCAATGCTGTTTACCGGAATTACCCCGTCTTTTTCCATGTCTTCTGCTTTTACGTAAGGATCAAATGCATAAATATCCATACCAAAGCCTTTCCCTATTTTAGCAACATATTTACCCACATTGCCATAGGCATGGATGCCCAACGATTTACCCCTGAGCTCAGTACCCGAAGTACCAATAAAACCATTGCGGGAAACATAAACCATCATACCAAAAACCAGTTCAGCCACCGCGTTTGAATTCTGACCCGGGGTATTCATGGCCACGATATTTTTCTCCGTAGCAGCAGCAAGGTCAATGTTATCAAAACCTGCTCCGGCCCTTACTACAATTTCAAGCTTACCTGCCGCTTCAATTACTTCGCGATCCACATTATCACTGCGGATAATCATGGCGTTAGCCGATTTAGTTGCCTCAAGCAGCTCTGCATGACTGGTGTATTTTTCAAGCAGCTTCAGTTCATATCCGGCATTTTCCACAATTTTTCTGATGCCATCAACGGCAGCCTTAGCAAAAGGTTTGTCTGTAGCAATGAGTACTGTTTTCATTAGTTTAAATTTAAAAGTTAGTGATGTTTATAGTTTTTTAAACAAATTTTATTTTTAGCGTTTTGATTGCGATTTCTTCTGGCTATAGCATACCAAAATTTTCTATAAAAGTATAAAGTAATTCAATCCAAACAAACTTTTAAAGAAAAATATGTGCGTTAATGACCAAAATAGCGTTGCATTGTACGAAAACGGACAGTTCTGTGTAATAATTTTTAACCTTTCCGACTGCTTGCATAGGCTTTCAGACCGTATATCATCTCTTTATCCAATATTTTAACTTTAGTTGAATTATTGATAATTACTTTGCAGGCCAGTTCAAAAAATACAGCCATCTGTATGACCTCCATCAATGAGGCACCCATGGCAATCTGCCCGTGATTGCTCATTTGAATCATGCAAATGTTTGTGGGCAGGTGCTTTACCGCTTCTGCGAGCTCCATACTGCCGGGCGGCAGGTAGGGGAGGGTGGCCACTTCGCCAACATACAGGGGGATTTCGATGATTACATTGTAGTCCGGAATAATATCCGCACAGCAAAGCGACGTGGCTGCCTCAGATTGAAAATGTAATACCGTATTGATTTCAGGCCGCTGCTGCATAATGCTCAGATGCAGCGGCAATTCTCCGGTGGGGCGAATACCGTTCATTGATTTCCCGTTTTCCAGATTTACCACTGCCACCTGCTCCCGACGGATCGTGCTGAGCCAGCTTCCGGTTCCCGAAACCAGCATGGTGTTGTTACCAAGTCGCTGAGAGAGATTACCGCTGCTGCATTGGTTCAGCTTATATTCTCCGGCCTGATGGGCCCAGTGGATAAAATCCTCCATCATATCGTAATTTTTATTGGGCAAATTTGAGACTGATTTCATCGGCAAATATCCAGGTTTTATTTCCACTTCCGGGATGCCAGTCGGGGCAGGGCCCTGCATTCCGGGCTTTAATCTTCAGATAGCGCTCATTCAGGCCACCGGCAGCAAGGTTAAATTCATGTATTACAATCCCCTGCTGTGTTTGAGGTATCGGATTCTTACTTCGTCCCACAAAGGTGAAGTTTTCACCGTCGGAGGATTTCCACAATTCAACCTCAGCCGGCATAAAAATCCAGGACCGCTCATCCTGCAAAAACCTCAGGCTTACACTATCCGCTGTTTCATTATTTTTGATGTAGATGATTGCGTCCAGGTCGGTACCCTCATAACCCTGCCATCCGCCAAGTCTGAAGTCAGTGCTGCCTTTTAGTCCATCAATCAGGTTGTTTGGGCCGCTACCCGAATATTGAGACGCATAGTCAGACAACAACTGAAGTTCAAGAAAATCAGGCATTTTGGTATATACAGCCGTTTGAATTTCTGAAGGCGGAAAACCTTCTGCATAGGATCGGAATTTTAAATGAGTGGTTTCAGTAAAGGATAACGGATGTTCAAACTTCAATGATTTCCGGTCAGGCTCAGCGCCGTTCAGGGTGTAGTAGATATCAGCGCCATCCATGCCGGCCATATTTACGAATACTTCCTTTTGAAAAGTGGGTGTTGAAATGCTGACATAGGGTGCCGGTTGAATCAGCCCCTGATTTATGCCGGTGTTGGGCTCATTTCCCGGGCCTGTGCCAAATAACTTATTGGGGGTTGAACTCATTTCCACTTCCAGCAGCCCCCCGTTCATAATGTCAGCGTGCTCAATAAATCCCTTGTTATAGGTCTCTTCATTGAGCCGGGCTTTGCCAATGTACCTATTTTTGTCTGACAATTCCCTGGCTTTAATGGTAAAGGTTTTTCCATTTTCCAGCCGGATAGCCGCCTCTTCAAATTGGGGCGAGCCAATGGCATATTGGGTTGAGCCGGGACATACCGCATAAAATCCCAAAGCGGAAAATACTGCCCAGGCCGACATTTGTCCACAATCTTCATTCCCGATAAGTCCATCCGGCTGGTTCTTGTATAATGATTTCATAATATTATTCACTATGTATTGCGTCCTCCACGGTTGTCCGCAATAATTATACAGGTAGGCAATATGATGGCTTGGCTCGTTGCCGTGGGCATATTGGCCAATCAGTCCGGTAATATCCGACTGATCCCTTCCTGTGGTGACAGAGGGGGCATTAAAAAGATCGTCCAGCTTTTTAGCCAGTGCATCCTTACCATGCATCAGTCTGGCAAAGCCATCCATATCATGGGGAACATAAAAACTGTATTGCCAGGCATTGGCTTCTGTGTAGTTAAAATTCACTTCTGCAGCGTCAAAAGGCGTAAACCAGCCTCCGTTGTGTCGCGCCCGCATAAATTGAGTCTGTGGATCAAAAACATGCTTGTAGGATTGTGCCCGTTTCAGGTATTCATCCTGGAGTTTAATTTTGCCCATTCCGCCGGCCATTTGAGCGATGCACCAATCATCATAGGCATATTCCAGGGTTTTTGAAACGGATTCCGCCTCATCTCCCGCCGGTATGTATCCCAACCTGCGATATGAATCCAATCCGAAATGATTGGCGGAAGCACTGTGCACCATGGCCGATAAGGCTTTTTCTTCATTGTAATCCCGGATACCTTTTATCCAGGCATCGGCAATTACCGGCACCGCATGGTAACCAATCATACACCAGGTTTCGTTGGCTGCCAGCTCCCAAACAGGCAACATCCCCCCTTGCTCATATTGATTGATAAATGTCTGGATAAATTCACCGGTACGCTCCTGATCTATTATGGTAAACAGCGGATGCAACGCCCGATAGGTGTCCCACAGCGAGAAAACCGTGTAATATCCGCTTTCAGCAGGGGAGAGGGTATGCGTTTTAAAGTCCCGGCCCAGATATTCACCATTTACATCATAATAAGTGTTGGGAGCAACCATAGTATGATACAGCGCAGTGTAAAAGATGGTTTTGGCTGCTTCATCTTTGCCTGAAACCTGAATTTTGCTCAACTCTTTATTCCATGACCCTCTGGCCAGGCTGCGGGTTTCCTGAAAATCCCAGTCCCGGATTTCTGTTTCCAGATTTTTTCGTGCATTCGCAGCGCTTACAGCGGAAATGCCCACTTTTACCAGAACTGCATCATCGCCATCTTCAAAATACAGCCCTGCTTTGATGTTTTTACTTTTGTTGATGCTACTTCCCTTAACCAAAACATCATTGGAATAAAACAATGCCTTTTTTACCGCTTTCGAAAACCGGGCAACAAAATAAACGCTTTGTTTGCGCGCCCATCCGGTAGATTCGCGGTATCCTTCAATTTCATTATCATTTACCAGATTAATCCACGAGTCGGTTACCATATCACGATGTTTCAAATCAATGAGGATTGCCCGATTTTCTTTTTGTGAATAGGTATATTGATGAAAACCAACCCGGGTAGTAGCCGTTAATTCAACATCAATATTATCTTTCAGCAATTTTACCTTATAATATCCAGCTTCAGCCTGTTCGTCCCCGTGTTTAAAGGCAGATCGATAGCCAGGTTTTTCATCATAACCATTGTTCAGATTAATTTCGCCAGTAAAAGGCATCAGTAAAATATCGCAATAATCCGGTACGCCGGTGCCGCTCAGGTGGGTATGGCTGAATCCATAGATGTATTCGTCACTGTAATGGTAGCCGCTGCAGCCATCCCATCCTTCCAGGCGGGTATCAGGGCTCAACTGAACCATGCCAAAGGGTACTGTAACTCCCGGGAACGTATGTCCATGCCCGCCGGTACCAATAAAGGGATTTACATAATCGGCCGGCTGCTGTTGGGCCTGCCCGGAGAATACCAGAAAACTTATTGCTAAAAAAAATAAAATGCTGAACAAATTTGTAATACCTTTCATAATGCAGTAGTCTAAGAAGGAGTGCTTTTGATGTTCCAAATCTACTCCATTTTAACGAATACCTGAATAGATAACTCCATCATTATTATTTTTAGCGTGTAAGATAATGCGGATTTTATTATTTTTGGTCTTTCTTAAATCCTGAAACTTATGAAAAAGTCACTTTTGATATTGATTTGTCTGATGTCAATGGGTATGTTATATGCTCAACCCTGGTTCGACGCCGGCTTAAAAGGGGGCATAGGTACTTCTATGATGTATAACAATCAAATATTTGACAATCAGGAGGTTGTGCATAAGTTTAAACCCGGCTATACCGTTGGGGCTAAGTTGGGATTTAATTTTATTCAGGAACATCAAATAACTTTTGATGTAATGAAATCGCAATTCAGCCAGGCTTTTACCTATCGTCCCGAAGGTTGGTCTGCTTCAACGGATGCGGTTCGCGAATTTACCATCGATGGACTTGATCTGCTGTTGATGTATCGGACAAACAGGAATGGTACCTATTTTGAAATCGGCCCGCAGTGGTCCACCTATTCTAAAGTGAAATATTCAGATGAAGGCGACGATTTTATTTCGCCCACAGCCCCAGCTGACTTGGTTAACTCAAGTAACTTTGGTGTCACCGCAGGATTTGGTGGTTACATATTTGGTACCGATAACTTCGGTGTAGCTACGGGATTAAGGTTCAACTATATGATCAGCGATCTGGCCTCAGCCACCGGGCAGGATAAAAATTTCCCCATTTTCACCAACCGCGACTCCAACCCAACCCACAATCTGAGTGTGATGTTCGTAATTGAAGTCAATTACGATTTTGGCTATCTCGTAAGTCCTAAATGTGGTACCAGGGGTAAATTATTTGTTTTTTAAACGATTGCTTTTTTACTTTCCAGGCAGCGCCATCTCTACAATTACCGGCAGGTGGTCTGACCAGTAAATGCCTGTTCCCCTGAAGTCATAGATGGTGCTTGAACCTACTTTAAAATCCCAGGTGGCAAAAATAAAATCAATGGGTGAAGATGGTTTATAATCAGGATCAAATTCTACAAAAGAAACTTCCGGACCTGATTTCCTGCATCCGTCCCTTTCACGGGTATCGCCCATGGTAACTTCATTTTCCGGATAGGTAAGTATCCGATACACCCGGTGTTTGCTGTTTACATTAAAATCACCCATCAGTATTGCCGGCAGATGCCCCGCCAGTTCCCCCAGTTTGTCCTTGATAAGTATGGCGCTGTTTATGCGCGCTGTATCACCCATATGGTCAAAATGGGTATTCATCACAAAAAAATGTTTACCGTTTTTCTTCTGTTCAAATTCAGCCCAGGTAGCTATGCGGTTGCAGGCAGCATCCCAGCCCCGGCTACCGGCTATATCAGGGGTTTCCGATAGCCAAAAGGTGCCACTTCGTACCAGCCTGAGGTTATTTGTATTATAATACAGCGCATTGTACTCGCCCCCTTTAGCTCCATCATCCCGTCCTACGCCAATAACTTTATAACCTTTGGTTTTACATTTTATCTGCTTCACCTGATGGTGCATCGCTTCCTGCACACCCAAAACATCGGGTTGCTGTTGCATAATGAACGAGGCCAACGGTTTACTTCGGTATTTCCATTGATGCCCGCCATCTGAAGCTACGTCAAGCCTGATGTTCCAGGTCATTATTTTAATACTGTCGGCCTGTTGTGCCTTAATGCAAGGACCCGAAAGTAAAAATCCCGACAAAAAGTACAAATGAAACAATAGTCTGTGTATTTTCATGGTGTTATCGCTTAAGATTTCTGTAAATCAAATTCCTTGGCAATCTCGCATAAAGCTGCTACTTGTGAGGCACTGGTAACTTTTATAGCATTTGAGGAAAGTCCGGGATCACCAAAATGCAACAATTTGTTCTGATGTTTCATACTACTTTCCTTAACTACCGAAGCGGAGGCATGGAATTCATGGGCTCCGGTGTATTCAATCAGGCGGAGCAAATTCTCTGGATTTATACCTGAACCAGGCATAATGCTTAACTTTCCGACAGCAGCATCAACCAGTCCTTTCAAGATGCCCATTCCCTCCATGGCAGTTACTGCACCCCCTGAGGTTAGAATGCGATCACAACCCAACCCCATCACTGAATCCAAAGCCTCAAAGAGATTGGGAGTACTATCAAAAGCCCGGTGGAAGGTTACCTGCATGGGGTGCGCCATATCAATCACCACCTGCATGCGGCAGGTGTCCACTTTACCGTCGCGGTTAAGCATACCGGTTACAATACCATTTGCCCCAAGTGCTTTGGCTGCAAATACATCGGCTTTCATCACCTGAAACTCCCGTTGATCATAATGAAAGTCACCGGCTCTTGGTCGGATAAGTACATTTACCGGAGTAGACGAAGCTTTAATAACTGCTTCCATCAAACCATGCGATGGCGTTAACCCGCCCAGGGGCAGGGCACTGCATAATTCAAGGCGATGAGCCCCGGCACTTATAGCCGCAAGTGCGCACACCATAGAGCCGGTACAAATTTCAATAACTGTCCTCATTTAAACTTAAAATTTCGCACGAATATATCAAATCTTTTTTTCTTTCTGATGTTTAAAATCCCATCATCTGAAAAATTTTATTCAAATCCTCAATCCGCCTGAGGCGGAGGAACGACGATTCGGGGCTCAAATCCTCAAATCAAAAAACCGGTCGCCCTACCCCAGGAAAACCTAACAGGTTGGAAGAAAACCTGTTAGGTTGCTTACCCAAAACGACTCAACGACTCAATAAATCAACAACTCAACAAATCTTGAGCGTAGCGAAATCCCGAGAGCGCAGCGCTTCGGGAAACAACTCAACAAATCACCCATTACTTATTCTTAGCCAAAAAGTTTTCAAAAAAGAAAATTAACATTTCAGATTAACATACCTTTGCCGGGGTGAAAAAATATGGTTAATATTGTCATCAAAACTTAAATTTAGCCTTTGAAGGATAAAGTCGTTATTATAACCGGAGGATCAAGTGGAATTGGTCTGGCCATGGCGCACGAATTTGGCAGATTAAAAGCTAAGGTAGTCATCTCGGCGCGCAATGCTGTCCGACTGGCTGAGGCAGCCTCTGAACTTCGCTGGCAAAAGATTGAGGTACTCGAAATTGTTGCCGATGTCAGTCGCGAAGAAGACTGTCGGGCTATAATTGATAAAACAGTAGAAACTTTTGGCCGTATTGATGTATTGATTAACAATGCCGGTATTTCCATGCGATCTGCGTTTAAAGATACCGATTTAAAAGTCATCCGCTCCCTGATGGAGATTAACTTCTGGGGAACCGTTTATTGCACCAAATTTGCCCTTCCTTATCTGCTCGAAACCAAGGGTTCGGTAGTGGGGATTATTTCCGTAGCCGGTTATATTGGCTTACCGGGTCGAACCGGATATTCAGCCTCTAAATTTGCTATCAGAGGTTTCCTTGATACGCTCAGGTGCGAAAATGAAAAAACCGGTTTACACGTATTGCTGGCTGCGCCCGGTTTTACCGCTACCAATATCCGCAAAGTAGCACTGCTCGGCGATGGATCATTTCAAGGAAAAACACCCCGGAATGAAAATAAAATGATGTCTGCCGAAAAAGCCGCTCGCAAAATTACACGGGCAATCATCAGAAGAAAAAAGGTATTGGTACTTACTTTTTTAGAAGGAAAACTGGCCATATTTCTCAACCGGTTTATACCAGGAACAGTCAGTCACCTGACCTATAATCATATGGCCAAAGAACCCGAATCTCCCTTAAAAAATTAACGAACCTTAAACAATTATACCCATGGAAAAAATTAAAATGGAAATACAACTGCTCGAAGGGCTGGATAGCCTTAAATTCGGAGATCTGCCTGTTGCCGTTGAAAACACCCTCGGTAAACCGGAGGAGATAGAAAATGTTGGTGAAGAAGGTGATGAAGATCTGGATACCATTATCTGGAATTACGATGAGCTGGGTATTACCGTATTTTTTGAAGGCAAGAACAATCATGTACTTTCCTGTTTTGAAACAGACCATGAAAATACTACACTTTTTGGAAAGAAAGTATTCGGCATGAATGAGGCGGAAATCATTGATCTCATGAAATCTGAAGGCTTTACACATATAGACTCAGGAGATGAAGAGTGGGGCGAAAAAAGAGTCTCATTTGATGAAGCACTTATAGACTTCTATTTTCACAATAACGAATTGGTTACCGTTAACTGGGGTGTTTTTGTTAACGAAGATGGTGAGATCGAAGAGTTTGATGATTTTGAGGACGACGAATAACCTTATTTGAGTTTGGCCCGGGGATGGTATTTTAGAATACTTTGCCTGATGAATTCCCGGTTTAGATGGGTGTAGATTTCAGTAGTGGTGATGGAAGCGTGACCAAGCATTTCCTGAACTGCCCTGAGGTCTGCACCTTTTTCTATTAAATGGGTGGCAAACGAATGTCTGAAGGTATGAGGGCTTATCTGCTTGTTAAGTCCTGCAATGATTGCCTGCTGTTTAATTATGTGAAATATCATGGCCCGGGTTAGTTTCTGTCCACGGTTATTTAAAAAAACTACATCTTCGCTGCCCCGCCTGATTTCCTGATGTACCCTGACCTGATCAATATATTGTTTAAGTTGTTTCTCAGCGATTTTTCCCAACGGTATCGCCCTTTGCTTATTGCCTTTGCCCGTTACCACAATAAAACCATCCTCCCAGCGAATATCAGACAATTTCAAATTTATCAGCTCCGACACACGCAACCCGCAACCATAGAGCAATTCCACCATAGCCTTATTCCGTTCCCCTTGTGGCTGACTCATATCAATACTATCAATAAGTTTGGTAATCTCACCCAAAGAGAGTACCTCTGGAAGATGAAGGCCTTTTCTGGGCAACTCAAGCATTTCAGCCGGGTTATGAGTAATAAGGTTTTCTGCTATCAAAAAGTCATAAAATGAACGAATACCTGAAATTATTCTGGATTGTGTGGCCGGAGCCAATGCCAACTCTGACAATGTCTCAACAAATTTATTCAGTTGCTTTGTAACCACTTTTGTGGGATTTACAGAAATTTTACCACCCTCAAAATAGACTTGCAGCTTTTTAACATCTCGTATATAAGCATTCACCGTATTCACCGGCATGTTTCGTTCCACCTGAAGGTGAATTTTATAACTGCGGATCATTAATTCCCAATTCATAAAATACGGTTGTAATACTTAGTTTGTAGAGGATTATTCATGTAAAAGTATAGCTTAAATCAATGCCTCAAATGATTTGCGCTATCAATTCTTCAAATTATTGGAGTTATCTCCACTTGAATCAGCCATACATTAATGAGTATATAGACTGTATATAATTGTATATCAACGTCTTTAATAATTGTAAAATAAAGAGGGGTGTTTTTTCCAATCAACCCTTTGGTTGAATGAAAAAAAGTTGTATTTTTGCAGTCCGAAATTTAAAAAGCTCAATACCGATGGCTAAAAAGACGAAAGAAGCACGTATTCAGGTAATTTTGGAGTGTACCGAGCATAAAGCAAGTGGCATGCCTGGCACTTCACGATACATTACCACCAAGAATAAAAAAAATACTCCCGAGCGTTTGGAGATTAAGAAATATAATCCCATCCTGAAGAAAGTAACTGTTCACAAAGAAATTAAATAAATCGAACCATGGCAAAGAAAGTAGTTGCAACCCTGAGAACCGCTACAGGTAAGAATTTCGCCAAAGTGATCCGCATGGTAAGGTCCGAGAAAACCGGCGCCTATACCTTTAAAGAAAACATCGTTCCCAGTGATCAGGTGAAGGACTTTTTGGCAAAAAAATAATCAATCCTGATTTAAAGTAACAGGGCCTTTTCTTATTTTGGGAAAGACCCTGTTTTTATTTGTGTTTATTGACATTTTTAATGTTTAATTTTGTCACGTGAGCAAATACAGGTCAATTATCCACTCAATATAAGCAATACCACGCCAATGGGAATCTTTTCATTTCTTTCGCGCGATAAAAAACAAGACCTCGATAAAGGTCTCGAAAAAACCAAAACCAATTTCTTTGGAAAGCTTTCTAAAGCTGTAATTGGAAAATCACGCGTAGATGATGAAGTGCTCGATAACCTGGAGGAAATCCTGGTTACCTCTGATGTTGGCGTAGAAACTACCCTTAAAATCATTCACCGTATCGAGGAGCGTGTAGCCCGCGATAAGTATCTGGGTATCGCAGAACTCAATCAGTTGTTGCGTGAAGAAATTACAGCCCTGCTCGGTGAGTCTGATAAAGATAAGCTGGTTGAGGGATTCAATTTCCCTGCGCGCGAAACTCCTTATGTCATTCTGGTGGTTGGGGTAAACGGTGTTGGAAAAACGACTACCATAGGTAAGCTGGCTTATCAGTTTAAACTGGCCGGTAAGCAGGTAGTGCTCGGCGCAGCCGATACCTTCAGAGCTGCGGCTGTTTCTCAGCTCGAAATATGGGCATCACGGGTTGATGTGCCCATCGTTACCCAGGGCATGGGTGCCGATCCCGCTTCGGTGGCTTTCGACACCCTGAAATCAGCCATTTCGCGTAAAGCAGACGTCGCTATTATCGACACCGCGGGTCGCTTACACAACAAGGTCGGCCTGATGAACGAATTGTCTAAAATCAGAAAAGTGCTCCAGAAACTGCTGCCTGATGCTCCCCACGAAGTCCTGCTGGTGCTTGACGCTTCTACAGGACAGAATGCCATTGAACAGGCGCGTCAGTTTACCGCAGCCACTGAGGTTAACGCCCTGGCACTCACCAAACTTGACGGTACTGCTAAGGGCGGAGTTGTCATTGGCGTTTCTGACCAGTTTAAAGTCCCCGTTAAATATATTGGTATAGGCGAAAAGATGACCGACCTGCAACTGTTCGTTAAGGAAGAGTTCGTTGATTCACTGTTCAGCAATTGATGACTTCACCGCTGATAATTCCCCCCCCTTTTGAAACAAAAAACCATAAACATAATCACGCTAGGTTGCTCAAAAAACCTGGTAGATTCTGAAGTAATGCTCCGGCAACTGCAGGCTGCAGGCTATCAGGTTTATCACGACAGTGAGCAGCCTGCCGATATTGTAATCGTAAATACCTGCGGCTTTATTTTTGATGCCAAAGAAGAATCGATCAATACAATTTTGGGTTATACGCGTTTGAAAAGCGAAGGTGACATCAGCCAGCTTTATGTAATGGGTTGTTTGTCTGAGAGATACCGCGATGAGTTAAAAGCGGAGATTCCTGAAGTGGATGGTTTTTTTGGCGTAAACGATATGCACGCCTTACTCTCGGCACTGAATGCTCCTTTTCGTGAGGCCTTGCTGGGTGAACGGGTAATAACAACGCCTTCTCATTATGCCTATCTGAAAATTGCAGAAGGCTGTGATCATCAGTGTTCTTTTTGCGCCATCCCCGGAATCAGGGGGGGCAACATTTCAAAACCCATTGAGCAACTAATGTCGGAAGCCCGCTTCCTGGCCTCTAAAGGCGTAAAAGAGCTGTTGCTTATTGCTCAGGATCTTACCTATTATGGAAAAGACATTTACGGCAAGCGTCAACTCTCCGCCTTATTGGAACAACTCACCACCCTCCCTGAAATTGAATGGATTAGGCTTCATTATGCTTATCCGGTTGGATTTCCCATGGATGTACTTGATGTTATGCACAATCAGCCCAAAATCTGTAATTATCTTGATATACCGCTTCAACACATCACCCCACGTATTTTAAAATCAATGAAGCGGGGTGGGGGAGGAGACAAGATCAGAAAGCTGGTGCAAACCATTCGCAACAAAGTGCCCGGAATTGTCCTCCGCAGCAGTTTTATTGTGGGTTATCCGGACGAGACTGCCGCAGAATTCAACGAATTAAAACAATTTATTCAAGAGGCGCGCTTTGAACGTCTTGGCGTTTTTACATACTCGCACGAGGAAAAAACACCGGCCTGGAAACTTACCGACAATGTGCGCCCCGCCATCAAAGCCAGGCGTGCAGAAGAGTTGATGCTGCTTCAGCAGGAAATAGCTACTCAACACAATCAGGAGCTGATAGGAAAGATAATGCCGGTAATTATTGACCGCAGAGAAAATGATTTCTGGATTGGCCGCACAGAGTTCGATTCACCTGAAGTAGATAATGAAGTGCTCATTCCGGTTAATGATATCCCGCTGGAGCCCGGAAAAATGGTTATGGCAACCATTACCGGAACAGAACTCTATGATCTAACTGCAACCATTTAACCTTAAAATCATTTTCATATTCAATTGATTTTTATAACTTTGTTTCATCTAATGGGGACATTGAAACATTAAAATATTGATTATGAGATATTTAAGTTTGTTTTTGATTGCTTTTGTGCTCTTTTCAGGAAATAATTCCCTGCAGGCACAACAAAAATCCGCAAAAGTAACTGCACCTGCTGATTTTTTCAGCTCCCGCGACGAAAAGTTTCTCTATCACGGCAAAGAAATTAATGGTAAAAAAGATGGTACCTGGTTGATTTATTATGCCCAGGACAGTAGTCTGCACAAGGTTGAAAACTATAAAATGGACGTAAAATATGGGTTGTTTCTTCAGTTTTCAACCCGTTCTACATTAGTTTCTGAAGAGTATTTTGAAAATGACCTGCCCGAAGGCCTGCAACGAACCTATACCAATGCCGGAATCGTTGAAACGGTTAATTTTTATCAGCAGGGTAAACTCGAAGGCGTGCAGAAAAAGTTTTATGAAAATAGACGCGACAAATTGGCTGAACTTTCGAATTATAAAAATGGCGTAAAAGAAGGGGTCTCCAAATGGTATGATATGGAAGGAAATCTAATTGCCGAATACAATTATCATAACGGAATGCTTGATGGAGCCCAAAAATCTTTTTATCCCAATGGTAAATTGCGAAGCATTGATCATTTTATCAATAACCAGTATGATGGAGAATCTGTTGAATATTATGACGATGGAAAGGTGAAGCTGTCCGGACAGTATGAACATGGTGAAAAGCAGGGTAAATGGCAGAAATTTGATGCCAGTGGAAAGGTTGGAAGTACTGAGATCTATAAAAACGGTCAACTTCGGAAATAAAAGTAATGAAGAGGCTCCTGAACAATCCTTTTGCTTCCATTGCGGGCTACCAATGCTTTGGCTGTTCTCCCGATAATAATTTCGGACTGCAAATGGAATTTACCGAAGAAGAGGATGGAGTATCTGCAATATGGCAACCTAAATCCCACTTCGAAGGTTGGAAAAATATATTGCACGGCGGAATACAGGCAACCCTTATGGATGAAATTGCCAGTTGGCTGGTCTTCGTTAAATTACATACCTCCGGGGTAACTTCAAAAATGGAGGTAAAGCTTTCAAAACCGGTTCATATTGACCGGGGGGAAATTACCTTAAAAGCCACACTCAGAGTCATGCAAAAAAATGTAGCAGTAATTGATACCTCCATTTCCAATGCCGATGGAATAGAATGTGCAACTGCCGTGATGTATTATTTTACCTATCCCGAAAAAATTGCCAGGGAAAAATTATGGTATCCCGGACATGAAAATTTCTAAACTGCCTTTTTACTCCTCCTCCTGATAAATGGCCTCCTTCACGGATTTCTTGCTCATGGCCTCATATTCATCCTGCCAGAAAAACTTTTCTTCTCCAAATGACTCGAGATCAGTCAGCCAGGCTGCATCAGCCAGATATTTGGCAAAAAAAGGTCTTCTCACCCAGTCAGGATTGCGTGCCTGTAAAAATTGCAAAACGAATATTTTCGCTCCACCCACTTCGCTGATGCCCACCACATGAATCTTGCCGGGAGCAGCCGACATCACCGGGCCGCGCACTGTTTTCGACATACCACTTACCTTGCTGTAGGCCTCGCGGTAGATCTCATGTGCCCGTTCAATGGAAATATTAAAGTAATGATGTGCTCCGGTATCACGCGCCATAAACATATAGTATGGAATCATGCCCAGAGTTACCTGTAACTTCCACATTTTTGCCCATATTTGTGCCGAAGCATTGATGTGTTTCATCACCGGGCTTTGCGTTCTAATCTCCGTTCCGGTCAACCGTATTTTTTTTATGGCTTGTTTCACCGCTTTGGTCGAAAGCTCCACCGGATGGTTAAAATGTGCCATAAGCGTCAGGTGCTTGCCCGCTGAATTTACTTTCTCGAACAACGCAATCAGAGCATCTGCATCTTTATCCGTTAAAAAACGATAGGGCCAGTAAGCAAGTGCTTTTGAACCGATACGAATGGTATGAATATGGTCAAAATCGGGGTGAAGTAAGGGTTCAATGTACTTTTCCAGCAAAGAGGTATGCATAATTAAAGGATCACCTCCGGTAAACAATACATTGGTAACCTCTTTATGGGTTTTCAGATAATCAGCAAAGTCATCGGCATCACGGGAGGCAAACTTCATCCCCTCCATGCCGGAGAATTGTGGCCAGCGAAAGCAAAAAGTGCAATAGGCATGGCAGGTCTGACCCTGCCTTGGGAAGAATAGTACTGTTTCTCTGTATTTGTGCTGCAATCCATGCAGAAATCTGCCATTAATCTTAGGAACATTAAGCTGAAGCTGCCCTGCCGGATGTGGATTAAGTTCAAGTCGTATTTCATTCGCTACCCGCTTAATTTCCTTCCGATCTGAATCGTTCTCCATCGCTTCAGCCATGCGGTTAAAATGGGTTTCAGTCAGCATTTCCCTAGTAGGGAAGTTTAATCTGAAAATTGGATCATCAGCATAATTTTCCCAATCTATCAATTCATTAACTACATAAGAATTGCTTTTAAAAGGCAATACTTCAGCAACAATCTTTATTTCTCTTTTCTCCTTTTCGCTTAATCTCGACAGTTGGGGTATGGATTGGAAATTTCTGGCTGTATAAGCCTGGTATTCATTAAATTCAGACATATTTTATTCAGGTTTAAAGTCGGCTTTTACGAAAATTACTGGTATAAAGGCAAATTGCCTGTAATGCTGATAAGCCGGCCTGGAAAGTATCTAATTGGTAAAAATACAATTTTTTACAAAAAAATCAAAGACAAATGGCATTTTATTTAACCTGGTTTCTATCGGACCATAGTAACTCCAGGTTTGTTGTGATACAAAAATGATATTTTACTTCTTCTTTGCAGAAATATGGAAGATTGCTGCGACATTGGTGCGGTATATTTTTTTTTGCTTATTCATTTATAGATATACCTGAACCTTTGTCCTTACTTTATTGTTGGACTGTATCAATAATTAAAAGAAAAGTTATGAAACATCAGGTAAATATGCAATGGGCTGGGAAAATGGCCTTTGAAGCCAGTGCAGCCAAACATACCATCCGAATTGATGTGGGTGAAGAAAAAGGTGGAGAAGATTCAGGATTCAGACCAAAAATGCTTTCTCTGGCTTCATTGGGCGGGTGTTCAGGTATGGATGTAATTTCTATTTTAAAAAAGATGAAGGTTGAGCCCAGGGAGTTTTTGATAGAATTGGAAGGTGAACTTACAGAAGACCTTCCCCAAATCTATAATAACATCCATCTTAAGTATATTTTTAAGGGCGACTCCTTACCGGAAGATAAACTAAAAAAAGCCATTACCCTTTCTCAGGAAAAATATTGCGGGGTAACAGCCATGCTTAAACATGCGTCGAATATTACCTGGGAGATCATCAATCAATCCTGATTAGGAATATCATTAATTGAAGGACAACACGCTGCCAGGGTTAAAAATTCACTTAATATCATAGCGGTAGCTCCCCAAATGAGGTGGTGCCCGAATTTAAACCCCGGCACCTTCATTTTTGTACCGTTACTCATGATAACCGGATGATTGATTTCCTTCCCATAATGCATCAGATAGGAGAGGGGTACACTAAAAATCTCAGCCACCTCTGCCGGATGGGGGATAAAATGAGGTAACCCTTTGAGTATGCCCACAAAAGGACAGATGATAAAATTACTTGGTGGTACATACAGATCGCTTAGTTTTCCAATTATGCTGATGTCTCTTGAAAATAGCCCGATTTCTTCACGTGTTTCCCTTAGCGCCGTATCGACCAGGTCATGATCCTCTGGTTCGGCCTTGCCACCCGGAAAAGAGACCTGTCCACTATGTATGCCATCGTATTCTCCCCTTTTGGTGAAGACAAGCTGTATCCTGTTTCCCTCCCGGTACATCAAAATTAGTACGCTGCTCAATCGTGGAGGGGGGCCGTTTTTCCCCAATTTGAGTAATTCAGGCCTATTGGAAGGTGCAAGTCTTTCATGAGCTTCGGCCCCCGGCAGACTGTCCTTTAACAGATCGGTGAATTCAGCGGAAAACTTAAGTAGAATATCAGGTTGCCTCGTTTGATGCATTTCAAAATCATTTGATTTGAATGGTGTGCAAATTTACACCTATTGCTTAAAATGAGTATGGAATATTTTTTGATTAACGCTTATTGAACCGATTTTTGTAATTTTATCGAGTTTTATCGACCAACACTGATCTATGTAAGTTTATGACTAAAGAAAAACCCGATCTGCTTCACCAACAAGGCACTGATTCCGATTTTGGAAAGGAATTGGTACTTTATAATGATGAGATTAACACTTTTGATTTTGTTATCGAAGCACTGGTGGATATTTGTGGACTAAATCCGCTTCAGGCAGAACAAATTACATTAATCGTTCATTACAAAGGAAAAAGCGGTGTGAAATCAGGTTCCCTCACTGAGTTGAAACCGCCATACAATGCAATGACCGACAGAGGGTTAACCGTATCCATTGAATAATAAATATTTCATATGAAAACTTTTGTTTCAGCCCTGACATTTTCTGCGCTCATCCTGGTTTCCTCATGCTCAAAGGTGCCCATTACGGGTCGTCGGCAGTTTAATGTGGTGCCCGACAATATGATTACTGAGATGAGTCTGTCCAGTTATAATCAGTTCCTTACCGAGCATAAAGTCCTGCCTGCCTCGAATGAACAGGTCAAATCACTTCGTCGCGTCGGACAGCGAATTTCAAACGCTGTAGAAGATTATTTCAGAAACAATGGCATGCCTGATGCTGTAAAAGGTTATCAGTGGGAATTTAACCTGGTGGAGAGCCCGGACGTAAACGCCTGGGCCATGCCGGGTGGTAAAGTTGTATTTTATACGGGCATTATGCCCCTTACTAAAGACGAAGCGGGAATGGCTGTAGTAATGGGCCATGAGATTGCCCACGCAGTGGTAAACCACGGCGGCGAGCGCATGAGTCAGCAATTGGCCATTGCCCTTGGCGGAGTTACCCTTGATGTAGCACTTCAGAAAGAACCGGATCTCACCCGCAGTATTTTCAATACAGTTTATGGTGTAGGCTCTCAATTAGGAACACTGGCCTATTCAAGAACGCATGAATACGAGGCCGACAAGCTGGGAATGGTGTTTATGGCTATGGCAGGCTATGACCCAAACCGTGCCATATCATTCTGGCAGGAAATGGCTGCATTGGGCGGACAAGCACCTCCTGAATTCCTAAGTACTCACCCTTCAAACCAAAACCGCATTAAGGAAATCAGTAATTATATTCCTAAAGCCATGAAATATTTTAGAGAAAACTAGTTTTGTCTATTCTTATGGCTTACATTTGTGCAGCATTACCAAAGCTGTAAGCAAATGTCTCTTACCCTCATCATCGTACTCATTCTTGCCGGACTGGTTTTCCTTATTCTTGAGATGCTCGTAATACCAGGTACTACCATTATTGGTATTTCCGGTTTTGCCCTTATTGTATTTTCTATTTGGGAATCCTATCATTCATTGGGTACCCCCATGGGGCATTATATACTTGTAGGTACTGTCTTTTTCGTTATTATTGCCTTTTATTTTTCATTAAAATCCAAAACATGGGATCGGCTTATGTTGCATACCTCTATTTTGGGTAAGGTAAACGAAATTGATACGGTTGCCGTGCAGATGGGCGACGAAGGGAAAAGTATTTCAAGGCTATCCCCGTCCGGTAAAGCCCTGATTAATGAAGAATTGTATGAAGTGCATACCAACGGTGAATTTATTGATCAGGAGACCTCTATTGTAGTAACACACTTTAGTGACAATAAAATTTTTGTAACACGTAAACTCTAACACACATGGAATCTCAATTTATTGTAATTGTTGCGATCGGCATTGCCTCGCTATTTGGATTATGGATCATCTTTTACTTTATCCCGGTGGGATTGTGGTTCTCGGCATTATTATCCGGGGTGCGTATCTCTCTGCTTCAGCTTGTTTTTATGCGTTGGAGAAAAGTTCCTCCTTCAGTAATCGTTACAGCAATGATCAATGCGACAAAGGCAGGATTAACGCTTACGCGTGATGAACTGGAAGCCCATTACCTCGCAGGAGGCAGGGTGAAATTGGTGGTCAATGCCTTGATTTCCGCTGATAAAGCCAACATTCCTCTGAACTTCAAATCGGCAACTGCCATCGACCTGGCTGGTCGCGATGTATTTGAAGCCGTTCAAATGTCGGTAAATCCAAAAGTAATCAGCACGCCTCCTGTGGCTGCCGTTGCAAAGGATGGTATTCAGTTGATTGCCAAAGCAAGGGTGACCGTTAGGGCAAACATCCGCCAACTGGTGGGTGGTGCCGGTGAAGAAACCATTCTGGCAAGGGTAGGAGAGGGCATAGTTTCGTCCATCGGTTCTGCTGATTCACACAAAAGCGTGCTCGAAAATCCCGATTCTATCTCAAAAGTAGTGCTTTCTAAAGGATTGGACTCCGGTACTGCATTTGAAATTCTATCCATCGATATTGCCGACATTGACGTTGGAAAGAACATCGGAGCTCAGCTTCAGATGGATCAGGCCAATGCCGATAAAAACATTGCTCAGGCCAAAGCCGAAGAGCGTCGCGCCATGGCCGTTGCTAACGAGCAGGAGATGAAAGCCAAAGCTCAGGATGCCCGCGCAAAGGTTATTGAAGCAGAAGCCGAAATTCCCAAAGCAATCGCGGATGCATTCCGTTCGGGTAATCTAGGTTTGATGGATTACTATAAATTCCAGAACATTCAGGCCGATACACGCATGCGCGATACCATTGCTGAACAGCCAAAGAACAAACCCGGACAGCGCGGTTCCGATCAACCGCTCAAGTAGAAACTGTTCTTTTTAACATTTTAAAAACGCCCTTTAATCCGGGCGTTTTTTTATCGGCATGAAACTTTTTAAGATTTATGCAGTTAACATTATGATAAAAAGCGCAATTCATGCCCATCATAAATCAATCGGAACGTCAACTTATTATCAGCAACTACCGCGCTTTATTAAGAGCCGCTGAGCCATTGTTGGACCAGGAGAAGAGCACCCACCTGAAAGCAGCTTTTAATATCATGCTCAACGCGCACCAACGGAGCCTATATGCTGAAACTGAACCCTATTTTTTGCATTCGGTCGGAGTCGCTATCATTGTATCCCGTGATATGGGTATGGGTATTACTAGCGTTATCGCTTCCTTGTTTGCTGGTGCTTCGCCGCAAAATGAAGAAATCAGAGATTTTATCCATACCTATAAATATAAGCAAGTTGGGGTTATTCTCAATAAACTTGATACCCTGATGCAGTTGCCTATAGAAAAAGTGCCCACCAATGCCGAGCACTTTATCAGTCTGGTACTTTCTCTTACAGACGATATCCGGGCAATTCCGATTTTACTGGCTGACAGGCTTCAATATATGCGGAACATACAGGTTTTGCAAGCCAGAGATCAGGTGTCCATTGCTAGTCAGACTGCCAACTTGTATGCTCCCCTTGCCCACCGTTTGGGTTTATATCGCATCAAAGCTGAACTGGATGAACTGTCGCTCAATTATGCTGACCCGTTTACCTATCAGCATTTAAAAGCGCAAATCAGCAGAATCGAGACTGAAGAGGCCGCCTTCTTTGAATCTTTCCTTCAACCCATTCACCTTGAACTAAAGCGGTTTGGGTTAAACTATGAGATTAAGAAACGCACAAAATCAGTATCATCGGCTTATGCCAAAATGCAAAAACAGGGCATTGAGCTTGATGAAATCTATGATCTGTTTGCGGTTCGAATTCTATTGAACAGTGCACCTGAAGAGGAGCAGGCCGACTGCTGGAAAGCTTATTCGGCAGTGACTTCTATCTATGCGCCGGAACCAAAACGACTGCGGGACTGGATTACCTTCCCACGCAAAAATGGTTATGAATCCCTGCACATCACCGTTCAGGGTAAAAATGGACGATGGGTTGAAGTGCAGGTTAGAACTACCCGAATGGATTACAATGCTGAAATGGGTAATTCGGCGCACTGGAGATATAAGGGCAGTGAAGGAGATCAGGAAACCACTGAATGGCTCAATTCTATTCGTCAGGTGCTGGAGCATCCGGAAGCATTGGGTGATAATTCAACCACCAACCATCCCGACAAGGCGGCATCAACCATTTATGTATTTACCCCCGAAGGAGATGTGAAGAAATTGAAGCCTGGCAGCACGGTGCTCGATTTCGCTTTTGAAATACACACCAATCTTGGTGCGCATTGCTCAGGCGGGAGGGTAAATCGCAAGATCGTACCCATAAGACATAAATTAAAAAGTGGCGACCTCGTTGAAATCATTACCTCACGCAATCAAACGCCCAATGTGGACTGGTTAAAATGGGTGGCCGGTTCCAGAGCCAAAAGCAAGATCAGGAAATACCTTAAAGAAGCCGAATTTAAACAGGCTGAAATGGGTAAGGACATATTCAAGCGTAAGCTTAATCAGTTGAAAATAACCAATATAGATGATGCTGCAGGTAAGGTTGTTGATTATTATAAACTCTCCGGCTCCCTGGAGTTATATCAGCGGCTGGCCGAAAACAAAATCGAGCCTGCAAGTCTTAAAGATATCATAAATGGTACTGTTAAGGCTGCGGAGGCCAGGGTAGAACCGCAACTCGTTACCTCAAAAGTTGTGGATCGGCCCAATCGTACCGCTGAAAGCCTCATCATCGTTAATCAAACTTCCGCTATTGAGGGCTACAAGCTGGCCAAGTGCTGCAATCCGGTGATGGGTGATGAAATTTTTGGTTTTGTCACCGTAAGTGAAGGCATAAAGATTCACCGGAGCAGTTGTCCGAATGCCTCACGACTCAAAGCCAGATATCCGTACCGTGTAATGCAGGCTGAATGGTCCACTCCGGCTGAAGGCAGCCATTTTCTAACGGACATTAAAGTTAGCGGATACGATCAGCTTGGTATTCTTAGTGCCATTACCAACCTGATTTCTAACGATCTTAAAATGGATGTACGTTCCATTTCGCTCAACAGTAAGGCCGGCAAGTTCGAAGGCTTTATCAGCGTTAGCATACGCGACAAAAAGCACCTCGAATTGCTGCTCAAGAAATTGCTTACCATCAAAGGCATCAGCAAAGCCAGCCGATTATCAACATCTACATACTTATAATCCTGTAAATTTTGATAGGGGAGGGGTTATTCATAAATGAACCGGGTACCTTATGTTGCACAAACTTTGACGATTAAGATATTAAACAACCTACTTTCTTACTGCCAGAATGGTTTGCGAAGTTGTTAACAATTGTTGATAACTCCTGTTGATATTGTGTTGAAATTAAATCATCAAAAACACTTGACAAGGGGACTAAAATGTAGTATCTTTGTTTCATCAGGCGAGAGATACGGTGAGAAACCCGTCCGGTTAAAACGAAAAAATCGCAAGATTTTATCGGATTGAAAACCTAGATTTTTCAACTCATACAAACCGCAAGGCGCGTATTGAATGAACAAATTGAAAACGAGGTCCGATTCATTAGAAGGATCAACCTAGTGTTGAACACCCTGGAACCGGTAAACACAAGCGCAAAACCCATGTGGAAGAAACGCTACAGTAACGCACCGAAACAGTAACCTGAGGCCTTATAACAACTACGGTTGAAGTAATGGCGAAAGGGAAACAGCTCCACAAGAGTAGTTTCCCTTTCTGTTTTTTTATGATATTCCCAAAAGTAAATTACCGGTATTTAAAAATGTCTTTTGGAATTTAATTGATTTCATAGTTTTTAAGATGCTACTTGAATAATTATTACTCCGCGAACAATCCCGGGCAAATACTGACCTTTTGGTAAACATTGTGCTCAGAAAACCGGAGCTGTTTAATGAACTTTGGGCTATAGTCATGCAAAATGAAGGTCCACTCAGCCGCAGAGCTGCCTGGGTGGCTGACTATTGTGCCGAAATTAATCCCGGGTTTCTCGAAAACAGATTGGAAGAGCTTTCAATAAAAGTAAATAATTTTAGTAGTGATGGTTTAAAAAGGTATGCCCTGCGCATGTTGTCGCGTTCGGTGTTACCGGTTGAGAATCTGGGCTATCTGGTGGATGCCTGCTTTAAGTGGTTGGAGAACAGAACCGAATCCGTTGCCGTAAAAATGTACAGTATGGTAATTCTTGGATAGGTATGCAAGCAATTACCCGAATTAAACGGTGAACTCTATGATTTAATTAAAATCCAACTACCCGAAGCTACTCCGGGCTTTCGAAATTGTGGAGAAAAGATAATGAGGCAACTCAGTAAGTGAACTTTTTTTTGCTCAGCTTAGAAGCTTAATAAGCTGAAAAATATAACTCCTCCAATAATACCAATGTATAACACGATGAAAACAATGGTAATAATCCCTATGGTGCGAAAAAAAAGATTCAGATTGCTGAAAGCAAACCCAAGCATTTGACTATCTTTGGATTGCAGGGCTCTTTTAATTAATCCGTTAAACCTAAATATATAAACAAGAGGAATAATAGTGATGAGTGCGAGAATAAGATAAGCCCATCCAATCCAGCCCGAAAATGGAGCAGATGAAACTTCTTCCAGGTTAAGCCTCGGGAGTAAAAGACCCATGATTAAGCCGGCAATCAGCATAATGGCTGTTGAAATTGTGCCAAGCACAGCTAAAAAAGTAGTCCATTTCCGCGTTTCCGTAAGAGCGCGTATGGCCAGTTCATCAAGCGTCAGGGATTCGGACTTTTCATTGGATAACGTAAGGGTTTCATTATACATAACTGTACCTTGAATATTCACTGTTGGATTTCAATTTGCTAATCTTCGCTGTCGCTACCCGCTTCATTATTGCTGTAGCCATCATCCGGAGTTTCCTTTTCCTCATCCGCATCGTCAGCAACGTCTTCATCCTGCAAACCTTTAGTGTCAATCTTGACAGGCACCTTAACCAGATAGCTGGCGTCAGCAGTATCCACCGTTATGGCGTAAAAGAACTCCTCGCCCCGGGTTTTTACTTTAATTACATTGTTTGAATATCCCAGCGGATATTTTAACTTGATTGCATCCAAAACGTCCTGAGAAAGGTTGCTATAACTTACAATCACACGCTTTTTGTCCATAAAGATTAAAATTTTTAAAAAGTTTACAATAATACATCAGAAATTTGATAATTCAATTAATCTCTGATCAAATTTATCTGAATTTAAAAAGATTTAATTTTTCCCTCCTTTGGAAGTAAGTGTGAAAACCTGAGCCGTGCGGTTGGTATTGTATATCCGCAGCTCAGGACGTTCCGTCTCATTGTTTAAAAAGGTGGAATAAACCATCTGCTCATCTATGCGTCCCTGACCACCAAAGTTAGGACCATCGGTATTTATAACCAGTTGATAATCACCGGAAACCGGCACGGGGAAACGATAGTCGAAGATGCTGTTGAATGGATGAAAATTAAAGACAAAAATTAATTTTCCACGGCTGAAGGCAATGGTTTTATTGTGTTCATCTACAAATAGTTGATTGGCGAATTCATCATCAAGTACCTGGTAGGTTTTGATGGTTTCAATCATTTTTTTATCAAAATTATTCAGAAACTTATATTTCAAAGTTTCGTCATTTACCAATGACCATTGTCTGCGCGAATAATGGAAACTCCAGTCGTTTCCTTCTCTTGGGAAATCAATCCATTCAGGATGGCCGAACTCATTGCCCATAAAGTTCAGATAGGCCTGTCCACCCAGTGCAATGGTAAATAAGCGAATCATTTTATGTAAGGCAATTCCACGCTCAACCACAATATTTGTATCATCAACACCCATGTGCCAGTACATTTCCTTATCCATCAACCAGAAGGCGAGGGTCTTGTCACCCACCATAGCCTGATCGTGAGACTCGGCATAAGCAATGGTTTTGACTCCCGGTAAGCGATTGGTCATCACAGCCCACATTTCCTCCAGATTCCAGTCTTCGTCCCGGTATTCCTTAAGTAGTTTAATCCAGAAATCAGGGATGCCCATACCGAGGCGATAATCAAACCCAAGACCGCCTGACTTTATTGGGGCGCTTAAACCAGGCATTCCGGTTACATCTTCAGCAATGGTTATGGCGGTGGGTTTAATTTTCTTTGTCAGATGATTGGCCAGTTGAAGATAGGTTATGGCATCCCATTCCACACCATCCCTGAAATATTGCTCGGGAGAGGTAAAAGTGATGTTTCCATGATGAAAATACATCATTGAACCCACACCATCGAATCGGAAACCATCAAAATGGAATTCTTTTAACCAGTATTTAATGTTGGAAAGCAGGAATTGCAATACTTCGGTACGGCCATAATCAAACAACAGGGAGTCCCACTGCGGATGAATGCCCCGTTCACCGGGATGAAAGTAAAGATTTCCCGACCCGTCGAAATCATTCAGGCCTTCATTGATGTTTTTAACCGTGTGCGAGTGCACAATGTCCATAATAACCGCAATTCCCATGGAATGGGCAGTTTTTATCAGATTTTTTAACTCTTCAGGCGTGCCAAAGCGTGAAGAAGGTGCAAAAAAGTTTGCCACATGGTAGCCAAATGAGCCATAGTAGGGGTGTTCCTGAATGGCCATAAGCTGTATAGCATTGTATCCCAGCTCTTTAACTTTCGGAAGGATGTTCCTGGTAAACTCAGTATAGCTACCAACAGCGGGTTTTTCCTGAGCCATACCAACATGACTCTCATAAATAAACAGCTTTTGGGCAATATCGGGTCCGAAATTATCTTTTTCCCAGTCAAATTGATTGAACCAGAGCTGACCGGCAAAGTCTTTAGTAACTTCATCCTGAATCACTCTGCGTATATAGGCGGGAATGCGCGCCCGGATGGTTTCATGGGTCTGTACAAAGGTTTTTACTTTGCTGCCATGAATAAAGGTGTTTTTATAAGTTTTATCATCGAGAAACAATTCCCAAACCCCATGCTCAATGCGCGTAAGCGGATGTGCATAAGGATCCCATTGGTTGAAATCGCCCGCTAACCATAACTGCAGCGCGTTTGGAGCCCATTCACGGTAAAACCATCCACGTTTCTGAGCACTGTAATTAAAGCCAAAAAAATTATAGGCATCCGCAAATTTTGTTATAGTGCCGGCAATTTCTTCAATGCATGACAAGCGGTTTATAAAACGATCATAGCGCAGTTTAATGTCCTCAGTTACCGGATTTAACCAGGGATCATTTTTTACAATTTCCGGAACGTTCATTTTCATAGCCTCAGAATTAGGTGATGTAACAACTCAGTTGAAATTCAGTTCATCACTGGCTGAATTATAATTGATCTTATTGATACAGGAGTAAAGATATTCAATTCTTAGGGTATTATTGAAATCAAAGGCAATTTTATTTATCTGCCATTTGTAACATAATTAATATTATGTCAAATTGTAATTTTCACCCCCTCCTTTGTTATAGCCGAATTACATTATCTATGGGGAGTCAGGATGCGACTTAAAGTCGCGCCCTGACTTACAGGGCCCTCCTGCCTGATTTGGGCAATCGAGTAGGAAGGTAGGGATTAGTACCCTACCTGTCCTCTCACACCACCCTGCGTACCGTTCGGTACAGGGCGGTTTGTTAGAAAAGTTTTAACT